>Ga0164243_10003627_pt1 | contig 24663 bp, 30 predicted proteins | sample OricompcompostOP_FD_108781 | JGI IMG/M metagenome (GOLD analysis project Ga0164243, IMG submission 108781) | Organic Plus compost microbial communities from Emeryville, California, USA - Original compost - Organic plus compost (OP) | ecosystem: Engineered > Solid waste > Mixed feedstock >...
ATCACCTCTCCTGTTGCTTCAACAAAATCACCACTATCAAGTAGTGGCAACTGCTTCATACCAATAACACCCTTAGGACCATCGGTCTCGGCAACATCAGGCGCATGCAAAAATAATTGCACCTGCCCACTTTGGTCGCGCAGTACTATAAAAGCCAATTTGCCAAATTTGCGGATGCCCATGACGCGGCCCGTAACTGTGACTGTTTGCCCCTGTAGCTCATCGAACTTGCCAACGATATCACTTGCCGTATGGGTCCGGTCCGCTCTCGCAGGATACGGATCAACGCCTAACGCGCGCAATTCTGCGAGCTTTCGTAGTCGTTCATCTCTATAATCCTGGAGTGTTGCCATACTCCAAGCATTATACACTATTTTGCTTGGCAACAGAGGTAGTTCCCAAAAGCTGTAAGCGTTTTCACATTTTCATAACTCATAAACGGTATAAAGGTATTGCTTTGAACCATATGCAGTGTTACATTGGAGACAGAACAAATTTTTAACATAGCATAGATGGTATCGAAAATGGCAAAAACATTTTTCAAAACAGCACAAACCGCCAGCCCAACCCACTCTACTGCTCGAAACCCCCGCATCCAAAAGATAGCGGGATTTTTAATACAAAAATCACGGGGAGCATCACTATGAAAAGTGAACTTGCTTATTCACCGCCGGAAGATTGGAGTGACATCATTCATCCACGAGGCTCTGTTGCAGAATCTGACGCCGATACCGATAAGTTTTATATCCCCACCGATCTTGAAGCAATTGCCTACACTGTTGAGCCTCAAGAAGCTATAGAGTGTTTTCAAAATCGCTATCCTCGCGAAGCTATCGTTGCGGGCATGGCAAATCCAGAAGACGCAACTGCAATGCTTGTAGAGATTTGTGATAAATACGGTGACTCGATGACCGCCGAACAACGGGCTTTCGTTAAATATCGTGCTGCCGAGACAGTTCACCAAATCGTAGAAGAACCCAATCCTGATGAAACACCGACAATCCCAATGCTTCCTACATTGTACCGGATGGTCGATGTTATTGACCTCCTTGATGACGATACTATTCCGGAAGTAGTTGCCGCAACAGCAGAAAGTGATCTAAAAAAAGCAGTCGATGCCGTCAAAAAACACGGTGACTTGTCGAGTGTGCAAAATATTGAAGCTGCTCTCAAATATTATGACAGTCCCGATAATATCGATCATCTTGGAACACTTGTTGCAACTATTGAAATACAGCACGCATCAAGAGCGCAAGAAGAGTTAGAAATCAAGATAGACAACGATCCCGATAAATTTTCACAATTGAGTGGACCGTCGTCAAGTGAAGAGTCGCAAGCCGAAAAGCTTATCGACGCTGCTTAACCAACGTTCACGACTTCGTATTTAATGTCGCCTTTGGGCGTAGTAATGGTGGCGACGTCGCCGATCTTTTTGCCGATGAGCGCTAGGCCGATGGGCGATTCGTTGCTGATTTTGCCGTTCATTGGATCAGCTTCCACAGGGCCAACGACGTGATAGGTAACCGTTTTGCGACCGGTTTTCAGTTCGACTTTGCTGCCCAGTTTAACACTCGAGCTTTTTGTTGCCGGAATAATCGTAGCGTTCAATAGAATATCTTCGATTTCCGCAATACGGCTTTCGACCAGCCCCTGCTCTTCTCGCGCAGAATCATACTCAGCGTTTTCGCTAAGGTCACCATAGTCACGTGCATCAGCAATCTTGTCTGCAATCGCACCACGGCGGCTTTTCAGTTCTGCCAACTCTACTTCCAGCTCTTTTTTGCCGGCCTCTGTAATTTGAAACAATTTCTTCATAGTTATTTACCTTGTGATTTGTTGATACAAAAAGTGCTGCGATCAGCACCCCTCACTCATTCTCGTTTGTTAACTTAGTTTAGCAAGCAGCGCATCACGTGTCAATTCAGCTGTTTCACCACTGGAACGCAGAGTGTATTCATATTGCCCTGCTTCGATGAGTCGATCGCTGACTGTCACACGATGAGGAATGCCAAGCAGCTCGCTATCAGCAAATTTGACGCCTGGCCTCTCATCACGATCATCATAGAGGACTTCGACACCTTTTGCCGTTAGTTCTTCGTACAGCTCATCAGCATGACGAATTGCCTCATCACCGCCAATACGCACCAAATAAACTGTGTATGGCGCAATACTTTCTGGCCATATCAGTCCTTTTTCGTCACTTAGTTTTTCGGCAATCACACCCATAACACGTGTAATACCAATGCCGTAAGACCCCAGATACAGGGATTGCTGCGTACCATCGGCATCCGTATAGTGGAGACCCATGTCATCAGTCTTTTGCGTACCAAAATTAAATATATTGCCTACTTCAGCAGTTTTGACCTGTTCCAATTCGCTGCGATCAATGCCAAGTTCTTTGACCGCGTCGTCAATTACTTCTTCGTTGACTGCAATATCTTTTTCGCGGTGCAAATAAATGATATCTTCGCCCGCATCACAAATCGTTTGGAATTCGTGGCTAAATTTCGTAAATGCACCACCGCTAGCAAAGGTCACATAGGTATCCTTGCCAATCCCTAAACGATCATAGACTCGTTTGTAGGCCTCGATGCTTTTGTTGTAATAGTCATCCAAATCTTCAGCGGTTGCATGGAACGAATACATATCCTTCATGACAAATTCCCGACCGCGCATAATCCCGCTTTTAGCACGCAGTTCGTTGCGAAGCTTTGTCTGGAACTGATACAAGCTCACCGGCAGATCTTTGTAACTTGTCACATAGCGTTTCATCATTTCAACGATTGGCTCTTCATGACTCCAGCCGAGACCCAGCTCAGTCTCGTCTTTTAGTTTGGTTTTGAACCAAATATCAACGACTTCGTCATTCCATCGCCCAGTTTTTTCCCAGACTTCTTTGCGCTGCAACCCCGACATAATCAACTCATTCGAATTGATAGCGTTCATTTCTTCGCGTACAACCTGTTTGATTTTTTCAACTACACGGAGTCCCAGCGGCAAATACGCATACACACCCGCCATTTCTTTGTATACAAACCCTGCCTGGATCAATAACCGGGCATTTTTGGCTGTTTCGTCACCGGGAACGGTTTTACTGGTTTTGGTAAATAAATGGCTAACTCTCATATCAATTCTTTTCTATCCTCCGAGGAGAGGACTGATAAACAACAAATAGTACGCGATGGCATTTTTGATCATGTGCACCAGTACGCCTGCCCAAATACTACCGGTCAAACTGCGCAGGCCACACAGCACCAGGCTGAGGACAAACACATCGATCCCAACGTTCCATTGCATATGCACAACGCCGAATAGAATACTCGTTGCAAGTGCTGCAAAAATCGCCGGTACGTACCCTTTTAGTTTACCATACAGATACCCCCGAAACAGCGTTTCTTCGGCGAGAGGCGCCAATACAACCAATGTGACAAATGCGAGTAAATTATCCAGTCGCGATCCAAACGCCGAAAATCCAGTATCCTGCGCTTGATCTGCTGGAAACCCAGGAATGACCTGCGTTATTACCATTAATACCAGTGTCGTGAGCAGACTATAGCCAATAAAAGCCAGTGGCGCCAACCCGATATCCGACCATGACAACAAGCGACCCAGACCAAGTGTTTCGAGATTTATCTTACGGTGCCAGATGAGATACGGCACGCCAATTGCAAGCAGAATTGTTAACAAGTAGACAACTGTTGCAATCAGTGTCTGAGAAACAGCACCATTGACGAAGCTATCAAGTGGCACGTGCAGCCATTCCATAACCCACAAGATCGCCACCACAATCAGTTGCGCTGCAAAAAATGTCCCCAATACCCAGAGCGGAAGCCCGATGAGCATCCGCCATTGATAGCGCTTCTCTACGGGTACGGCATGCGCTGTACGAGCGACCTTTCCTAAATGTCGATGGGTTTTACTTGATGATTTTTCCGACATCTGCCACCGTTACCAAGACGACCAGCGCCATTAAAGTCATAAATCCAATCGCCTGAATTTTTTCCTCGCGATCTTTGGTCAATTTTTTCTTAAATACTCGAAATGCTGCCATTGTAAACCACCGCCCTCCGTCAAGCGCTGGTATTGGTAGCGCGTTCATAACGGCGAGCCCAATGGAGATCAGCGCAACAAGTAGGACTAATTGTGTCGGACCAGATTGCTGAGCGGCCGGGAAAAGAATGCCGAAAATACCGATCGGCCCAGCAACACTATCACCGACGGCCGCTACTTCCTTGCCACCTGCTTCACGTACCTTTGCATCACCACTAAATTGGTTCGCAATACCGGTTGCGAGATTACCAATGAGCGTCCCAATACCCTTGAGTGTTTCAACTGTCAACTGCCATGTGACGCCAACGCCAACAATTGGCGCAGACCATGTTGAACGCGTTTCGATCATCTGTCCAAGCCCTGCGCCAAATACGGCACCGTCGCTATTACGAAGCGTCACTGTTTTGGTGGCTTCAGCTCCACCGCGACTGTAGATAATATCAACTGTTTTACCCCTATTAGCGTGGCTTAGTTCAATCATTTCATTGGCCGTCTTCACCTCATGACCAGCGAAACGCAAAATCTTATCGCGTGACTGAAATCCCGCTTTTGCAGCAGGATAATCAGGGGTAATCGCCGTCAGTTGTACGGGCTGGTGGACTGTCGTGGTGTCACCCGGGACGCTAAACTGATTCGGAAGTACCTGCGGCAAACCTGTAATAGCCAAAATAGTGAGCAATACTGCAGCTGTCACCCAGTTAATAAACACACCAGCTAGAAGAATCTTAGTCTTTACCCAAAAAGATGCAGCGCCGTAGTCGCCTTTTTTGTTTGCTGCATCGTGTTCGCCCTGCAGTTTCACAAACCCACCAAGTGGCAACCAGTTAATCGTAAAGTCAACGTTTTTACCGAGAATGCTCTTTTTGAGCTTTTTACCCCAGGCGCGTGGTGGAAATCCAATGCCAAATTCCTCGACCACCACGCCATTGCGCCGCGCAACAATACCATGACCGAGCTCGTGCAGCGCGACCAAGATCGTCAGAGCAATAACACCGATAATAATGCCGATGACTATTTCCATAGGGTCTATACTTTCAGAATATCCTGTTCTTTGGCTTTGAAAGCAGCATCGATCTTTGCCTGGTATTCAGCTACCAGAGCATCAATTGCTTTTTCAACCGCTTTTACATCGTCTTCAGTTAATGTTTTGGCATCTTTTTGACGCTTTGCATCCTGCAGTGCGTCTTGGCGTGCAGCACGTAAGCCAATCCGCGCTTCTTCTACCTTTTCACTGGTCTGTTTGACTAGTTGTTTGCGACGTTCCTCGGTCAATGCTGGAATCGGTACGCGCACGACACGGCCATCATCAGATGGATTCAGTCCAAGCGACTGATCGTTCCTGATTGCCGCCGAAATAGCGCCAAGATTTGATGGATCAAACGGCGTAATTTGTAGTAATTGCGGCTCCGGTGCGGTGACATTAGCCGCTTGATTCAGTGGTAGTTGGGTACCATATACTTCAACTTTAATACCGTCGAGCATGCTCGGCTGGGCACGGCCGGTTTGTACTTTGCGAAGCTCCGATTCAAAATGATCAAGCGCCGCCTGCATCTTGAGTTCATAGGGGTCAGTGTCAAACATAATCCTATATATAGTACCATGAAACAGCCCCCTGCGAGGTGCAATATGAGATCAAAATGACTTATTTCGATGGCAAAATATTCTTGACGTTACCATCACTATCACGAGTATAGATACCTGTGACCTTGTCCGCACCAACCCAGCCGCTTTGCGCCGCGCTTATTGGTGCTTCAATGACAAAACCTTGCCCTAGCGTCGAACCTTTACCCGTTTCCCCACTATTCCAATAAACAGTATGTCCTTCTGTATTTGCTCGTTTCCCGGCAGACTTTGCACCTCTCACAATCCCAGACTCAGCGAGGTCATCAATACCTTCTTCTCTAATTTGGCGGTAAACTGATTCATCATTTTCAGGAACAACCTGTTCGCCGATACGCATTCTGTTTGGAGCATATGAATTCGGATTTTCAACTCTGGTCCGCGCAACATGAGCTTTTGCCACTTCGACAAGATCATCTCTCATTGACGCTTCAACCACAAGTGCTGCTAAGTGCGCCAATCGAATATCGTGAATTCGTTCTGATTCATCAATCGTATTGTGATTATTTGCGGGTGCGAATTCTGACATGTTTATTTTTGAATATTTTTACTATTTTAGCATAAACACATTCAAAAGTCAATCAAATAGAACAGCGCCCCTGTTGTTGGAGCGCTGTTTATGCCTTGCAAAGATTTATTCGTTCACGCCCAGTTCAATGCGCTTGAACTGTGAAATACGAATATTTTCACCACTTTTGGCGATTTGCTCTTTAATACGTTCGCCGACAGTTTTGCTGTCATCCAGTACAAATGCTTGTTCGGTCAGTACTTGCTCGGCAAAATATTTACTCAGCTGACCTTCGACGATTTTTTCGCGGATATCTTCTGGTTTTTTAGCCAGATCATCACTTGCCAATAGCTCCTGCTTTTTAGCATCGTAGACATCGGCCGGAATATCTTCAAGCGTTGCATACTTTGGTGCCATGGCAGCGATTTGCATAGCCATTTGATGCGCAAATTCTTTGAATTCAGGCAGGCGGGCAACGAAATCGGTTTCGCAGTTAACTTCAACAACCACGCCGATACGGCCAGAGTGAACGTAGCTTTCGATCAAACCTTCACGGGTTTCACGATCGCCCTTTTTCTCCGCCTTGGTCAAACCTTTTTTGCGTAGTGCCTCAAGCGCTTTATCAAAATCACCGTCGGCTTCGACAAGCGCAGCCTTAGCGTCCGTCAAACCAATACCGGTCAGTTCTTTCAATTTTTTAATGTCTTCAACTGTAATCGCCACGATTTACTCCCCCTTTTTTCCTTCAGCGACAGCTGCTGCAAAATAATCCAATAGCAACTGTGTACCTTTGATTGCATCATCGTTGCCAGGCACCACGTAATCGATTGGCGTTGGATCAACGTTGCTGTCAACGATGGCAACAACTGGCACGCCTAGTACGTTTGCTTCTTTAATGGCGCCATCGTCAACCAGCGCATCTGTCACAACGACTGCACCAGGACGGCCGTTAAGGTTCTTAATACCACCATATTTCTGGTTCAGCTCTTCAATCTCTTCGGCAAAGCGTTGGACTTCCAGTTTGTTATAGCGCTTTTCCAGGTCGCCGTTTTCCATGCGGCGTTCGAGGTCTTTGAGCTTTTTGATCTGTTGGTTAACCGTTGCGACATTGGTCAGCATACCGCCAATCCAGCGCTCAGTAACGTATGGTTGATTTACTTTTTCTGCAGCAGCCTTGACTGCATCTTTCGCTTGCTTTTTCGTACCGACGAACAGCACTTGCTTGCCACTTGCGGCAGTTTTGGTCAAAAACGGCAATGCCTTTTCCAAACCTTCAACTGTTTTTGTCAGGTCGATAATGTGTGAATCCTGACGTTTACTGTGAATATATGGCGCCATTTTTGGGTGCCAACGGCTCGTTTTGTGTCCGAAATGGACACCAGCTTCGAGCAGCTGTTTAATATCGACTGATACAGCCATCTGAAAACTCCTTGTTTCCTCACCGTCCGCCCTGAGATATCCAGGAGTCTGCGAACGGTTGTGTCATTAATATTGTTACTTACTCACCTTAACAGAGGTAGACAAAGAAGTCAACTCTGGTTAGTTATAAATACTACGTACACTCAGTTTGGCACTAGTGTAGGTTTGACATAGCCTGCTTATGAGCGGAGGGCGATGCATGTTGTTTAAGACCCGTTTTATTGGGACGGCGGGCCGCAACGCCAGCGATGTTTTCTGAAGTCAATTCCCCCTTGATAAGTATTTCACCATGCTCACCGTAGCCAGCGATTTTGGACGCTGGAACGTCAATTGCCAGAAGTGCACCATCCGCATAAAAACCGGCAGCTTCTGGATCCGGACTGGCGGCGATATAAGGCGATATATCAATCTGAAGATTGTCACCACCGCTAAAACTCAAAATATGCTCCTCGCGAAGTGCATCTTCAACTGATATACCTTTTTCTGTCACCGCCGTTTCGATTCGTTTCATTTGCTCATTGAGGCGCTCTCGCTTTTGAGGCGATTTGAACCCCGCCTCATACGCCAGACTGTCAACATAATCTTTCAAGTTGCCTAAGGTTGGGTTTTCCATGAACGTAAAGATTTTAGTCTTCGTTTCTTCTTTTCTGCGACGTACAGCTTCTTGCTCTCGAGGACTACCATGCGGCATAAATAACTTGTCGAGACCTTTTAGCACTGGGGGCGACTGGTTCAACACCGTACCATTCACTTCGCGAACTCCACGATATATACGAACCACTGGTTCCTGATTGGTTCTCTTGTCATGATCAAGCGTGAATATACCATCATACGCCTCACCAAGTTCACCGTCTGTGCTAAAGGTCGTGTAGCGAAAACCTATTCCTTCATGCCCCATTGCACGAGCAAGCGCCTCTGCTTGAGGCGGATGTTCGTACCTACGCCCACTCCGTTCAGATTTTTTATCAGCATGCATTGCAATTGATGCCTCGGCTGCGGCCAGCGCTTCATCTTTTGCCGGCTCTCGCGTTCCCGCGCCTTCGCTTCCCGCAACGTCAGTTCTCCCTCTATCAAGATCCTGTTCAAAAGCGGCTAATTTTGCGTTCCATTTCTGATTGCTATCTTCATTGAGTGTATGCTGGTACGCCGCTTCAGCTTGCCAAAACTGATCTTGTCGAGCAGCACTCTCCTGCTGCATGCGGCGGGTTTCTTTTTTGGAATAAGCATTTAGCCCGGCAAACTGGCGCAGTTTCTGTTTGCGACCAAGTACTGGCTGCTGATTCATATCTGCCATAGCAGCCTCAACTGCAGCTCGCGCCTCATCAATGAGTGGTTGTCTCGCTTCTTCACGAGCAGACTCTTCAGCCGCTGCGGCAGTTTTTGCTATCCGGATCTCGTCTTCTGTCGCCATCTGGGGCGCATCATAAACCTCAGGTGTCTGTAGAGCCTGCGATTCATATGTATTGTTGCGGTGAAGTTGTTCGGACATGTTTATTTTATGATTTATCTCTGTTAATATATCATATTTTTTTCAATAAGTCAATCTTTTAAATTTGCGGAGCCTTGCCTCCTTTGACTTTTATCTTAAGAAGCTGTAAAATATATCAGATATGAAAAGCAGTATACATCCAACGACATACCGCCCCGTCGTATTTAGCGACGACCAGGCTGGTTTTGCCTTTTTGACTCAGTCAACCGCTGCGACTGACGAAACGATCAAATGGGAAGATGGCAACACCTACCCACTGGTCAAGGTACACATCAGCAGCGCTTCTCACCCGTTCTTTACCGGTGAAGAAAAGATCATCGACACCGAAGGCCGTGTCGATCGCTTTAAGGCTCGCGCCGCTGCCGCAGAGGCTCGCCGCCAGCAATTGGCAAACAAAGCCAAAAAAGCGAATGCCACTGCAGCGAAAAAGGCTTCGAGCAGCGAAGAATAAGCACTACCTAAACAGAGACCTCACCCAGAGGTCTCTTTTTGGTACAATAAGGACACTACTATGCCAAAAATTAATCTAAACATTGATGACCTCCAAACCGAGAAGAAAGAACTCGGTGATTTTTTGGCACGTCCCGACGCCTACAGCGACCCAGCATTTACTACCAAAAACAAACGCTTTAGCGAACTCGAAGCAATCATTGAAAAAGTCGCACTGCGCGATACACTCGAGCAGCAACTTACTGAGGCAAAAGAACTGGCAACAGGGAGCGACGAATTAGCCGAGCTCGCAAAAAGTGAAGTCACGGAAACTGAACAAAAATTGGCGTCACTTGAAGACGAATTATTCATCATGCTTGCCCCACGAGATCCAAACGACGATAAAAACGTCATTATGGAAATTCGTGCCGGTGCAGGAGGTGACGAAGCCAGTCTGTTTGCCGCAGAACTATACCGCATGTATCTGCGCTACTGTGAGGCGCATGGCCTCCGGACCGAACTTATCAGCGAAAGCGCCAATGATACCGGTGGCTATAAAGAGGTAATTTTCAAAGTCAGCGGCGAGTCGCCCTATGCTCAGCTAAAATTCGAAAGCGGCGTCCATCGCGTGCAGCGCGTACCTGCAACTGAGTCCCAAGGGCGTATTCACACCAGTACCGTCACTGTGGCTGTCCTCCCTGAGGCCGAAGAAACTGATATTGAAATTAATCCAAACGACCTCCGCATTGATATTTTCCGTGCCAGCGGCCATGGTGGCCAGTCTGTTAATACAACTGATAGTGCCGTGCGTATCACTCACTTACCCACTGGTATGGTTGTCACCAACCAAGATGAAAAATCGCAGTTGAAAAACAAGGAAAAGGCAATGAGTGTCCTGCGCAGTCGTCTATTGCAGCAAAAAATTGACGAAGAAAACGCCAAACTAGATGCCGAACGTCGCGGGCTCATCGGTACCGGCGACCGAAGCGAAAAAATTCGTACCTACAACTTCCCCCAGGACCGAATTACAGACCACCGTATCGGCTACAGCCGAAGCGCTATACCTTCCGCCATGAACGGCCAGATTGAGGATATTATTGAGCACCTACAGGCATACGAACGTGAGCTAGCTGCTAAGAACGCTGCTTAACAGCATTCTTTTACTCTGTCCAGGCCGCCCAACCGTTTTCAGATGAATATCCGGTAGAAGGCCAGGATGTATCTGTTTTTGCTAGCTCAACGTCTGTAGAACTGGCTGCTGAAATAAGTAGTCGCGTAGCGTCACCACTACTACAGCTAGCTACAAATATCGTGCCATCCTTTATACAGATAGTGCCTGTTAACGCATTCTTCGGCACTGTACCGACCGCATAGTGAGATCCAGCGCCGTCAGGGTGTGCAGAATTGGTAATAATATAGTAAACATTATTCCGCGCTGTACCATTAGTATTTGTCAGACTATAATTGCTTCGGTTGAGTTTAATGTCCGCCGCCTCAAGCTGAGTTGCGTTTGTCGGATATCTTCCGTTCTGAGCTTTATATAATTCTAGCTTCTTCGCAAACTGCGCTAAATCACTTCGCACAGCAGAGTCGGCTGCTTGCTTCTGCACTCCATTATATGCAACAACGACAATTGCCGCAAGGATACCGATAATCACTACAACAATAAGAAGCTCAACAATCGTGAAGGCCGAGCTATTGTGTCCTTTATGGAAACTATATGTCCGTTTCATGCCTATAGTACACCCTCCCTAGATACCTCCATGGTAAGGCATAGGCAAAATCATTGCAAGCTTCCCCTAAACAAACGCTCTGTTACGGGGCGTCTTGTCAATAAACGTATTATCCTATCAATCTGAATATGCCCCATTATTTAACCTTCATTCAGAGGTAAATTATTGTATAATACGACTATGACAACAATTGAGGGCTGGCTCACTGAGGCCAGCGATTTGTTATTAAAGGCAGAAATTCCATCGGCCCGGCTTGATGCGGAGCTGATTTTGTCACACACGCTTCGTAAACCTCGTACATACCTCCATGCACATGCAGACGACCCGATCGATGAACGGCGTGAAGATATCGCCAATGCCCGTCTGCAGATGCGCCTTGAACGTACGCCCATTGCTTATATTGTTGGGCACAAAGGTTTCTATGGAAGACAATTCAAAACAACTCCAGCCGCACTCATTCCCCGACCAGAGTCCGAGGCAATGATCGAACTTCTGGGAACGATCATGCCCACGACGCTTCCACTTATTAAGGAGAAAAAATATCTGATCGATGTTGGTACAGGCACTGGCGCACTCGGCATTACCGCCAAGCTCGAATGGCCGGAGCTTGATGTGACAGTAAGTGATATTAGCCAGCATGCGCTCAATTTAGCCAAGGAAAACGCCAAGCTTCTTCATGCAGATGTTCACTTTTATAAAGGCGATTTGCTTCGTGGCTACGCCGTCCCTGTTGATATTATTCTTGCAAACTTGCCCTATGTTGATCGGAGCTGGGACGTTTCGCCTGATACCCACGCCGAACCAGAACTGGCATTATATGCACCCGACAGTGGCCTTGCCCTTATCAAGCAACTGATTGGTCAGGTGGTACAATTGCTTCGACCAGGCGGGTCGCTCTTCCTCGAATCAGACGAACGGCAACAAGCAGCCATCATCCAACTCGCAACCAACCACGGGCTCAAACATCAAGCCACTCTAGGGCTTATCACCCATTTTGCCAAAAACTAACGATTGTACGCTTCGAGTGTCACTTTGACGGTCATTGTCTTGCCGTCGCGAAGGATTGTCAGCTCTACTGTATCACCCGTGCCATATTCGGAAACCAGGCTGGCAACACTGCCTCGTTCGCCGACTTCGATATCACCGACTTTGGTAATAATATCCTTTTCTTTAATACCTGCTTTGTCTGCAGGGCTACCGCTAATCACCGCAGGCTGGCCATTACCTGAAAATACATAGGCGCCCTTTTTGACTGACAAGTTATACTGCTTGGCGACATCAGGGGTAATCGTGACGTAATTGATACCAAGATATGCGCGTTCAACTTTGCCAGTTTTCTGCAGGTTTTTGATGATGCCTTTGGCAGAATTGATTGGAATTGCAAAACCAATGCTTTGTGCATCCTGGGCAACTGCCGTATTAATACCGATCACTTGGCCGCTCAGATTGGTTAACGGACCACCGGAATTACCAGGGTTAATCGCAGCGTCTGTCTGGATGAGATCGGTAAGGTTCTCGACGGAATTGCCCTCTGATGCCGAAACCGGTCGACCAGTTCCAGAAATAATACCGCTGGTCACTGTATTTTGGAATTCACCCAATGAGTTACCGATTGCGACGACCTTTTGCCCGATACGGATCGAGCTAGAATCGCCCAATGTTGCTGGCTTAAGGTCATTCACTCCATTGATCTTCACAAACGCCAAGTCATTCAATGGATCAGTACCAATAACTTTTACGTCATCATATGTCGTACCGTCACTGGTGATCACCGCTAATTCCTGACTACCTGAAACAACGTGTTTGTTCGTCAGTACATAACCATCCGCAGTAATGATAATGCCAGTACCGGCGCCCTCTTGTGTTTGTGCGCCAAAATACGACTGCGCCTGGCTTTTCGTCACAATCGATACAACGCTAGGACCGACTTTGCTGGCAACAGACGAAATGTCTTCTTCTTCCTGACTTACAACAGCATTGCCATCAGGAACGACTGTTCGATCGGTTGTTCGGCCGTTCATAGTCAACGCAACATAACCACCGCCCAGACCAGCAGTGAAGCATGCCAGCAGCAGTATAAGTATTGCAACCAGCCGTCGGCCGGATTTTAACTTTGGTTTACGCCCAACGGCAGTGAAATTATGCGGTGTCTCGTTTTTTACCATCTTATCACCCACTTTATAGTACTTACCTGACAACTTGCTTAATCTACGATGCCCCTATGGCAGCATTGTTAAAGAAAAGCACGAGCACAGCAATAATCCCAAGCGACAACAGCAGCGGCAACAGAATATCGGACACCTGTACTTTGTCGTGCTTGGCGTATGAAGCATATACTCGTTCGGCGAGGAAACTCAGCGCAATCGCAATGACCGTTACCTGTGGCAACTTGAGCCCTGCGGCAAATGGTAGTGTATAGGCGATCATCCAGTGAAAACACAACCACCCAATTTCGGCGAATACAAATCCCCATATCAGACCTAATAGACGAACATTGGGTTCGGAATACGCGCTCAAGACATGACGAGCGGAGGCATAACCGATTACCCACATGATAATAACGACGATTGATGATGACCAACTGTAGGAAAGGCTTGCAAGCGCCATGGTTGAAACCACAATGGCAACTGCCGCCTGGAGCACAACATAAACGCGCTTACCACGAGGTTTGAGTACCAATAACCATAATGCATACAGCACAGCCAGAACAATTTGTACTGTCAGGGCTGCCCGTGAGCCTGATTGTCCCACGAGGTACATTAAAAGTACGAGTCCAATACTTGTGAGCAAGTCAACTGTATTTGTTTCAATATGGGCAAGCCAAAAACGTGGCCGCACTGCAAGTACGCGCCACTTGCTCAGCAATACTAATGCTATTGCTAACCATGGTGTTCCTGTTGTAACAACAGCGCCCAGTACTGCTCCTGCCAAAGCCAAATTCAGCAAGACGTAAACAACTTCACTCAGGAACGACCGTCGTTTTGCAACCCTCAAAAATTCCATAAACTATCTTAGTATAGCACGTTAATTATCACTGGTAGATGACGCTGGCGCCGGACCGACAATCAGGACAAATTTAACAGATGGATCGACGGTAACAGGTGGTGCTGACGTCTGTATTTTCACCCCATAGAGCTCTTTTAATTTTGCCGCTGTTCCACTATTGCCCTTGCCAATCTGATACAGCGTGTAGTGCGCGTAGTCACCAGCAGGTGCATTTGCGACCGATGCCACAGTAAACTTCTTGGCTTCAAGCTTATCAGCTTCTGTCTGTGCAACTCCCGCCGTGCCCGATCCATTCAACACAACGATTGGTGCCGCTTCCCGGACCACAGGATCAGATGAGAGTTTTTGCTGTAGCAATGCACGCAGCTGACTATAGTCATAGACACCGGCTGTTGGCCGAACGACACTCATGCCACCAACGTTACCTGTTGTCATGACAGGATCATCACCATCAATCAAACTGATTGACTGAATATCTTCGCTCTTGATGTCCTGCGCCAGAGAAACAAGGGTGCGGAATTCCTTGGTTTCAAATGTTGTACGCAAATTGTTACCAAGTGCATCAATGATACCCGTTACTTTGCTAAAGTCACTCAGCGTACCGGCACTCACCGCTTTTTCCCGAAGTGCTTTGATGATCTTTTGCTGATTTTTTTCGCGGTCGAAATTGGACTGCTCGAATCCATATGTTGGCGCCTTGTCACCTCGGGCCTGTGCAAGATAAAGGGCGTGTTCAGCGTCCAACGTGGCTGGACCGTTTGGATAATCGATAAAGTGACCGTTCGGTGGGCAGCGGCGCAAGACCTCCGCGCGGGTCACTTTGCGGTCACCAACACCACACTTCCAGTCAAAGTTACTGTCCATTTGCCCGCGCGGATCACGGCTCTCAATTGTCACCGTAATACTACCGCCAACCGCGTTCACCAGTTCACGCATAACCGTGTAGTTTACATTGACACCATACTGGATATCCAACCCGACAATATCACCGACAAATGCTGCCTCTTTCTTGAGCGCAGCCCGGTCAGCATCAACACCTTGTCCTTCGTGAACACAGTTATAGTACTCGTTAATTTTGCCTGCGTAGCCAGAATTACACGCTTCGCCAAATTTGACGTACAGGTCACGCGGAATACTAATCATGTATGCGTTCTTTTGATTTTGATCAATGCTCAAAATCATCATTGAGTCAGTTAGCAGGCCACCCTCGTGTCCGGGATCGTCCTCAGATGTTCCGACAATGATAATGTTGCTTCGGCCATTACTGTCTTGCTTCAGTGGCACATTTTGGAATACATCGAGAATATTTCCCTGGAATACGTTACCGCTCGCAATGAGACCCTTGATAAATACGTAGCCAGCGATCGCAATCACGACGGCAATAAGAAACAAGGCAATGCGCTTGATCCACTTACGGCGGCGGTTTTTCTGCGCAGGATCACGACGTTGGGGCTTGCGACCCTGTTCAGGTTCATCAATATCACGAAGAGACTCATCAATCTCTGATCGCTTCAGCGATCCAACTTTTGGCTCAGCCGTAGCCGCCGTGATAATCCTCCCAGGCTCACGGGTTGGAACGGGCTTTTTACCTGGCTTGATCTCGTTGCCCAGCTGACGACTGGTACGACGCGGAACAAAACCATCCATCGATGTTGGTTGTTTTACCATAAATACTTAGTCTACTATACAAAACTTTCATTCATATGAATACTGTTTGTTGGAATATTTGAGCCGGATAAGCTATAGTATAAAGCGATGGAATCATCATTTTTGCAGCGTCACCAATGGATCCGGGATGCGTCCGGACTTCTTTTTTTTGCCCTCGCTGTACTCGTCGGCACGCTCCTCATCAACACCTACGTTTTTCGGAGCTTTAATGTCGAAGGACCAAGTATGGAAAAAACTCTTTATACAGGCGATCGCCTTATTGTCGACCGCCTCCCCGTCACCTGGGCTCAGCTGCAAAACAAACAATATGTCCCCAATCGTGGACAAATTATAGTATTCAAAAATCCACTGTTTGCGGTAGGTAATTCCGACGAGTATATTGTCAAACGTGTCATTGCATTTGCCGGTGAACGTGTTGTACTCAAAGATGGCAAATATACCGTCTACAACAGCGAACACCCCGATGGGTTCAATCCTGATGATGCAAATCATGGTGAGCCAGGCAGTCCCACTAGTGGTAATGTCGACACTGTCGTCCCTGAAGGCACGATATTTGTTAGCGGTGATCACCGTCAAGGTAGCTACTCATTGGATTCTCGTAACGGACTCGGCAATATTCCCCTCTTTGATATTGTAGGGCCAGTCAGTTTTCGAATTTATCCGTTCACTGCCATTCGCGGATTCTAGCTATTAAAACTATTCTCTATCAAGTAGTTTGCTAATTCGCTCAAAATCAGACTCGCTGGTGAAGCTAATCACGATTTGGCCCGCGCCACGCGTATTGGAACGAATCTGTACCTTTGCTTTCAAGCGTTGCGTCAGACCGTGGATAGCGGCATCATGTTGCGCTGGAATCGTTTTGACAGTCTCCTGTTGTTCTTTTTTGGCCTTTTTCAAATCAACAATAAACTGTTCAATCTTACGTGCACTCCACTCTTCGCGCAAAATTCGAGGTAATACAGATTCAATAATCTCTTCGTCCAGTCCAATGAGCGGACGCGCCTGACCTTCGCGGAGAGTTCCATCATGGAGGGCCTTACGGACACTTTCAGGCAAACGCAATAGACGTAATGTGTTGCTGATCGCGCTCACCGATTTGCCACCAACGCGTGCACCGATTTCGTCGAGTGTCAGGTTAAACTGATCACGAAGTTTCAAATACGCTGTTGCTGTTTCTAGCACATTCAAGTCGCGGCGTTGCAAATTTTCAATCAATGACACCTCTAGTTTGCGCTGATCGGTCATTGTGCGTATAAGAGCAGGGATTGTTTTCTGGCCAGCCTTGATTGACGCACGATATCGACGCTCACCGGCGACGATCTCATATTTATCGCCCACAGGAGTAACGACAATTGGCTGCACAACACCATGTTGTTTAATGGATTCAGCCATTTCTTCAAGCGCCAACTCATCAAAGGTTCGTCGAGGCTGGTCAGGATTTGGCTGCACCTTATCAAGGGGTAAGCGTCGCAGGTCACTCAGTTTTTCGTCTTGCGCCGCTGTCGGGTCAAACTCTTCGTCCAATAGTTCCGTCGGGATTAACGACGAAAAGCCACGTCCTAGGCCTTTTTTCGCGCTCATCGTCCCGCCTCCACACGCGCCGCAACCTCTTTTGCAACTGCTTTATAGGCACGAGCACCCTTACTCCAGCGGTCATATGCCCCCACGGGCACACCGTGGCTCGGCGCTTCTGCAAGTCGAATATTGCGCGGAATCGTGGTTTCGAATACTTTGTCGGCGAAGTGCTTTTTAATTTCATCGTGCACCTGGTTACTCAGTGTCGTGCGTGTATCCATCATTGTGGGTAATACGCCCAATAGTTCAAGTGATGGATTCATGCCCTTTCGTACTAGTTTCATCGTTTCAAGCAGTTGCCCCAGTCCCTCAAGTGCGTAAAATTCCGCCTGGACTGGCAGCAACACATAGCGTGCTGCAATCAGCCCATTAACCGTCAGCAAACTAAGACTCGGTGGACTGTCGATAAGAATAATGTCATAGTCGTCAACAACGGATGAAAGCGCAGTCTTAAGACGCGTAAACTTGTGCTCCATACCAGCAATTTCTACCTCAACATTCGCCAGATGCGACGTCGTGGGTGCAAGCCAGAGATTTTTATGCTCGGTTTTGACAATCGCCTGCTCAAGCGTTGCCGTTTGCAGCAAGACTTCGCTCATTGTCGTCTCAAGCACTGTTTTATCGACACCAAGTCCACTGGTTGCGTTACCTTGGGGGTCAAGATCAACCAGCAACACACGTTTGCCAGACTTTGCCAAATAGTAGGCAACGTTAACCGCACTCGTTGTTTTACCTACTCCACCCTTTTGATTGGTGACCGCAATAATGGTGGCGGCCATTATTTATTTCCCTCGCTCATTTATTTCATTGTACCATGAGCACAAATAAAAATCCCCGTATTTCACGGGGATTTTTCACGGCTACTTGATCGAACTAATCTCAATCTTTGAGTATTTTTGGCGATGACCATTCTCTTTGTGCACGCGCTTTTTGCTTTTGTAGCGGATCACACGGATCTTGTCGCCTTTTACCTCGGCCTCAACGACCTTTGCTTTCACGCTAACACCTTTGACGGTTGGCGTACCGACGGTCGTTTTATCACCATCGATGACCAACAGTGCATCAAGTGTGAGCTCTTTCGTTCCTTCCGGGAGGAGGTCCACCAGGAGGGTCTCTTTTTCGGTTGCAATGTATTGTTTGCCGCCGACCTTGATTACTGCTTTCATATGTTCCTCATATTATTAATACAATCGAATATTGATTGTAACAGATATGATGCGTTTTTACAACCGTTTAAACAACTGGTCGATTAACGATCACTTCGTTTGCACGTAGCCAACCGTGAACATTTCCACAGTCCAAATATTCGCCAACGGCTGGAACAACTGTTACTGGCGCCTTTTCGATAGCCGCCTGAGTAATAACACCAATCAGATAGTATTCACCAGACAGATTCAACTGGCAATATTCATACGTACGCCGCAGAATATCGTAATTGAGTACATATTTGCCCAAGTTAATCTGATTACTTGGTGCTTGTTCAACCGGTGGCTTTTCGACAATACCAGCAAATAGCCCTGTGTCCTCATCAAAATCAATTACCCCATAGCGACTCACTTCTTCGGGTGCGACCGTGGTTGTTAATATACCGTTTTCGCCTTCCGGTGTCGCCTGAATAAGCCGGGCAAGCTCTGATGAGTTGTCGGCATTGTAGATAAAATCATCGCCACCAAGTACGGCAACCGACTCGCCCTTTTTTAGATGAGGAAACACCAGTGCAACCGGAACCGCTGTGCCATATTTCTGATTAGAATCTTGCTCGATATAGTGAAAAGTCACATTATGCGGTGGTCGAGCCAGTTCAATAAAATCTTGCTGACCACTATATTCGAGAAATTGGTTTAGTCGATCATTATCAGAATAGTACTGTTGCAGCTGCGTACTGCCTTGATTGACGACAAAGAATATTTCGGTGATTCCCGCCTTGATACAATCACGTACCACATAATCAACAATTGGCCGGTTACCGACCGGTAACATACATTTATCGATTGCTTTGGTGATTGGCAAGCGTCGCGTTCCCCAGCCGGCGACAGAAATGATTGCTTTGGTGACAGTAGCCATAAGCTGCATTATACCCTATTTATTTTTTGATTGTAACTTGTCCATCTGAGCATGGTTCAGCCCATAATAGTGAGCGATCTCATGCCAGAGCGTTCGTTTGATTTGCTCGAAAAGTTCGTCATCGTTACGAACGACACGCAAAATCGAATGTTTGAATAAGGTAATTTTGTCAGGTAACACAAATGTATACCCCGCCCCGCGCTGGGTTAGCGGAATACCTTCGTATAACCCCAGCAAAATCGCATGATCGCGCAACTTCATCTTGACCTTTTGCTCCTCGGTTGGCTCATCGGCCATGACGATTGCAACGTTATCCAGCCCCTTAATATACTCCTGGGGTAATTCATCCATGGCACGAGTGATCAATGCATCAAATTGTTCGTCGGTAAGTTCAAACACTATACTTTTTATAGTACCTTATTCGTTATCGTAATCAAACCAGTTAGGGTCTTTTTTCAAATTTTTACTGACACCTTCCCAAAAATCGGTCAAATGCTGGCCGTCCTCATCTCGGAGGATGATGCGATCCGCCTCTGCTTGCTCAGCGGCAATCTCATCACTCAGCCCGTTTCCTAAAGGATCATGCTGAACAAAGCTAATTTTATGGTGGAATAATTTCATTGTGTTTGTCTTGAATGGCTTATATTTTTACATTAGCATAAGTTTTATAAAATGTCAACTCTGATACACTAGGTCTATGCTTGCGTTTAATCATATTCTTGCTGGATCAATCGTTGCTGTCACCGTACCCGCGCCTCTGGTGCCAGTCGTCGCATTTGTATCACATTTTGTCCTCGATATGTTCCCTCACGCATTCGGTGAGGAACCACCCTATTCACGCTTTTTAAAGATACAGATCATCATCGATGCGGTTATATGCGTCCCGGTTATTATCTTCTTATTTGTACTATTTCCCCACCAGTGGCCTATTGTAAGCATCGGGGCTTTCTTTGGACTACTACCTGACTTTCTATGGCTGCTTTGGCGTCGTGGACCCAAGTGGCTCGATAAAATACTGGACTTTGCCCATTGGATCCAGTGGGGCGAACGACCCTACGGTTGGATTTTTGACGCGCTGTACGGGTTTCTCATGATTTTTGCACTCGTCGTTCTTGCACACTAAGGCAAATGCTGACCGCCCGTCACGCCAATAACTTCAGCGGTAATGTAGCTTGATTCCTGACTCGCCAAAAAGACATAGGCGGGTGCTACTTCAGCTGGCTGTCCGGGTCGGCCGAGCGGCGTATTCTGGCCAAACTCTTTTAATTTTTCCGGCGGCTGACCGTGACTTGGTTGGAGTGGCGTCCAGATTGGTCCAGGAGCGACAGCATTCACGCGTATACCCTTTTCCGCCAGTGACTTCGCGAGACTTTTGGTAAAGGCGACAATTGCGGCTTTTGTCGACGCATAATCAAGTAACCCGGGTGATGGTTGATACGCTTGTATCGACGCCGTATTAATAATACTTGCGCCGGCTGGCATATGTGGTACAGCGGCCTGAGTAATCCAAAACATTGCAAAAACATTCGTGCGAAATGTGTCTTCAATTTTTTCGGTGGTGATCTTCTGCAGATCCGCTTCGAACTCTTGCTTGCCCGCATTATTAACAAGAATATCTATTGAACCGAACGCCTCGACGGTCTTTTGTACAATCTCTTTACAAAATGCTTCGTCTTTTATGTCACCGGGGAGCGCCAAAGATTGAACACCCGCTTGCTCGATTTCAGCCAAAATATGTTCGGCATCTTCTTTTTCCTCGGGCATATAACAAATCGCCACGTCAGCCCCTTCCCGGGCAAATGCAATCGCCGTTGCCGCGCCGATGCCTGAATCTCCACCCGTAATAAGTGCTTTGCGGCCTTTTAACCGTCCGAGACCTCTATAGGTCTCCTCACCATGATCGGCCTTGGGCCGCATGTCCGCATCAAGGCCTGGCTCCGACTGGAGACTCCCGTCGGCACTTACCTTTGGGTACTGAGTTGTTGGATCCTGCATTGCATACTGATCATACTGCGTCATTTATTCATCCTCCTGTTTTATTATTTGGTTCACCAAATCGGTTTTGACTGCGGAGAATAACGCTGACGGAGAAATATTGATAAGACTAAAAGAGCTCCTACGGCTAAGAATTCACTCTGCCAGTTTTGAAATGATTCAAACCAGAATTGCGACGATACAGCATAACCAAGAACTGTTTGCTGTTCACCGCCATGCCATAGCGCTTCTTCGTTGGCGGCAGCGGTCCCGCTGATTGCATGAAATATAAAGGACACAATAAACAGGCCGAACAGTGCCAAACTAAGAGAATTTGCGTAAAACATCTCTTTTATCGCCTTGCCCCTATCACTCCATGATGTGGCGTGAATAATTGAATACCTTGAAGAGGTATCAACCGCTTCTTTGCCACGAAGTTTTTTAGAGTCAGCCGACCCTTTTTGGACAAGCCAGATAGTTAACACGACAAGAGCCCCCATCTGCAAAAACTCACTTTCCCAATTTTCGAATACCGCTTCGGCAAATGACCCGCTCATAAGGAACTGACCGATCGTTTCAGGTGTTTGATGGTGTTCAACCAATTGTTCATTCTGATGATTAAACCCTGCGAAAACGAGACCAATAAGTGAAAACAAGAAGAGAGAAAACATAGCGATTGACAAAGAATTTTCTCTCAAAAATTTTTTCATACTAAAACTATAGGCCGTTAATACAACCTATATCGTGAGAAAATTCACACTGCCCTACTGGTGGATACATAAGAATTATCTTTTATGTAAAACCGCCATGGCACATCTTTACCTTGGGAGATACCAACTCGCACCGTCTGCATGATTTTCTCATGAGGTAATTCAGGTCTTGGGATAAGCCGCAATGCCCCTTTTCTAAGATCATGCCCATTTAACCTTTTATCTATATCCAGCGCTTGGCATACTTTTGCCGGACCGTTCGACACAGCAATCCCACTTTTGCCGCGACGAGCAGCCATAAGGTCGCCCCCCTCCAACGGTTCGACTGCCCTGATTAAGACAGCTGCCCCGTAGCCTTCTTCTCCTACAACGACATTGCAGCAATAATGCATACCGTAGGTAAAATACACATAGAGGTGCCCCGCTGGGCCAAACATGACATCGGTTCGCTGCGTCCGACCTTTATAGCTATGGCTCGCAACATCCGTTTGGTCATAGGCTTCAGTTTCGACAATTCTTACCCGGATTGTTTGGCTACCTTCTTGTCGCTCCAGCTCGCACCCAAGCAAGCGGGGTGCCACCTCGCTTGCTGACCCTTCTAAAAACTGTAGGTTTAATTCGGATGCCACTTATTGTCATCGCCTTTATGATACTTGCTTTTCACGGCTTTCCAGGCGACACGATGGGCAGTTTCCTCGCGATCACTACTGCCGCGACGCTTACTTGCGCTTTTGTATTCGTCGTAGGCGCTATTAAACGCCTCCTTGTAAATATCTTGTGCGTGAACGGGCAATACGTTTTTCACGCTTGCCGGAAGTTCTGAAGTTTTACTATATGGCATATCAAAATCCTCCTTCTGCGCTCATTTTATAGTGTTGCTGCTGCTCAAACTAGGAAATATTTTACACGCCTCGTGACGCATCTGCTGCGTTTTTAATGTTCGATAGGAAGTCACTTTTTAAAAGCTGTTCCCATGGGAGAAACAATGGTTCTGGGAGTGATTCAAAATCAATCCACTGCTGTTTTACATACTTATCTGGTTCGACTATCGACGGTTCTCCCGCTTGCCAATCACTCATCATCCATATAGTTATATAGTGTTTTCCTTCACTTTCAAAAATATCGTTTGTGACTGCACCAAATCGTAGATTCTTGATCTCCATCCCGGTCTCTTCTTTGACTTCACGAATGGCTGTTTGCTCCGGTGTCTCTCCAAACTCTAAATGTCCCCCAGGTATACTCCAGCTTCCCTCACCATGCGAGCCACGTCGTTGCCCCATAACAAATTTACCATCGCGAAAAACAAAAACTCCTACGCCAACTTTTGGCCTATCTCCCATCATGCTTTTTCACTTCGAAGTAAAACGTTTCATCGTCAATCTTGGCGACAATATCAAACTGTTTGCTTCGCTCCACGATAACTTCCGCCGAAAGCGTTTCAGACTTGATCGTTTCAAGATACTCACTAACCGCTTTTGCCACTTCGGATTCTTTTTCATCGGTATACATCAAGATAATCCGATCATCAACATTCAGCCCTGCGTCTTTGCGCGCCGCTTGAATATGGCGGATAACTTCACGAACAAGCCCCTCACGTTTTAATGCTGGCGTCACAGCAAAATCAAGTGCTACTTCCTTGCCCTGTCGTACCTTCTTGACGTTTAACTCTTCGGTCAGAATCTCTTCAAAATTAACAAATTCACCCAGCGTGGGCACCGTCACACTCGCCAGCGGTTGACGAATTTTCACCCGGTTGGCCGCACGGAGACTCAGTGCTTGATTCACATACTCACGAACGGTTGCCATTTCCTGCAGGACAAGCTCATCAACTGTATAGTTATTTGGCCAATCCAGCAAATGGACTGATTCGTTGCCACCACCAAGCTTTTGATACAGCTCTTCCGATAGGAACGGAGTAAATGGGGCCAGGATAACCGAAAGTTTCAAAAGCACATAGTGAAGCGTTTGATAGGCATTGTTTTTATCTGCGTCGTCTTCGCTTTTCCAAAAACGACGGCGTGAACGGCGGACATACCAGTTCGAGGCATCTTCGATAAATGGCAAAAACTCACTCATCGCAACGGGGATATTGTATTCGTCCATGTGTTTTGTGACATGCTCATTCAACTGATGGACTCGTGAAACAATCCACTTATCAAGAGGATTAGTCAGGTCGGTCGGATTCAACGTGAACGGTTTTTCAGGATCAAATTCCCAGCCATCAACTTCGGCATACATCGTGAAGAAGTCATACATGTTCCAGATCATGCCAAGTTTCCGGGCCACATCGCCAACATCCTTGTCTTGCAGGCTAAAATCCTCTCCCGAAAGCAACGGAGAACTCAGAAGCAAAAAGCGGAGTGAATCGGCGGAAAATTTATCCATCAATTCATTCGGATCGGTGTAATTGCCCAGCGA
>Ga0164243_10003628_pt1 | contig 24661 bp, 14 predicted proteins | sample OricompcompostOP_FD_108781 | JGI IMG/M metagenome (GOLD analysis project Ga0164243, IMG submission 108781) | Organic Plus compost microbial communities from Emeryville, California, USA - Original compost - Organic plus compost (OP) | ecosystem: Engineered > Solid waste > Mixed feedstock >...
ATGGCGCGGCCCGGCATCACCGCGCCGATCGCCAGCGCGACCAGCGTGGAGCAGCTGCTGGAGCTGCTCGGCGCGGCGAAACTCGCGCTGTCGCACGAGGACATCGCGCGGCTGGACGCGGCCTCCGCCTGAGCCGGGCTCAGCCCGGCCCTTCCGCGCGGTTGCGCCCGCCATGCTTGGCGGCGTACAGCGCCCGGTCCGCCTGCGCGAGCAGCTCGGCGGGCGACGCGCCGCCCACGGCGGCGCCGACGCTGACCGTCACCCGGCCGTGCGGGTTCGCCTCGTGCGCCACCGCCAGCCGCCGCACCGCGGCGCACAGCCGCTCGGCGAAGGCGCGCGCGGCCGCCGGCGTCGCGCCCGGCAGCAGCAGCGCGAACTCCTCGCCGCCGTAACGGGCCACCAGCCCCGCCGGCGGCAGGTCCTCCTGCAGGGCCGAGGCCACGGCGCGCAGGCAGTCGTCGCCGGCGCCGTGGCCGTAGCGGTCGTTGAACTGCTTGAAGTGGTCCACGTCCACCAGCAGCAGGCCCAGGGCCCGGCTGGCCTGGCGGCTGGCCAGCCATTCGCGCTGCAGCATCTCCTCGAAGGCGCGCCGGTTGAACACGCCGGTCAGGCCGTCGCGGCGGGCCAGCTCCGCCAGCGCCTGACGGTCGCTGTGCAGCCGCAGCTCGGTTTCCGCCTGGCGCACCTGCGAGAGCACGCTGCGCAGGCCGCTGGCCAGCAGGGCCACCACCACGCCGGCGGCGCCCCACGCGAAACGGTGGCGGATCAGGAACAGGGCCACCACCAGCACCGACACGCCGAGCAGTTGCGGACCCGCACTGCGCACGAAGCGCACCGCGCCCGCCGACGCGCGCGCGCGGCCGCCGCCGGGCCGCAGCGCCAGCACCGCCAGCAACAGGAACGGCACGTCGGCGACCACGTCGTGGAACGAGCCGGGGTTCGGCGCGACGTCCAGCGCCACGTGGTGGTTGTAGTAGGCGGCGACCACCGCGTAGCACGCCGCGTAGCTGGCGAGCACCCGGAAGAAGCCGCGCTCGGGCCCGTCCTCCGCGGCGAGGAAGCGCAGCAGCGCGGTGCCCGCCAGGTAGGCGTTCTCGATGTCGAACAGGTCGGCGATCAGCCTCGGCGAGGACGCGGCGTCGGCGCCATCGGCCGCGTTCAACGCCACGATCAGGCCGAAGTACAGCAGCCCCAGCGTGACCGCCAGCAGCGCGTCGATCGCGCGCTGCACCGTGCTGGCCGGCCCGGTGCCCACGGTGGCGATCGCGTAGGTGAGCGGCACCCCGTACAGGGTGTACAGCAGCATCGTGCCGGTTGGCGCCAGCGCGGTGACGTCGAACAGCAGGTCCTGGCACAGGCTGCTGAGCATGCCGAGCATCCACAGCAGCACGCCTGCGGCGGCCAGGCTCCAGCCGTGCGCCGGCGCATGACTTTCCTGCGCGCCGCGCCGCAGCAGCGCCGCCGCGGCCAGCGCCGGCGCCGCGACCATGAAGGCATACGACACCGCCATCGCCGCGGACGGGAACAGCGCGATCGCCAGCGCATGCAGCGCCACGAACCCGCATGCGAGCCAGATGGTGGTCATCGTCCCCGCCCTCCCCCGGGCGGCATGGATCGCCCTGCGCTACATATACCCCATGCGCGCCGGCCGCATCAGCGGGCCGGCGCCGCGACCGGCGCCGCGGAGGCGGCCGGCGCGGGGTCGTCGCCGTCGGGCGGTTCCACCCGGTAGCCGGCGGCGCCGAGCCTGGCCAGGTAGCCGTCGGCGTCCATCACCTCCTCCATCGGCAGCAGCGCGAAGCTGCTGCGGTTGGCCTCCAGCGCGCGCCGCGCCGCGGCCAGCCAGCCGGCCTCCACCCGCGCCGGCACGTCGCTGATGCCGAGCTGGCGCGCGAAGCCGGCCTCGGACAGCGCCGCGGTGCAGGCGTCGCGGTAGCGGCTGTCCGGCAGCCGGCGCAGCGTGGCGATGTCGCCGGTGGCCCAGGCGGCGGCGCGCTGCGCGATCGCCGGCAGGTCGCGCTCGACGCTGTCCAGCGTGCGCGCGAAGCATTGCACGTCGTCCGGGCCGGCGGCCTTGAACGCGTCGATCGCCGCGCGCGGCTGCTTGATCTCCAGCGTGTAGTCGGTGGCGGTGATCCGCACGCCGTCCTGCCTGGCCATCGCCAGCACCGCGTCGCCCACCTGGCCACCGCCGCGCAGGCCGCTCTTCTTCAGCGCCTGCCTGTAAAGCTCCATCGCGGCGAAGATCGGCCGCCAGCGCTCGATGCCGCCGTCGCGGCCGATGTACTTCGCCTTCAGCGCCGCCCAGCGCGCGTACAGCGGCGCGGGCAACACCTCCTGCAGCGTCTTGCCGTCGGCGTTCCTGCGCGCGCCGTAGGCCGAGGGCAGCAGGAACAGCTTGCCGAAGAAGCCGGTGTCCACCTTGAGCTTCACCCGCGGCGGCTGGATCAGCTCCTGCGCGCCGGCCAGGGTCTGCGCCACCTCGTCCGAGCGCCACTGCACGCCGGCCGGCAGGTTGGCCATGGTGCCCAGCACCCACAGCACGTGGTCGCCCTTGCTCACCTTCCACAACCCCGGCCCGGGCTGGATCCCGCTTACGCTGACCGCGGGCAGCTCGGTGATGGCGGCGGTGGAGGGCGGCGCGGGCGCGGCGGTCTGCGCGGACGCCGGCGCCCCGAGCACCAGCGCGAGCCACAGGAGCGGCGATCGCAGCGGACGCATGCGCAAGATTCCCTGGGACATGTCGGCAACGGCTCCTTTCAGCGGCCCGGAAAACCCGCCCATGGTTCCAGCCGCTCGCGGAACGGCGCCTGTCCGGCCACGCACGCCCGCAAGCCGCGGGCGTGCGCGTCGCGCGGGTGCCTACAGCGCCGCCAGCGCGGCGTTGAAGGTTGCGCTCGGACGCATCGCCTCGCGCACCTTGGCCGGATCCGGGCGGTAGTAGCCGCCGATGTCCACCGGCTTGCCCTGCGCGCCGTTGAGCTCGGCGACGATCTTCGCCTCGTTCTCGGCCAGCGCCTTGGCCAGCGGGGCGAACCTCGCCTTCAACGCCGCATCCTCGTCCTGCGCCGCCAGCGCCTGCGCCCAGTACAGCGCCAGGTAGAAATGGCTGCCGCGGTTGTCCAGCTCGCCCACCTTGCGCGCCGGCGACTTGTCGTTGTCGAGGATCCTGCCGTTGGCCTGGTCCAGCGTCCTGGCCAGCACCCCCGCGGCGGGGTTGCCGTAGCGGTTGGCAAGGTGCTCGAAGGAGGCGGCCAGCGCGAGGAACTCGCCCAGCGAATCCCAGCGCAGGTAGTTCTCCTCCAGGAACTGCTGCACGTGCTTGGGCGCCGAGCCGCCGGCGCCGGTCTCGAACAGGCCGCCGCCGGCCATCAGCGGCACGATGGAGAGCATCTTGGCGCTGGTGCCCAGCTCCATGATCGGGAACAGGTCGGTGAGGTAGTCGCGCAGCACGTTGCCGGTCACCGAGATGGTGTCCTGGCCCCGGCGGATGCGTTCCAGCGAGAACTTCGTCGCCGCCACCGGATCGAGGATGCGGATGTCCAGGCCGCGGGTGTCGTGGTCCTCGAGGTAGCGCTGCACCTTGGCGATCAGCTGGCGGTCGTGCGCGCGGCGGGCGTCCAGCCAGAACACCGCCGGCGTATGGGACAGGCGCGCGCGGCTCACCGCCAGCTTCACCCAGTCCTGCACCGGGGCGTCCTTGGTCTGGCACATGCGCCAGATGTCGCCGGCCTCCACCGCGTGTTCCAGCAGCACCTTGCCGGCCGCGTCGGTCACCTTCACCGTGCCGTCGGCGTGGATCTGGAAGGTCTTGTCGTGCGAGCCGTACTCCTCGGCCGCCTGCGCCATCAGGCCCACGTTGGGCACGCTGCCCATGGTGGCCGGGTCGAACGCGCCGTGCGCCTTGCAGTCCTCGATCACCGCCTGGTAGACGCCGGCGTAGCTGCGGTCGGGGATCAGTGCCTTGGTGTCCTGCTGCCGGCCCTCGGCGTCCCACATCTTGCCCGAGTCGCGGATCATCGCCGGCATCGAGGCGTCGATGATCACGTCGCTAGGCACGTGCAGGTTGGTGATGCCCTTGTCGGAATTCACCATCGCCAGCGCGGGCCGGCTGGCGTACTGCGCGCGCAGGTCCGCCTCGATCGCGGCGCGCTGCTCGGCCGGCAGCGTGGCGATGCGCGCGTAGAGGTCGCCGATGCCGTTGTTGGGGTCGAAGCCCACCTGCCTGAGCGCATCGGCGTGCCTGGCCAGCGCGTCCTTGTAGAACTCGCCCACCACCACGCCGAACATGATCGGGTCGGACACCTTCATCATGGTGGCCTTGAGGTGCAGCGAGAACAGCACGCCCTGGCGCCTGGCATCCTCGATCTGCGCGTCGACGAAGGCCGCCAGCGCCTTGCGGCTCATCACCGCCGCGTCGATGATCTCGCCGGCCTGCAGCGCCGTCTGCTCCTTGAGCACCTTGCGCGAGCCGTCCTTGCCGAACCACTCGATCCGCACCGAGGTCGGCTGCTCCACCACCGTGGACTGCTCGCTGCCGTAGAAGTCGCCGCCGTCCATGTGCGCCACGTGGGTCCTGGAGTCGCTGCTCCACGGACCCATCCGGTGCGGGTGCTTGCGCGCGTAGTTCTTCACCGAGAGCGGCGCGCGGCGGTCGGAGTTGCCTTCGCGCAGCACCGGGTTCACCGCGCTGCCCTTGACCCTGTCGTAGCGCGTCTTGGCGTCCCGTTCCCCATCGTTCTTCGGCTCGTCCGGATAGTCCGGCAGCGGGTAGCCCTGCGCCTGCAGCTCCCTGATCGCGGCCTTCAGCTGCGGCACCGAGGCGCTGATGTTGGGCAGCTTGATGATGTTGGCCTCCGGCGTGGTGGCCAGCTTGCCCAGCTCGGCCAGGTCGTCGGACACCTTCTGGCCCCCGGCCAGCAGGTCGGGGAACTGCGCGAGGATGCGCCCGGCCAGCGAGATGTCGCGCGTCTCCACCGCGATCCCCGCGGTGGCGGCGAACGCCTGCACGATGGGCAGCAGGGACTGGGTGGCGAGGAAGGGGGCTTCGTCGGTGAGGGTGTAGATGATCTTGGGGGTGGCGGACGACATGGGCACCTCTGCTGCAACATGCGGATGGGAGCTTTGCCGCTGCAGACCGGCTCCGAGCAAGCGCACCGCGCTCTTCCCAAAGGAGCCGGCACACGGCACAGCGGGCCAGGCCAGCGGAAAAACTCCGCCATTGTCGCGTTTTCGGCGATAAGGGAAAAGGACGCGGCGAATGGGGCCAAAGCGGCCCGTGCGCATAGCATCCTGCGTCTTGCCTGACCAGCTGCCAGGGTCGCATCATCTCGCGCATGCAGGCGAAGGGGGGGCTTGGCCATGGACGATCTGACGCCCACGGATCTGAAATCGATCCTTCACTCCAAACGGGCGAACCTCTATTACCTCGAACACTGCCGCATCCTGGTCAATGGCGGCCGGGTCGAATACGTCACCGACGCCGGCAAGCGCTCGCTGTACTGGAACATCCCGATTGCCAACACCACCACGCTGCTGCTCGGCACCGGCACGTCGATCACCCAGGCCGCCGTGCGCGAGCTGGCCAAGGCGGGCGTGCTGGTCGGCTTCTGCGGTGGCGGCGGCACGCCGCTGTTCGCGGCCAACGAGATGGACGTGGAGATCGCCTGGTTCTCGCCGCAGAGCGAATACCGACCCACCGAATACCTGCAGGCCTGGGTGCGTTTCTGGTTCGATGACGACCTGCGCCTCCGGGCGGCCAAGGCGTTCCAGCACGCAAGGCTGCAACGGCTCGGCGAGCAGTGGCGACAGCGCGCGCTTCGGGAGGCGGGGTTCGAACCCAACCTGGCACGGCTGGATGAGCTGCTAGCACGCGCAGTGCGCCAGATCGAGCTTGCCCAGGACCATACCGCGCTGCTTACCGAAGAGGCGCGTCTCACCAAAGCCTTGTTCAAGCTGGCCGTGGATACGGTGGGCTATGGCGAATTCACCCGTGCAAAACGCGGTACGGGCACCGATCCGGCCAACCGGTTTCTCGACCACGGCAACTACCTGGCCTACGGCCTCGGCGCCACGGCGTGCTGGGTGATCGGGCTGCCGCACGGTCTTGCCGTGCTGCACGGAAAGACCCGGCGCGGTGGCTTGGTGTTCGATGTCGCCGACCTGGTCAAGGACGCCAGCATCCTGCCGCAGGCCTTCCTGTCAGCGATGCGCGGCGATGACGAGCAGACTTTCCGGCAAGCCTGCATCGACGCGCTGACGCGCAGCGAATCGCTGGACTTCATGATCGACACGGCCAAGAACGTGGCGTTGGACACCGCCGCGCAGGTGCAGCGGTGAACGTCCTCCTGATCTCGCAGTGCGACAAGCGTGCGCTGACGGAAACGCGCCGCATCCTCGACCAGTTCGCCGAGCGCCGGGGCGATCGCACCTGGCAGACGCCGATCACCGAAGCGGGACTGGATACCCTGCGCCGCCTGCTGCGCAAGACCGCACGCAAGAACACCGCCGTGGCCTGCCACTGGATTCGCGGCCGCGACCACAGCGAACTGCTGTGGATCGTCGGCGATGCGCGCCGCTTCAACGCCGAAGGCGCGGTACCCACCCATACCACCGCGCGCAACGTGCTCAAACGGGAGGACGAGAACGATTGGCATACGGCGGAGGACATCCGCCTTCTCGCGCAACTGGCCGCTCTGCTGCACGACCTGGGCAAGGCCAGCATCGCCTTCCAGGAACGCCTGTGCTCGCAGCGTATTGAACGCAATCTCTTTCGCCACGAGTGGGTGTCTTTACGCCTGTTCCAAGCCTTCGTCGGCACCGATGGCGATGAGCGCTGGTTGCAGAGGCTGGCCGATCCGGAAGCTTTAGACGAGCAGGAATGGATTGCGCCTGGACGCTATCAGCGCGATGGCCTGGATGCCTCGGACCGGTACCCCTTCCGGCATCTGCCACCGCTGGCTTCCGCCGTGGCCTGGCTGGTGGTGACGCACCATCGCCTGCCCGTCGTCCCCGCCGCCAGGGCGGACGGCAGCGGCCAGGCCCGGCTAGGCAAACGGGTCGACCGTTTCCATCCGGCGTGGCTAGACGCGCCGCTAACCCAAGTCGCCCACGACTGGAACGAACTGCACCAGCCAGCCGAACGCGCCGCCATCGAACCTTTCTGGGCATTCGCGGGGCCGCTGCCGACGACCGAGCCCACATGGAGGGCACAGGCAGCCCGTCTGGCCAGACGCCTCATCGAACTGCGCCAGCGCCGCGGCACGGACTGGCTGGGCAACCCCTACGTGATGCACCTGGCCCGTCTCAGCCTGATGCTGGCCGACCATTACTACTCCGGTCTGCCCAAGGCATCCCCACAACGCGTGCGCGGCGACGGACGCACTTCGCTGTATGCCAATACCGACCGCGACGGCAGCCTCAAGCAGCCGTTGGACGAGCACCTGCTCGGCGTCGCCCGCGATGCCGGCCTGATCGCGCATGCCCTGCCCGGTTTCGAGCGCCATCTGCCGCGGCTGGCCAACCATCGCGGCTTGCGCAAGCGTAGCGCCGATCCACGTTTCGCCTGGCAGGACAAGGCGGCCGATGCCGCCGCCAGCGTGCGCGAAGTCGCCAGCGAACATGGCGCCTTCATCGTCAACATGGCCTCCACCGGCTGCGGCAAGACACTGGCCAACGCGCGCATGCTGTATGCGCTGGCCGATTCGCGACACGGGCTACGCGCCACCTACGCGCTGGGCTTGCGCACGCTCACTTTGCAGACTGGCCGCAGCTACCGCAACGACCTGCACCTGGGCGATGACGAGCTGGCAATCCGCGTCGGCGGCACGGCCAACCGTGCCCTGTTCGAGTTCTACGAAGAAACGGCGGAGGCCCACGGCTCGGCGTCCGCGCAAAGCCTGATCGAAGAGGACAGCCATATTCTCTTCGAAGGTACGACGGCGGACCATCCCATGCTGTCGCGGGCCTTGGCGGATGCGGAAATCCGCAAGCTGCTCTCCGCCCCGCTGCTGGTCTGCACGGTGGATCACATGGTGCCTGCCACAGAATCCCTGCGCGCCGGCCGGCAGATCGCACCCATGCTGCGCCTTATGAGCGCCGACCTGGTCCTGGACGAGCTGGACGACTACGCCCTGGATGATCTGCCCGCATTGACGCGTCTGGTCCACTGGGCCGGCCTGCTGGGCACGCGCGTGGTGCTGTCATCCGCCACGCTGCCGCCTGCGCTGGTGGAGGGCATGTTCCTGGCTTATCGCGCCGGCCGTCAGCACTATCGCCGCAATCGCGGCGCCGATGGCGAGCGGGCGGATGCGGGAGTCGACATACCCTGCCTGTGGACCGACGAATTCGGTGCACAGACCGCCACCTGTGCCGATGCAGAGGCCTTCAGCAGCCAGCACATGCAGTTCGTCGGCAAGCGCGCCGCGAAGCTGGATAAGGCCGAACCACTGCGGCGCGGCGAGCTGATTCCTTTGGAGATCGCCAAGGGATCGCCCGAGGCGAAGGTCCGCGCTGAATTTGCCCGTCACGTTCACACCGCCTGCCTGCGCTTGCACGGGCACCATGCCGGAAAGGATCCCGTCAGCGGCAAAATGGTCAGCTTCGGTCTGGTGCGCATGGCCAACATCGATCCGCTGATCGATGTGGCGCAAGCACTCTACGCTCTGGGTGCTCCCGAAGGTATCCGCATCCATCTGTGCGTCTACCACGCGCGATTCCCGCTGGTTCAGCGTTCGGCCATCGAGCACCTGCTCGACACTGCGTTCAACCGGCGCGGCGATGCGCAGCGCGTCTACCACGTGCCGGACATACGCAAGGTACTCGACAGGTATTCGGAGCCAAACCAGCTCTTCGTCGTGCTCGCTTCGCCCGTCTGCGAGGTGGGGCGGGACTGGGATGCAGACTGGGCCGTGGCCGAACCTTCATCGATGCGTTCGCTGATCCAACTTGCAGGGCGTGTGCAGCGCCACCGAGGCAAGCGGAGCGACGAAGCCAACGTGCTGATTTTCGACACCAACCTGCGCCATTTCCAACCCGGCTCCGGACCAGACGGCCGGCCGGCCGCGGTTTTCGTACGCCCCGGCTTCGAGAAGGAATACGCATCCGCCGACCACCCGTACCGGTTACTGGCACACCGGCTGGGCAAGCTGATGTCACCGGAAGAATATCGGGTGCTCACCGCGCTGCCCCGCATACGCCCGCGTGCGCGGGAGACATGGCAGCCCAAGCAGCGCCTCGTCGATCTCGAACAGGCGCGCATCGCCGCCAGCATGCTGCCGCATGCGTCCTCTGCGGCCACGTCCCACACTTCCGCCAGACCGGCCATGGAACGCGACGAGGCCGCCTGTGCCTGGCAATACCCGCAAGCGGCGCTCACCGGCGTACTGCAGCAGCAGCAGCCGTTCCGCGAAGACCCGCTGCCTTCGGCGACCCTGACCTTCCTTCCCGAAGAAGAAAAAGATGAGGCCCGTCTCGTCCTGCACCGTATTGAGGAGGATCGCCGCCAGCGTGGCCGCGACCTGTTCATTCCTGCCGAAAGCCAGCGTCAGGACATGACGCTGGCCCCGGGCCCGCGCATCGGCCCTTGGGGCGAATTCGATCTCTTGGCCTTGCTCATGGAGCAGGCCGGACACCTGGACCAGCCCCTGCGCCGTTGCGCCGAGACGATGGCCGCCGTGGTTGTGCCACGCAGTGAACAGGGGTGGCGGTATCACCCATGGCTGGGTTTCGGGAAATCCCGATGAGTGACTAGGAGGAATCGTCTCGATCCGTGATACAGCGAAAAGGTAGAGACCCGTTGATGGATCATGACCAAGAGGGGGAAAGGAAATGGTCGAATTGACCGACAAAGGAAAAGTCTTCCGCACCGCCATTGCCGCCTTCATTGAAGCGCGGCGCGAGGCGAAGCTGAAGGGCAAGGACGAGGACGCCGGGGCGGCATCGAAGTACGACTACACCGCGTGGCTGGCCGACGCGGCTCGCCGAGTAAGCCAGATACAGGCCGTGACCCACGTGCTCAAGGCCACCCATCCCGAAGCGCGCGGCAGCAGCCTGCATGTGGCGCCCCGCAAGCTAGCGCAGCAAGCGGAAATCGGAAGCCACGTCCTTGGCGAGGATTTTGCCGAGGACGTGGTCGGCAACGCGGCGGCGCTGGACGTATTCAAGTTTCTCAAGCTCGAAATCGAAGGACGCCGCCTGCTGGACTGGATGCAGGCAGGCGACCGCGACCTCGCCGCCGCGCTGCACCACGATCCGGCGACCGCACAGGACTGGATGCGGTCCTTCGCCTCGCTGGTACGCGAGGAGTCGGAGCCCGTATCGCACCCCATGGCCAAGCAGGTGTACTGGCTGGTCGGCAACGAGGCGGCAAGTGACGGCGACTTTCACCTGTTGCAGCCGCTGTTCTCAAGCAGCCTCGCCCACGCGGTACACGCGGACATCCAGGAGGCCCGCTTCGGCGAAGCCAACAAGCGGGCCCGGCAAGCCTTCCGCAATAGGGAACCGCACGAAGGGACGTATCGCGACTACCGCAACCTCGTCGCCCGCAAGCTGGGGGGAACCAAGCCGCAAAACATCTCCCAGCTCAACAGCGAACGGGGCGGCGTCAACTACCTGCTCGCTTCGCTGCCACCGACCTGGGCGCTGGATCGTCCCCGCGCCCTGCTCCACTTGGATTCGGCGATGGAGCCACTCGCCTATCTGCGCAGCATTCGCCAGCCGCTGGACGAGCTGAAGACCTTCCTGCTCAGCGACCCGCCTCGCAACGACGAGACGCGACAAAAGCGGCGGAGCATCGAACAGGAACTGGGCGCCCAGCTGGCTTCGTTCGCCGCCGAGGCCCGCGGTCGCTACGAGCCCGGCTGGACGCGGTCGCCCGACTGCCGGTTGCCTCTGTGCGAACAACTGTGGCTCGATCCCGAGCGCATCGACCTGCCGCTGCGCGAAGGTCATGAGCAGGCCGACGCCGATTTCAATGCCGCCTACCACCGGGGCGAGTGGCCCGACGAAGTCGCGGGCCGCTTTGCGAACTGGATCAACGAGCGCCTGCGCGAAGCCGGCCTGACGACCGTCGGCGACGCCGAGTACGGGCACTGGGCGAAGCAGGCCATCGTCGACGCCGCATGGCCCGTACCGATGCAGCGGCGCGCTTCGGGAGGTTCGGCATGAACGCCTGCCCGCCTTTCAACTATCTACTGGTGCTGCCGCATGTACATGTGCAAAACGCCAATGCGGTTTCCAGCCCGCTCACCCATGGCTTCCCCTCGATGACGGCCTTCCTGGGCACGATGTGGGCATTGGAGCGCAAGGCACGCGGCGCCGGCCTCGACCTGGCCTTCAATGCCGTCGGCGTGGTCTGCCATGACCATCAGGAGCAGGTGACGGAGGGTGGCTTCGTCAAATCCTTTCGCCTGACCCGCAATCCGGTCGACAAGGACGGTAGTACGGCCGCCATCGTCGAGGAAGGCCGCATTCATCTGGACCTGAGTCTGGTGCTGGCCATAAGCAGCGAAAACTGGCACGACGAAGCGCAACAACAGGCCGAAGCCGGTGCGGTCGCCCGTCTGCTGGCCGGCATGCGCGTGGCGGGCGGTAGCATCGTGCCGCCCTCCCGGCCGCAGCGCCTGCGCCATCAGCCGATGGTTTTCGACCTGACCGGCACCGAGGAACAGCGAGCCGCCGTATTCCGCAGGGCACGCATGCGTCTGCTGCCTGGCTTTGTCCTGGTCGCGCGCGACGATCTGCTCGATGAGCGCCACGTCGAGATGTCCGAAGAAGCGTCCGGAATCGGCCGGCTCGATGCCTGGCTTTCGCTGGCCCGCATCAATTGGCGCTACGACACGGATGCCGACCGTGGCAAGGGTGCGTGGCGTCACGACCGCGAGGGCGGCGGCTGGATCGTGCCGATCCCGGTGGGCTATGGCGCACTCAGCGGCCTTCGACCGGCTGGCAGCGTGGCCCGGGCCCGCGACACCACCACGCCGTTTCGTTTCGTCGAGAGCTTGTATTCGGTCGGAGAGTGGGTCAGCCCCCACCGCCTGCACGCCCCGGAGCAGTTGCTCTGGTATCCCGACAGCCGGCCTGACCAGGGCCTTTACCGCTGCCGTAACGACTACCGGCCCGCTGCCGATGCAGCGTTGCCGGCCTACGATTTCGATTGATTGACCATCACGAGAAGGAATTCCTCATGGCTAAAGAACTCAAGACCGCCTCCGTCCTCGCCTTCGAGCGCAAGCTCGATCCCTCCGACGCGCTGTTCTTCGCCGGCGACTGGTCGGCGCGGGCCAGCGACAACGGCTGGCAGCCGGTGAAGATCCGCGAGAAATCGGTGCGCGGCACCATCTCCAACAGGCTCAAGACCAAGGACCAGGATCCGGCCAAGCTCGATGCCGCGATCGAGAATCCCAATCTGCAAACCGTTGACGTCGCCGCGCTGCCGCTGGATACCGATACGCTGAAAGTGCAATTCACCTTACGCGTGCTTGGAGGCCTGGGAGAGCCTTCCGCCTGCAACGACGCCGACTACCGCGAGAAGCTGATCGCCACGGCCGCCGGTTATATCCAGCAATACGGCCTGGGCGAACTGGCCAGGCGCTATGCTGCCAATCTCGCCAACGGCCGTTTCCTGTGGCGCAACCGCATCGGCGCCGAACGGGTGGAAGTGCAGGTCGCCCATCTGCAGGATGGCAAGGTGGCCACGCAATGGACCTTCCAGGCGCTCAACCATGCCATGCGCACGCTGGCCGCGCCGGCCTCCGACGAAAAGGACGTCCAGGCACTGGCCGCCCTGATCGAATCGGGCCTGGCCGGCAAGGCACATGTGCTGTTGCGGATCGCTGCCTTCGCACGCATCGGAGCCGGCCAGGAAGTGTTCCCTTCGCAGGAGCTGATCCTGGATCGCGGCCGCGGCGACAAGAGCAAGACGCTCTACGCCGTAGGCGAAGGCGACGCGGCCGTAGCGGCGATCCACTCGCAGAAGATCGGCAATGCCTTGCGCACCATCGACACCTGGTATCCCGGTGCCGAGGATAACGGCCCCATCGCCGTGGAACCCTATGGCTCGGTCACGACCCAGGGCAGGGCCTATCGCCAACCGAAGGAAAAAATGGACTTCTACAACCTGCTCGACGGCTGGATCATCAAGGACAAGGTGCCCGACCCGGAGCAGCAGCATTTCGTGATGGCCGTGCTGGTGCGCGGCGGCGTATTCGGCGATGCGAGCTGACGCCATGAGTCATTACCTCGACATCCATCTTCGCCCTGACGGGGAGCTCGCCACACACCATATTCTTGGCGCACTCTACACTCGCCTGCATCGTTCGCTCGTAAAGATGGGCAGCACCGACATAGGGGTCAGCTTTCCCGGCCACGATGACAAAAAGCCGAGTCTGGGCCGACATCTGCGCCTGCATGGGCCGGAAGCTTACCTGGAGAAGCTGATGCAAACCGCCTGGCTCATCGGCATCATGGATCATCTGCAAGTTGGTGCTATTGCGCCTGCGCCGAGCGATACGCACCATCGGCAAGTCGTGCGCGTGCAGACCAAGAGCAGCCCTGCCCGCCTGCGTCGCCGTGCCATGCGCAGGCATGGAATTACCGCCGAACAAGCGGAACTTCGCATCCCGGACACGGCGGCCGAACGGCTTGGCCTGCCGTTCGTCGTGTTGGGCAGTGTAAGCACTGGCCAGCCCTCGTTCCCCCTTTTCATACGGCATGGCCCCTTGATGGCGGCAAAGCTACCGGGATCCTTCAACGCCTATGGCCTCAGTAAGGGCGCCACCATCCCGTGGTTCTAGACCCTTTTTCCTGCCACTCCTCTGCTTTCCTTTGATATCAATGAGTTGGAGATCGCCTTGCCCTGTAGGGCGATCTCCACGCTTTTTTCTGCGCTTTCAAGAAAAATTAAAAGGTTAGGGCATACAAGCTCTAGTTCACTGCCGCGTAGGCAGCTCAGAAATAGCGTCTTCCCAGCCCCAGGCAAGCCGGTCCGTTCACTGCCGCGTAGGCAGCTCAGAAATAAGCCATGCCGCGTAATCCGCACGACGCAACGTTCACTGCCGCGTAGGCAGCTCAGAAATGCATCACGCGCCGAGCCATGCACCGGATCATGTTCACTGCCGCGTAGGCAGCTCAGAAAATGGGACGCAGCACCAGCATCGGCTTGTCACGTTCACTGCCGCGTAGGCAGCTCAGAAAACGCTGCTGCGCGCGCTGGCCGAGATCGGCCAGTTCACTGCCGCGTAGGCAGCTCAGAAATGGCCGAATTCCTCGAGATCTGCGGCATCCCGGTTCACTGCCGCGTAGGCAGCTCAGAAAATCGACCGCCTCGCACGCCTGGTCGAAGATGCGTGTTCACTGCCGCGTAGGCAGCTCAGAAATTTGTGCAGGAGGGCAGCAGTGAAAGAGAGCCGTTCACTGCCGCGTAGGCAGCTCAGAAATACCTGCAGGCGTTCGACTTTTCTTGCCCTTCGTTCACTGCCGCGTAGGCAGCTCAGAAATACGGCGAGGCCGCCAGCGAGGAGCTGGATGTGTTCACTGCCGCGTAGGCAGCTCAGAAAACTGCTCCGGCGGCCGGCTTCATCGACACTTCGTTCACTGCCGCGTAGGCAGCTCAGAAAACCGGTCAGCACGGACAGACGCAGGGTGAAGCGTTCACTGCCGCGTAGGCAGCTCAGAAATCTGCGCCGCAGATTGCTTACGCCGCCATCCGGTTCACTGCCGCGTAGGCAGCTCAGAAACTGCCGGGCCGCCGCCTGACTCGCGGGGCATGGTTCACTGCCGCGTAGGCAGCTCAGAAAGTAAGGGTTCGACAGTCGATCCAGGTCGATCAGTTCACTGCCGCGTAGGCAGCTCAGAAAGCAAAGCCGCCGGCGGCGACGGCCAGCAGCAGGTTCACTGCCGCGTAGGCAGCTCAGAAAGCGTTCAACAACTTCTTTGCCAAGCGCGCCCGGTTCACTGCCGCGTAGGCAGCTCAGAAAAGTACAAAGCGCTCGGTCGTCGTCTCGGCCTCGTTCACTGCCGCGTAGGCAGCTCAGAAAATGCGCTGGCGAGCCACGTCAGCACAGCGCCCGTTCACTGCCGCGTAGGCAGCTCAGAAAGGTGGAGTTATCGACGACAATCTTGCCCTCAGGTTCACTGCCGCGTAGGCAGCTCAGAAAGGCACTTCAACGACCGCGGCCGGTCGCGTCGCGTTCACTGCCGCGTAGGCAGCTCAGAAAGTACGCCAACTGCCCGGCTGCATTGACTGCACGTTCACTGCCGCGTAGGCAGCTCAGAAACGGCCGCATCGGAAGCATCGCCAAGGCTATGCGTTCACTGCCGCGTAGGCAGCTCAGAAACTGGCACCGTAGACGTTGCAGCCAGCGAGGCGTGTTCACTGCCGCGTAGGCAGCTCAGAAATTGCTCGCGTTGCCGCTCACACCCGGCTCCGGGTTCACTGCCGCGTAGGCAGCTCAGAAAAGCTGTCGCCGGCAGGGCCGGCGATTGCTGGCGTTCACTGCCGCGTAGGCAGCTCAGAAATCGCACCAGCATTTCCCCGGCGACGCTGAGCAGTTCACTGCCGCGTAGGCAGCTCAGAAACAGCACTCTATGCCGCGCTGGTGGATACCCCGGTTCACTGCCGCGTAGGCAGCTCAGAAAACGAGGGCTATGACGCGGGCTCGTATTTCGCCGTTCACTGCCGCGTAGGCAGCTCAGAAAAATAGGTCCTCCCTTCGCCGGGGTGGCGTGGGGGTTCACTGCCGCGTAGGCAGCTCAGAAATCGATGGTCAATCCCATGGCCGCCACCTTCTCGTTCACTGCCGCGTAGGCAGCTCAGAAAATCAACCTGCACATCAACCTTCCGCCTGTGATGTTCACTGCCGCGTAGGCAGCTCAGAAACGAGAAGCGTCACGCGCAGAAGTCGGCGATCAGTTCACTGCCGCGTAGGCAGCTCAGAAATGCGTCGCCGATCAGCGATCCGCCGAGCGAGAGTTCACTGCCGCGTAGGCAGCTCAGAAATTACGACGCAGCATCCCGCGCTGATGAGCGCGGTTCACTGCCGCGTAGGCAGCTCAGAAAGACATCCTCGGCAACATCAACGCCTGGCGTCAGTTCACTGCCGCGTAGGCAGCTCAGAAAAGGGGTCCCGGCAGGTCGCAATTGCAGCTTCGGTTCACTGCCGCGTAGGCAGCTCAGAAAAATGCCGCATCCTTTGCAGCCTTGATTCGACTGTTCACTGCCGCGTAGGCAGCTCAGAAAGATGGATTTAGCATAGAAACGCCGGCCGATGCGTTCACTGCCGCGTAGGCAGCTCAGAAACGCATTCTCGATGAGCATCAGCGTAGCCTCTTGTTCACTGCCGCGTAGGCAGCTCAGAAAACAGCGGCGTCGTAGTCCAGTGAATCACTACTGTTCACTGCCGCGTAGGCAGCTCAGAAACTCGGCAACGAGGCCGATCCCGGGCACGCCGAGTTCACTGCCGCGTAGGCAGCTCAGAAAGAATGGAATCCCGGCCAGAAGGAGGGCGTCGGGTTCACTGCCGCGTAGGCAGCTCAGAAAACTGACTCCATCGAGTCCTTCGCCGACTACGTGTTCACTGCCGCGTAGGCAGCTCAGAAAAGGGAGTCTGCGTGTTGGTCCAGGTATAGCCAGTTCACTGCCGCGTAGGCAGCTCAGAAAGTGCTGGATCATCAGCCTCAACAGCGATAATTGTTCACTGCCGCGTAGGCAGCTCAGAAAAATCGCCATGCGCCCGCCCTGGCGTGGGCCCGGTTCACTGCCGCGTAGGCAGCTCAGAAAAGCTCAGGGGCCAGCTCAGGGGCCAGCTCTGGGTTCACTGCCGCGTAGGCAGCTCAGAAAATCAACCTGCACATCAACCTTCCGCCTGTGATGTTCACTGCCGCGTAGGCAGCTCAGAAATTGCGCAGATGCGCGAGGCGCTCAGTGCGTTTGTTCACTGCCGCGTAGGCAGCTCAGAAATGCCCGCAAGTCGCCAGAGCCGACGCGGGGCCGTTCACTGCCGCGTAGGCAGCTCAGAAACCAATGGGGCCGGTGCATGGACGATCCCGAGCGTTCACTGCCGCGTAGGCAGCTCAGAAAGAGCCATGCAAAAAACACAGGCATCAGTTTGAGTTCACTGCCGCGTAGGCAGCTCAGAAATCGTCCTCTGTCAGCGGCGACGCGATACCGTCGTTCACTGCCGCGTAGGCAGCTCAGAAACAGCACCGCCAGGCGCGTCGGCTCGATGGGTGCGTTCACTGCCGCGTAGGCAGCTCAGAAAAGCGCGGCTTGATACTTCACCCGCCACTGCGCGTTCACTGCCGCGTAGGCAGCTCAGAAATGGGACGAGTCGCCGATCTGCTTGAGCTTCAAGTTCACTGCCGCGTAGGCAGCTCAGAAAAGGAGCTACTCGCTGCTGCACGCGCCTGAGCCGTTCACTGCCGCGTAGGCAGCTCAGAAAAGATCGAGGATGCCCTCGACCTCGAGGCGGCCGTTCACTGCCGCGTAGGCAGCTCAGAAAAAGAGCATCTGCTGGAGAGCGACCGATGAAATGTTCACTGCCGCGTAGGCAGCTCAGAAAAAGGCGATCCTCGCCGGCATTGGTGTTGCGCTGTTCACTGCCGCGTAGGCAGCTCAGAAAGACCATTCGGCCGAGGACGCGATCCCGTTCGAGTTCACTGCCGCGTAGGCAGCTCAGAAATTATCAGACCAGCCGTTGGACGAGCTACCACCGTTCACTGCCGCGTAGGCAGCTCAGAAAGCTTCGTGAGCCGGCTCTCGAGCGACCGGTTGGTTCACTGCCGCGTAGGCAGCTCAGAAAGCAGGTAGTAGTCCCAGGCGCCTCCGGCATCAGTTCACTGCCGCGTAGGCAGCTCAGAAAACGTGTCCCGGCGCTCAAGACCCAGCGCATGCGTTCACTGCCGCGTAGGCAGCTCAGAAATCGCGCGCCTGCGCCTCCTTGCCTCGGCCGTAGTTCACTGCCGCGTAGGCAGCTCAGAAACTAGGCTGGTAAGGCAAGACAAGCTGGCTGATGTTCACTGCCGCGTAGGCAGCTCAGAAAAGCGCTACTACTACGATCAGTAGTCCGATAGCGTTCACTGCCGCGTAGGCAGCTCAGAAATGTCAGCACGTACAGCACGACCGTGCGCGTGAGTTCACTGCCGCGTAGGCAGCTCAGAAAACCTCTCGCAAGCCGAGCGTCGGCATCTGATGGTTCACTGCCGCGTAGGCAGCTCAGAAAATCGAGAGCCTCCGCAGATCGTCCACGCCGAAGTTCACTGCCGCGTAGGCAGCTCAGAAAATTGCGCATTCGCTCGGCCGGCACATGCGATTGTTCACTGCCGCGTAGGCAGCTCAGAAAAAGGGCAAGGGGCAAATCCATTTGCCATATTCGTTCACTGCCGCGTAGGCAGCTCAGAAATGAACGGAATGTTAGGAAAAGCTTAACGGAATGTTCACTGCCGCGTAGGCAGCTCAGAAATCAATGCCGAGCTCCGCCAGACACATCGTGCAGTTCACTGCCGCGTAGGCAGCTCAGAAACGGAAGAGCCGCCTCCGGTGGACATCCCCACCCGTTCACTGCCGCGTAGGCAGCTCAGAAAAGCTCGCGCAGTTGCGAACGTGTCAACGCGAAGTTCACTGCCGCGTAGGCAGCTCAGAAATCCCCCCCCCTGGGCGCGCCGTGGCCGGCGAAGTTCACTGCCGCGTAGGCAGCTCAGAAAACTGCACGGGGCACACGGCAGCTTGGCATTCGGTTCACTGCCGCGTAGGCAGCTCAGAAAACTGCGGAGGACTTCGAGCAGGCCAAGCAGGAGTTCACTGCCGCGTAGGCAGCTCAGAAAGGGATCCACAGTGGCGACCTGCTCTTCGTCGAGTTCACTGCCGCGTAGGCAGCTCAGAAAGGCGACAGTTTCCTGAACGGAATGTTAGGAAAGTTCACTGCCGCGTAGGCAGCTCAGAAATCGAGGCGGCCCGGCATGCGCCAATCGTCGAAGTTCACTGCCGCGTAGGCAGCTCAGAAATTCGAAAGCTTCCTGATCCACTCCGGCGTGTTGTTCACTGCCGCGTAGGCAGCTCAGAAATGGCGCAACCGCTGATCCGCATCGCCCGACGCGTTCACTGCCGCGTAGGCAGCTCAGAAAAACTGCCGACGATTGTGGACGCCGGGAGCGATGTTCACTGCCGCGTAGGCAGCTCAGAAAGGCATCAGCTCCTGACACTCGTCGATGCACACGTTCACTGCCGCGTAGGCAGCTCAGAAACATTGCACGACATGACCGTGCCGCTGCCAGGCGGTTCACTGCCGCGTAGGCAGCTCAGAAAGGCATCGCATAGCGCGTGCCCTGCTCCGTGGTGTTCACTGCCGCGTAGGCAGCTCAGAAAAGAGCCGGTGCCAGATTGCACCCGCATTCTCGGTTCACTGCCGCGTAGGCAGCTCAGAAAATACGGCAACGTGGCCGACCACGTCGTGCCGCGTTCACTGCCGCGTAGGCAGCTCAGAAATGCCGACTCTCCTGCTGCTGATCGGGCGCATCGTTCACTGCCGCGTAGGCAGCTCAGAAATCGATGGTCGATCCCATGGCCGCCGCCTTCTTGTTCACTGCCGCGTAGGCAGCTCAGAAATCAGCGCGGTCTCGCGCTGGTGGGTGAGCGTGGTTCACTGCCGCGTAGGCAGCTCAGAAATGCAGACGCTGTGCGCCACGCACCACAGCGGGGTTCACTGCCGCGTAGGCAGCTCAGAAACGCAGCCGTTTAACCTGCCATCCATCCAGGAAGTTCACTGCCGCGTAGGCAGCTCAGAAAGCACGAGACAGCGCCCTCGCGCAAGCAAGGACGTTCACTGCCGCGTAGGCAGCTCAGAAATTTGCCGCTCCGCAGATAGTCCGCGCGCACCCGTTCACTGCCGCGTAGGCAGCTCAGAAAGCCAGCATCGCGCCCTTGCCGACTACACGCGGGTTCACTGCCGCGTAGGCAGCTCAGAAAACCCCGGCGAAGGGAGGACACCATGAACGTCAGTTCACTGCCGCGTAGGCAGCTCAGAAAAGACACGTCACAGTTTCGACGTCGCGTGTATTGTTCACTGCCGCGTAGGCAGCTCAGAAACTTCACGGTCAGGACCGAACTGGCGATCTTCGTGTTCACTGCCGCGTAGGCAGCTCAGAAATACGCGGCCTCGATCGAGTCGGAGCTTCCGAGGTTCACTGCCGCGTAGGCAGCTCAGAAAGGCGACACCATCCAGCTGCTGAACCTGTTCAAGTTCACTGCCGCGTAGGCAGCTCAGAAAGGGCCGCGATACGTCATCATCGTAGCGACCGAGTTCACTGCCGCGTAGGCAGCTCAGAAAAGGGCATCGCGCTGCAGGTCGGGCGGCAACTCAGTTCACTGCCGCGTAGGCAGCTCAGAAAACATCGTGGCAGTAGGCGCAGGCGTAGGCGCCGTTCACTGCCGCGTAGGCAGCTCAGAAAATCCCCACCGACAAGGCCGCTCGCCGGATCGTGTTCACTGCCGCGTAGGCAGCTCAGAAAACCCTGGTTGGGAAGTTCATGCACAACTACGAGTTCACTGCCGCGTAGGCAGCTCAGAAAGGGACCAGATCATCCGCGATCGCGCCGACGTAGTTCACTGCCGCGTAGGCAGCTCAGAAAACGCGTCCTCCCCGCTGATCGCCCTCTGCGACGTTCACTGCCGCGTAGGCAGCTCAGAAACGCACCACGTTGCGGTCGGCGTTTGCGAACGCGTTCACTGCCGCGTAGGCAGCTCAGAAATGGCTGCGATCCTCGAGGAGGCTGAGCAGGGCGTTCACTGCCGCGTAGGCAGCTCAGAAAACCAGGCAGATGACCGTGAACAGCGCGGGCCTGTTCACTGCCGCGTAGGCAGCTCAGAAAGCAAGCGAGACGACGGCACGCTCATCCCGTCGGTTCACTGCCGCGTAGGCAGCTCAGAAAAATCGGCGATCGCCGGCGAGACCGTCTTGTCGGTTCACTGCCGCGTAGGCAGCTCAGAAAACATCGTGCCCCACCGAGGGAGCAAGGCATTGGTTCACTGCCGCGTAGGCAGCTCAGAAAGCAGCCTTCTCACGAGCGTACGGGCTGCTGGGGTTCACTGCCGCGTAGGCAGCTCAGAAAACGACCCGCCAGCGCTTTTTCCTCATCGGCGCGTTCACTGCCGCGTAGGCAGCTCAGAAACTCGTGCCTGCGCTGCCGTGGGGAGACAACGCGGTTCACTGCCGCGTAGGCAGCTCAGAAAGAGTGCGTCATGCGCGGCCGCACCACGGCCGGGTTCACTGCCGCGTAGGCAGCTCAGAAAACAGCTTCATTCGCCGAAGCAAACACCCCACCGTTCACTGCCGCGTAGGCAGCTCAGAAATTCACCAGCACGCTGGAGCTGGTACTGGATTGGTTCACTGCCGCGTAGGCAGCTCAGAAAAGCGGCGCTGATACGGATAAAGCTGGATGGCCGTTCACTGCCGCGTAGGCAGCTCAGAAAGAGCGCCTGCGGGAGGACCGCCGGCTCGTAATGTTCACTGCCGCGTAGGCAGCTCAGAAATTGCGCAGGCAATGCTGCTCGCTGCGGCTCAGGTTCACTGCCGCGTAGGCAGCTCAGAAATGCCACGTGTGTGGACGCTGCGCCAGCTCGGTGTTCACTGCCGCGTAGGCAGCTCAGAAATGCGCCTTTTGATCAGCGATCCGTTGCACGGCGTTCACTGCCGCGTAGGCAGCTCAGAAAACTCATCGGCCCACCTGCGCTCATCGGAGTCAGGTTCACTGCCGCGTAGGCAGCTCAGAAATTGGCCGGCTCGCTCAAATCCGGGCGCCAGTCGTTCACTGCCGCGTAGGCAGCTCAGAAAGCGATGTGATCTCGGTAATGCAAGCGCGGCAGGTTCACTGCCGCGTAGGCAGCTCAGAAATCTGCGTAGGCCATGCTCATCGCTTGCCGCAGGTTCACTGCCGCGTAGGCAGCTCAGAAATCTGCAGTGCCCGTAGCTCGGATGCCCAGCTCGTTCACTGCCGCGTAGGCAGCTCAGAAAAGCTGCCGGTTGCACTGCTCCAGCGCATCCCTGTTCACTGCCGCGTAGGCAGCTCAGAAAGACTTTTCCTTCATGCCTCGCCCAAGCGTCGAGTTCACTGCCGCGTAGGCAGCTCAGAAATTGCGGCCACGGTGCGGCACGATGTGATCAGCGTTCACTGCCGCGTAGGCAGCTCAGAAATTAGCGCGTGGGTCGGCCGCACGGCGGTCAACGTTCACTGCCGCGTAGGCAGCTCAGAAATCGCGCCTCGGGGTGGCGGGTGATCTTGCGCAGTTCACTGCCGCGTAGGCAGCTCAGAAATCGCGACCTCGCGACGTGATACCACGCTACAAGTTCACTGCCGCGTAGGCAGCTCAGAAAAGATGCGAATGAATCGCATCACTGCATGCCAGGTTCACTGCCGCGTAGGCAGCTCAGAAAGCATGGACCCTCCGCTTGATCTCTCTGTCGACGTTCACTGCCGCGTAGGCAGCTCAGAAACAGCGTCGTCGCGCAGGCGCCGGCTAGGAGGCGTTCACTGCCGCGTAGGCAGCTCAGAAAAGGAGCATCTGCTGGAGAGCGACCGATGAAATGTTCACTGCCGCGTAGGCAGCTCAGAAATGCGGCGGGCCGTCGCCAACGAGGTCCTTGTGGTTCACTGCCGCGTAGGCAGCTCAGAAATTGCTTTCGCGTTCTTCGCTGCGGCCAAGATCGTTCACTGCCGCGTAGGCAGCTCAGAAAGTTAGCGCGCATGAGCGTCGCGGCGACGATCCGTTCACTGCCGCGTAGGCAGCTCAGAAAGATGCGCTGGCCAAGATCATCGACCCCACGGGGTTCACTGCCGCGTAGGCAGCTCAGAAATGCTTGGCACCGCCGTCGCGCAGATCCTTGCGGTTCACTGCCGCGTAGGAAGCTCAGAAAGGGATGGTTACCGACGTCGGTAACCACGCCGCCGTTCCCAGCCGCGTGGGCAGTTCAGAAACACGAGCGACCCGCACGACACGCACCACCGAACGTTCACTGCCGCCTAGGTGTGATCTCTCAGTAGGTTGTTCATCCGGGGCATCGCTGGAAGATGGGGGTTACGAAGCCAACCCAGCCCCCAGGAGCCCCGGATGAACCTGCATAAACATGCCCGTTTGAGCCCTCGCGGTCGAGCCCTGTTGGTGGATCGCATCCTCGTTCAGGGCTTGCGTGTGGAAGAAGCGGCACAAGCCGCTGGGGTGAGCGTGCGCACGGCCTACAAGTGGCTGAGGCGTTTCAAGGAAGAAGGGGCAGCGGGGCTGGCGGACCGGTCGTCGCGGCCCCATCGTTGCCCTCACGCGACACCCCCAACGGTCGTGGCTCAGGTCCTGGAGCAGCGCCGCTCACGGCAGACCTATCGCCAGATCGCCGGACGCCTGCCGGTGGCCCCAAGCACCATCGCCCGGCTGCTGCGCCGTGCCGGCCTGCACCGGCTGGCCGACCTGGAGCCGGCCCCACCGCCGAATCGCTACGAGTACGCCGCCCCCGGCCAGCTGCTGCACCTGGACATCAAGAAGCTGGCCCGCTTCCGTCAGCCCGGCCACCGGGTCACGGGCAATCGACAGATCAACTCCGATGGCATCGGCTGGGAGTATGTGCACCTGGCCATCGACGACCACTCGCGCGTGGCCTTCGGCTGCATTGAGCCCGACGAGCGCGGGACCCGTGCCTGCAAGGCCTTGATGCGGGCCATTCGCTATTACCGGGGATTGGGCGTGCGCTTCGAACGCGTCCTGACCGACAACGGCGCCTGCTACATGTCGCAGCGTTTCCGTCGCCTGGTTCGCCGACTTGGCATGCGTCATCTTCGAACCCGACCGTACACGCCTCGTACCAACGGCAAGGCCGAGCGCCTGGTGCAGACCAGCTTGCGCGAGTGGGCCTACGCCTGCGCCTATGACAACTCCGAACAGCGCGCCTACGCCTTCAGCGGCTGGCTGCACCACTACAACTGGCATCGCCCCCATGCCAGCCTCGGCTACAAACCACCCATCTCTCGCATACCGCTGAACAACGTACTGGGTTTACACACCTAGGCAGTTCAGAAAACCAGCGAGACGCTTTTAGGACAGCGTAGGCAGCTCGGAAACGTTCGCATGTCGAGCGATTCGTCGGGCAGTCTTTGCCTTCGCGTACGCAGCTTAGAAAGCGAGGCACCAGTCCGAAATCGATCCTTCTGCTTTGCTGCAATCACAGCCAAGAGTAGCGTCAAGTTGGTAGGCGACCAGACGCCTGCACGCGGTTTTCGATTGCTCAACAAGAGCCCGCCTGCTGGCGGGCTCTCTTCGACTTAAGACGATCGTTACATCACGGCCCAATAGGAATACATGACCATCATGGGACCGATTTTCGATGTTTCGTCAGAGGATGTAGACGAACATGAACAGCCCCAGCCAGACCACGTCCACGAAGTGCCAGTACCAGGCCACCGCCTCGAAACCGAAGTGGTGGTCCCTGTTGAAGTGGCCCTTCAGCACGCGCAGCCAGATCACCGCCAGCATGATCGTGCCCAGCGTCACGTGCAGGCCGTGGAAGCCGGTGAGCATGAAGAAGGTGGAGCCGTACACGCCGCTCTGCAGGGTGAGGTTGAGCTCCTTGTAGGCCTCGATGTACTCGTGCGCCTGGAACCACAGGAAGGTGGCGCCCAGCAGCAC
>Ga0164243_10003629_pt1 | contig 24652 bp, 13 predicted proteins | sample OricompcompostOP_FD_108781 | JGI IMG/M metagenome (GOLD analysis project Ga0164243, IMG submission 108781) | Organic Plus compost microbial communities from Emeryville, California, USA - Original compost - Organic plus compost (OP) | ecosystem: Engineered > Solid waste > Mixed feedstock >...
CGAGGGCGCGGTGCTCGAAACGAACATCCACGTGCAGACGCCGCCCTCGAACGGGCCGCGCACCGTGCCGATCGCGGACACGCGTCCGGTCCCGATCCTCGTGACGGAATTCCCGCGCGTCTCGCCTGCGCCCGAGCTCGAGATCACCGAGGCGTTCCTGCGCGAGAAGGGGCTGCGCGCCGAGCCCGACGACGAGGCGCAGCAGCGCGCGGAATATCGGCACATCAAACATGCCCTCACGGCCGAGTTACGCGAGCCCGATGCGCGTCGCATCCTGCTCTTCACGAGCGCGCTGCAAGGCGAGGGCAAGAGCTTCTCGGCGGCGCATCTCGCGATGTCGCTCTCGATCGAGCCGGACTACAACGTCCTCTTGGTCGACGCCGACGTGATCCGGCCGAACCTGACGCGCACCTTCGGGCTCGCGGGCCGCGCCGGCCTCATGGATGCGGTCGCCGATCCGAGCATCGACGTGCAGTCGCTGATCGTGACGACGAGCATGGAGGGGCTGTCGATCCTGCCGGCCGGCCGGCCGCACGAGAATGCGACCGAGCATTTCGCGAGCTCGCGCATGCACGAGGTGATCGAGCAACTGTTGCTGGTGCCGAACCGCATCGTCGTGATCGATTCGCTGCCGCTGCTGCTGACGACCGAGGCGCGCGCGCTGGCGCCCGTCGCCGGGCAGATCGTCATGGTCGTGCGCGCGGAGAGCACGCCGCAAAGCGCCGTGAAGGAAGCGATCGAGCTTCTTGGGGAAGGCGCGAACATCAAGCTGCTGCTCAATGCCGTCGTGCGCACGAAGGTGCTCGGCTATCTGGGCAACGAATATGGCTACGGATACAACTACAGGTCAGAGAAGGCGCCGTGAAACATTCATTCTTCGCACCCAGCCGCCTCCTATGTTCAGCGATCGCACTTACCTTGAGCGCAGCCGCCATGGGCGCGGAGCTCGAGTACGGTCTGCGGGCGGGCGCGAGCTACTCGGACAACGTCGATCGCGTGCCCGACAACGAGCAGTCGAGCGGCGCCGGCATCCTCGGGCTCGATCTGCGCGGTACGCGTGAGACGGGCCGCCTGCGCTATGACGTGTACGGCGACCTCGAGTACCGTGACTATTTCGAAAAGGACATCGACAGCCAGGAGTTCGGCCGGCTGATCGCCCAGACCTCGTATGCCTTCGTGCCGGACGCGTTCGATTGGCTCTTGTCCGGCTCGTTCGATCAGGTTCGCGAAGACCTGCTGCGCCCGGTCGCGCCCGACAACCTCGAGAACGTCATTACGTTCTCCACCGGCCCGCGCGCCACCGCGCGGTTCGGCGATACGGTCGAAGCGCAGGGCGAGGCGCACTACACCGTCGCGAACTACAGCGAGCGCGACTTCGACAGCAATACCGCCGGCGGCTCGGTCACGCTCGGCCGCAGGATGTCCGAGCGCAGCTATATCGGCCTCGGCGCTTCCTACGACGACGTGACCTACGACGTCGCGCGCGGCGTCATCGCGCCGGACTACGAACGGTACGAGTACTTCCTGCGCTTCAATACCGAAGGCGCGCGCACGACCTTCGAAGCCGATGCCGGCTACACGCAGATCAAAGGCGTCGGCATCGAAGACGACGGGCCGATGGCGCGCGCGCGGCTGACGCGGCGGCTCACGCCGTACGTGTCCGGATTCCTCGCGTACACGCGCGAGTTTCCGACGTCCTCCGATGCCTCGTTCACGCCCACGCCGGAGCAAGGCGATGTCGTTGGCGATTCTTCCGTGCTGACGCCGGCGCCGCGCGAGAACGAAAGCGCCGAGATCGGGCTCACGATGACCCGGCCGAGAACGAGCGCGCTGCTCGCGTTCGCCCGCAGGAGCGAAGCGACGGTCGGCCTCGGCGGCGAAAGCCGCGACTACGACGAGATCAACGCCTCGTTCAGCCGCTTGATCACCACGCGGTCGAGCTTCGGCCTGTATGCGATCCATACGAAAGAAAAGCTCGACGACGTCATCGTCGACCCGCTCGCGCCGCCCGTCGATGCGGATGCGAAGGAAACGGCGATCGGCGCGAATCTTTCGCTCGCGTTCGGCCGCGCCGTGAGCGTCGAGGTGCGCATCGAGCATCGCGACCGCGATAGCGACGTCGGACTCGAATACAAAGAGCTCAGCGGCGGCATCTTCCTGCGCTATGGCAGCGCACGGCAGCAAGGCCAGGCCGGCGCCGGACTTTAATCAGCTTTCGGAGTTTGCAATGTCGAATGCAAGTCAGCGGCTGTCTTTCGTCGTGCTCGGTGAGCAGTCGCTGCTCATCCAGTGCTGCGAGCAACTGCTCGCGCGGGGACATGAGATCCGCGCGATCGTTGCCGAGAGCCGGCGCATTGCCGAATGGTGCGCGCAGCACTCGATCGTGTGCCACGAGAGCTTCACCGCGCTGCGCGAGGCGCCGGAAGCGGCGGCGTTCGATTATCTGCTCAGCATCACGAACCTGCGCATGCTGCCTGCGTGGCTGCTCGAGCGTCCGGCGCGGATGGCGATCAATTTTCACGATGGTCCGCTGCCGCGCTACGCCGGCTTGAACGCACCCGTGTGGGCGCTCATCAACGGCGAGAGCGAGCACGGCATCACCTGGCATCGAATGGAAAAGGGCGCGGATACCGGCCCGATTCTCGTCAATCGCAGCTTCCCGATCGCGCCGAATGAATCGGTCTTCGGGCTGAATGCGCAGTGCTATCAGGCCGGCCTCGACGCGTTTCCGGAGCTGATCGACGCCCTGGAGCGCGGCGCGCCGCAGCTGCAGCCGCAAGACCTCTCGCAGCGCACTTACTTCGGGCTCACGCATCGTCCCGACACTGCGGCGGTGCTCGACTGGAATCGCCCCGCGGAGCAGCTCGAGCGACTCGTGCGCGCGCTTGATTTCGGCCGGTATCCGAACCCCGTCATTCTGCCGAAGGTCGATCTCGGCGGCCTCGTGCTGCTCGCGCGCGCGGCCGAAGTCGTGCCCGCGGAGCCAAGCGCTGCGCCGGGCGCAATTCAGGCGTTCTGTGCCGAGACGCTCACCGTGCGTTGCGCCGAGGGTGCGGTGCGCATGACGAAGCTGACGGATCTGGAAGGCGAGGCGGCGGATGTGGTCGCAATGCTGCAGCGTGCGGGCCTCAAGATCGGCTCGTCGCTGCCGCGGCGCTCGTCCGAGATCGCAGCGGCGATCTCGGCGCTCGTGACGAAGGTGGCGAAGCACGAGGAGTTCTGGCACCGCCGCTTGCGTCGCGCCGAGCTGGTCGAGCTGCCGTTCGCGTCCAAGACCGGCGCCTCGGGTCATTACTGGATCGAGACGACGTTGGCAGGTTCCTACGAGCAGCGCATCGCGCTGCTGGCGCTGCTGTTCTCGCGCTTGAATCGCAAGCAGGAATTTGCGCTTGCGTACGTGCCGGCTGCGGTCAGCACCCAGCCCGAATGGTTCGAGCAGTTCTTTGCGACCGTGCTGCCGTTGCCGATCAATGTCGTGCCGCAGGAAGGTTTCGCGCAGCTGCGCGCGTCCGTAGCCAAAGAGCTCGCAGCGTCCGAAGAGAAGATTTCGTATCTGAGCGATCTGCCCGCGCGTGAGCCGGACATCAAGCCCGTGCGTTGCGGCGAGTATCCGATTCGAATCGTGCACGTGGCGAAGCTGGACGAAGCGGCTGCGCGCAGGTTCGGCAACGGCGCCGCGCTCACGATCGCGATCGCCGATGACGCCGCGGCGATTGGATTCCATGCGGACGAGAGCCGCCTCGAGCGTGCGAACCTGCAGCGCATCATCGATTCGTTGCAGGTTCTCGCAACGCAGGTCGCGGCCCAGGAGGCGCAGCCCGTCGCGGAGCTCAGTGTTCTGTCGGTCTCGGATCGCCAGCAGCTCGCGCAATGGGTGCCGCCTTACGACGAAGCGCAGCGCAATTCGCTCTCGAAGCAGTGCGTGCATCATCTGTTCGAAGAACAGGTGCTGCGCACGCCGACGCGCGACGCCTGTATCTTCGAAGGCAGCTCGCTCACCTACGAACAGTTGAATGCGGCGGCGAATCGGCTCGCGCGGCATCTGCAATCGCAGGGCGTGCAGCGCGGCAGCCTCGTCGGCGTCATGGTCGGCCGTTCGCTCGAAATGCTCGTTGCGCTCTATGCCGTGCACAAGGCGGGCGCTGCGTACGTACCGCTCGATCCGGTGTATCCGCGCGATCGCCTCGCTTACATGATCGCGGACGCAGGTCTTGCCGTCGTGATCACCCAGCGCGCGTTCGTCGACATGGTGCCGGCGGGCAAGTCCGTCGTGCTCGAAGACGTCGCGGCACGTTTGGAAACGCTCTCCGCCGACAATCTGGACGTGCCGGTCGCGCCGTCGGATCTCGCCTATGTGATCTACACCTCCGGTTCGACGGGCAAGCCGAAAGGCGTGATGGTCGAGCACGGCAATGTCGTGAACTTCTTCAACGGCATCGATGCGCGCATCGACACGCAACCCGGCGTGTGGCTCGCGGTCACGAGCATTTCGTTCGATATCTCCGTGCTCGAGTTGTTCTGGACGCTCGCACGCGGCTTCACGGTCGTGTTGTACGCGGACGCCGTGCGCCAGAAAGTGTCGCGCGCGAAGCGCATCGGCGGCCGCAAGCCGCTCGACTTCGGCTTCTTCTATTGGAACGTCGCGAACAACGAAAGCGAGTACGACGAAGAGAAATATCGCCTGCTGCTCGAAGGCGCGAAGTATGCGGACACGCACGGCTTCAATGCCGTCTGGACGCCCGAGCGGCATTTCGAGGCCTTCGGCGGCTTGTTCCCGAATCCGTCGGTGACATGCGCCGCGCTCGCAACGATCACGAAGAACGTGAAGCTGCGGGCCGGCAGCTGCGTCGTGCCGCTGCACAGCCCGATTCGAATCGCGGAGGAATGGGCCGTCGTCGACAACCTGTCGAACGGACGCGTCGGCATGTCGATCGCGGCGGGCTGGGCGCCGCCCGATTTCGCGATCCGGCCGGAAGCGTTCAAGGACGCGAAGAAAGTCATGTTCGAGAGCGCGGAGATCGTGAAGCGCCTGTGGCGCGGCGAGACGATCGCGTTCCCCGGCCCGACGGGCGATGTGAAAGTCCGTACGCTGCCGCGGCCGATCCAGAAAGAGCTGCCGATGTGGGTGACGACGGCGGGCAACGTCGAGAGCTTCGTGCAGGCGGGCAAGCTCGGCGCGAATCTGCTCACGCACTTGCTGGGCCAGACCGTCGAGGAAGTTGCCGAGAAAGTGCGCGCGTATCGTCAGGCATGGACCGAAGCCGGGCATCCCGGCCGCGGGACCGTCACGCTGATGCTGCACACGCTCGTCGGCCCGGACGCGGAGAGCGTCGAGAAAACCGTGCATCAGCCGCTCAAGGATTATCTGAAGAGCGCGATGTTCCTCGTCAAAGCGGCGGCCTGGAATTTCCCGACGTTCAAGAAAATGTCGGAAGAGCAGGGCAAGACGCTCGATGAGTTCTTCAAGACGATTTCGCCCGAGGACATGGACGGCCTGTTGGAGTTCGCGTTCCAGCGCTACTTCCATACCAGCGGCTTGTTCGGCACGCCCGAGAGCTGCATGAGCATGGTGACGAAGGTCGAGTCGGCGGACGTCGATGAGATCGCCTGCCTGATCGACTTCGGCATCAAGACCGACGTCGTGCTCGAGCACCTGCCGTATCTCACGCAGCTGCGCGAGCTCGCGCAGCAAGCGGAGCCGGCGGTCGACGGCGATTTCTCGCTGCCGGCCTTGTTCGAGCGTCACGAGGTGACGCATTTCCAATGCACGCCGTCGATGGCGACGATGCTCGTGTCGGATTCGCAGGCGCGGCCGGGCTTGCAGGCCCTGCGGCAAATGATGGTCGGCGGCGAAGCCTTCCCGCCGGAGCTCGCGCGCAATCTCGCAAGTCTCGTCCGCGGCCGGGTCACGAACATGTACGGCCCGACCGAGACGACGATCTGGTCATCGGTCGGCAACGTCGGCGGCGATGCGCCGCCGCCGGTCAATAACGTGTCGATCGGTCGGCCGCTCGCGAATCAGACGATGTACGTGCTCGACGACCGCCAACAGCCGCTGCCGCCCGGCATTGCGGGCGAGCTGGTGATCGGCGGTGTGGGCGTCGTGCGCGGGTACTGGCAGCGCCCCGAGCTGACGGCCGAACGTTTCGTGCGGGATCCGTTCGCAACGGCGCACGGTGCGCGCATGTATCGCACGGGAGATCTCGCGCGGTTCCTGCCGGATGGCCGGCTCGAATGTCTGGGCCGCGTGGATTTCCAGGTGAAGATCCGCGGTTATCGCGTCGAGCTCGGCGAGATCGAAGCGCTGTTGCGCAATCAGCCGCAGGTGCTCGAAGCCGCCGTCGTGCTGCGCGAAGACACGCCCGGCGATCAGCGGCTCGTCGCTTACGTGCGTCCCGCATCGGGCGCGGAGGCCGACGCCGAGGCGCTCAAGACAGCGCTGCGCCAGCAGCTGCCGGAGTTCATGGTGCCCTCGCTGTTCGTGAGCCTCGCGGAGATGCCGCTCACGCCGAACGGCAAGATCGATCGCAAGGCGCTGCCCGCACCGCGCGTGAATGAGGTCAAGGCGACGGCGGCATACGCGGCGCCGAAGAGCCAGGTCGAAACGATGATCACCGAAATCTGGCAGCGCGCACTCGGCCTGACGAAGATCGGCACGCGGGACAATTTCTTCGACATCGGCGGCCATTCGCTGCTCGTGGTGCAGGTCCTGAAGGAGCTGCGCGAGAAGGTCGCGAAGCCGGTGCAGATGACGGACTTGTTCCGGCACACGACGATCGAGGCGCTCGCGAAATTCCTGTCGAGCGAGGAGACGCAGGCCGCGGGCAGCAACCGCGGTCGGGCCCGCGCCGAGGCGCGTCGCGCAGCGATGGGGCGCGCGCCACGGTGAACGTCACGGTCGTCAGGTGCGATCTCGAGCGCGGGATCGCATCTCTCGACATGCTCGATCCGGCGGAGCGCGGGCGCGCTGCGGCATTCGTGTTCGAGCATCATCGGCGGCGCTATGTCGCCGCGCACACGTTCTTGAGATCCGTCCTGGGCGCGGTGCTCGGCGTCGCACCCGCCGCGCTGCGCTTTGCGGCGACCGAGCACGGCAAGCCGTATCTTCCGGATCATCCGGCGCTCGCATTCAACATGTCGCATTCGGATTCGATTGCGTACGTCGCGATCGCCGCCGAGGGCGAGATCGGCGTCGATGTCGAGCTGCATCATCCGCTCGATGACTTGATGGGCGTCGCGCGCACCGTGTTCTCGACGCTCGAGGTTGCACAGCTCGAGCGTGAAGTTGGCAATGCGCAGATCGCTGCCTTCCTGCGCTGTTGGACGCGCAAGGAGGCCTACGTGAAAGCGCTCGGTATCGGCCTCGGTGCGCAGCTCACGGACATCACCGTTCATTGCACGCAGGACGCGGTCCTCGTTCCGCCCATTGTCGGCGTGAGCCAGGTGCCGTTTCACGTGCGAGCGGTTCCGAGCAGGGAAGGGGAGTACGTTGCGATCGCAACGACGCGGCCGGTCGCATCGATCGAGACGAAAGAGTTCCCTCTCCCGGAGGGAGAGGGTTAGGGTGAGGGGATCCGGCGCCGCACGCGGCGCCCCTCACAAACGAAAAGGGCGCACAGTGTGCGCCCTCCCTCACCCCGGCCCTCTCCCTTCGGGAGTGGGGGTGCTATCGCTGCTTGAAGTCTTCCGGCGTCAACGAATGCCGCGCGAGCAGCTTGTAGAAGTCCGTGCGATTGCGCTTCGCGAGGCGCGCCGCCTGGCTCACGTTGCCGCCGGTGATCTGCAGGATCTGCGACAGGTAATTGCGCGTGAATTCATCGCGCGCCTCGTCGAACGAGGGCAGGCGCGTCGGACCGCCGCCGAGCGCGGACTGCACGAGCTCGGCGCTGATGATCGGGCTCGTCGCGAGCGCGACATTCTGGCGCACGACGTTCTCGAGCTGCCGGACATTGCCCGGCCAATCCGCGCTGACGAGCACCTCGACCGCTTCCGGCGCATAGATGTGCCGCTGCATGCCGCTTTCCTGCGCGATCTTTTCGAGGAAATGCGAGATCAACAGCGGCACGTCTTCGCGGCGCTTGTTGAGCGAGGGCATCTCGATGTGCACGACGTTCAGCCGGTAATACAGATCCTCGCGGAAATGACCGCCCATGATGAGCTGCTTCAGATCGCGATGCGTCGCGGAGATGATGCGGACGTTGACGGTGGTCGCCTCGGTGCTGCCGACCGGGCGCACCTGATTTTCCTGCAGCACGCGCAGCAGCTTCACTTGCAGGCGCATCGGCATGTCGCCGATCTCATCGAGCATCAGCGTGCCGCCGTCGGCCGCCTGGAACAAGCCGCGATGCTCGCGGATCGCGCCGGTGAAGGCGCCTTTGACGTGGCCGAACAGCTCGCTTTCGAGCAGATTCTCGGCCATCGCGCTGCAATTGATCGCGACGAACGGACGGTTGCGGCGCGGGCTCGCCTTGTGGATCGCGCGCGCGAGCAGCTCCTTACCCGTGCCGCTCTCGCCCGTGATCATGACGCGGGCATCGGTGCCGGCGACCATGTGCGCCTGCGCCAGGCGCTCTTCCATGACGGCGCTGCGGGTGACGATTTCGCTGCGCCAGTCTTCGGTCGTATCCGCGAATCCAGAAACCATGAGTGCCTTTTGAACTTGATCGAGCAGCTCTTGCTTGTCGACGGGCTTGGTCAGGAACGCGAAGGCGCCGCTCTGCGTCGCCTGCACCGCATCCGGAATCGTGCCGTGAGCGGTGAGGATGATGACGCGCAGGCCGGGCGCGCGGCTCTGTACTTCTTTCAACAGGCCGATGCCGTCCATCTGGTCCATGCGCAGATCGGTGATGACGAGATCGGGCCGCACGCGCGCGAGCGCTGCGAGCGCGGCGCTCGCGCTCTCGACGGCTTCGACGTCGTAGTTCTCTGCGCGCAGACGAATCGTGAGCAGCCGAAGCAGCCCCGGATCGTCGTCAACGACTAGTAGACGGGCTTTGCGTTTCACTTGGGTTGGCGTCACGACTGCCAGGGGGCGTGGGACTGCGTTCAATGAAAGTCCTCTCGATTTCCTTCACCGCATCCAGCTTCTGCTGGGCCTCGGTCAGGGCGCGGCGCAAGCGAGCGATTTCTTCGGCCTGCGTCTGGGCACGTTTGTCTGAGTTTGCCTGCGAGCGCCCGCGGTCGTCGAGTGTCGCTAGCAACCGACGATTCTCGGCTTCCAGCGTCAATCTTGCGTTGGTTTCGTGCAGCAACACGGCGCACAGCGAACGCTCGCTCGGCATCAAGCGTTCGGGCGTCGCGAGCAAGGCTTCGAGCAGCCGCTTGCCTTCCTGCGGTTTTGCAGCGGGATGTCCCGGCGTCACCAATGCAGCTGCGTATTGAAGCGTGCTGGTGGTCGTTGGCGCGCGCGTGTATTCGCGCTCGACTTCGTAGTAGACGTCGGCTTGTCGAGCTGGGTCCATGCTCGCAAGACCATTGATCGTGTCCAGATACTTCGTGATGCCGTCATCCGCCGGCGCTTGCACGGGCGTTGCCGTGGGCGTCGCCGGCGTCGGCCGGAACAGCTCGCAACCGCCGAGCATCACGAACGCAACGAGCACGCCCGCGCGCGCGCTGAAGCTGCGCGAGCGCTGCGATTGCATTCCGTGTTGTGATCGTGCGGTCAATGATTCGGTCATGCTCTTCTTCGTGGAGCTTCGTCAGGCCGGCTCGGCTTCCAAGCTCGGCGCGAGCGGCAGTCGAACACGAAAATGTGCGCCCGGGAAGGCGCCGTCGAGAATCTCGATCGAGCCGCCGTGAGCCTGCACGAATTCGTTGACGACCGAAAGCCCGATCCCCGTCCCCTTCAGATGCCCCGCGGTCGGCGCGCGTCCCGAATAGAAGGCCTCGAAGATGGCGCTGCGCTCGTCCTTCGAGATGCCGGGCCCCGTATCGGCCACATCGAGCACGAGCAGATCGCGATCCTGGTTCGCGTGGATGTAGATCGTGCCCCCGCGCGGGCTGTACTTCAGCGCATTCGACAACAGGTTGTCGAGAATCAGCTTGAGCTTCGCGCGGTCGGCGCGCAGCTCGATGTCCTGCACCTTCAGATCCAGGTGCACGCGCTGGGCGAGCAGCGTGAGCTGATGCGTTTCGAGCACGGACTTGATGAGCGGCCGCAGATGGAACTCGCTGATCTCGAGTCCCGAGTGCCGCGCCTGCCATGCGCTGAAGGACAACAGATTCTCGATCAGCTGCTGCAGCTTGATGCCGTTGTCCCGCAGAATGGCCGTCACCTCGCGCTGGCTGCTGTCCAGCTCTCCGACCGCGCCATCCATCAACAATTCCGTGCCCTCGCGAATATTCGCAAGCGGCGTCTTGAGCTCGTGCGACATGTGGCGCAGGAATCGATTGCGCTCCTGCGCAAGCTCGAGCAGGCGCACGCGCAGCCATTCGAGCTGGCGGCCGAGATCCTCGAGATCGGAGGGGCCGCGCACGGCGATCGCCTTCGAGAACGTGCCCTTGCCCAATTGGCTGATCGCGCTGTCGATCTGGCGGATCGGACGCATGAGCACGTATGTGAACAAGCCGACGAGCAGCGCCGTGAGAATGATCAGGCCGGCCGAGAGCCAGAACAGATACTGCTGCGTCTCGGAGGTTTCCGTTTGCAGCCGCGACAGGCCGGTTTCGATCTGGTCGCTCGTTGCGGTGGACAGCGCGAATGCCGCTTCCCACATCGATGGAATCGCGCCGACGGCATCGCGCAGCAGCTCGGGCGTCGGTGCGGACGTGTTGAGCAGCGCGGCGTCCACGCGCGTCAGGCCGTTGCGCAGCGCCGCCAGGTGAGTCGCGCGGACCGGATCGTTCGCGACTTCTTCGATGCTCGCAATCGTGGTCAGGAGCCGTTCGCGGCTGTCGCGATACACCTCCAGCAGCGCCGTGTCGTTCAGAACCTGATAGAGCTTCGCGTTGCGCTCGATGGCCGCGATCTGCTGAAACAATTGCTGTGAATAGTGGGTCGTTTCGACGCCGGTGCGCACCAGGGCGGTGCTGGCGTCCGACAGGCTGCGGACCTTCGCCGTGCCGATCACGACTGCGAGCAGCAGTGGCGCCGACACCAGGGCGAACCCGGTCAGCATCAAGCTGCTCAGCGATTTGGGGCGGGGCCAGCGCATGGCGGCGCATTCTACAGCCCGCATCGCCCCGCGTAGGCTGGCAAAAAGGAGTTTTTTTGCCTGCTCGTAAGTAGGCGTCGTCCGATGCCGCGCTTGAGCGCCCGAGCCTCGCGGTCCCGCGCGAGGCCCGATCACCGGCAGTTACGGGTTCTTCTGGAGCCCGGGCTCCGCGAGCAAGCGCCGCTCCCAGGCAAGCTGCGATTTCACGATCGTTGCAAGATCGTCATATCGCGGCTGCCAGCCGAGCACGCTGCGCACGCGGTCGGCGCGCGCGATGAGGCTCGGCGGATCACCCGCCCGGCGCGGGCTTTCGATCGTCTTGATGGGCGAGCCGTTCAGGCGATCGACCATCGCGATGACTTCGCGAACGCTGTAGCCATGGCCGTAGCCGCAGTTCAGGGTTTGCGAGGCACCGCCGCCGCGCAGATATTCGAGCGCCTTGACGTGCGCGCTCGCGAGGTCCTCGACATGGATGTAGTCGCGCACCCCCGTCCCGTCCTTCGTCGGATAGTCCGTGCCGAAAATGGATACGTGCGGCCGTTTGCCCACGGCGGCTTCGCACGCCACTTTCGTGAGCAGGGTGCCGTTGAGCGTCGATTGGCCGATGCGGCCTTCGGGGTCGCTTCCCGCCACATTGAAATAGCGCAGCACGACGTAGCGCAGCGCGCTTGCCGCCGCGAGATCACGCAGCATCCATTCGCTCATGAGCTTCGATGTGCCGTACGGATTGATCGGCTGCGTCGGGCTGTCCTCGGCGGCGACGCCGCCTTCAGGAATGCCATAGACCGCGGCCGTCGAGGAGAACACGAAGTGCTCGACGCCCGCGGCGGAGCAAGCCTCTAACAAGCTGCGCGTCGAGCAGGTGTTGTTGCCGTAGTACTTGAGCGGATTGGACACCGACTCGGGGACGATCGTATGGGCAGCGAAGTGCATCACCGTCTTGACGCCGTGCTCGCGCAGGAGCCGCCCGACGAGCTCGCGATCCCCCGTATCGCCGACGACGAGCTGCGCGTCGAGCACGGCCGAGCGAAAGCCCGTTGACAAATTGTCCAGCACGACGACCCGTTCGCCCCGCTCGCCGAGCTGCCGAACGACATGACTTCCGATATACCCGGCGCCGCCGGTGACGAGAATGGACATAAGAGAAGTGACTCGCGCCTTGTGGTTGAGTGAATGACGGTTCAAGCCGATGGTACCGAACCGAAACGAATTTCGGTCGGTCGATAACGAAGCGCCGCCCGAAGGGTTCCCTCGGACACGCCGCGGCCGGCGCACGCTCCGCGCAAATCCGGTTTGTGAGCCTCGGGCAAGTCCGCTACCGTGACCTCGCCATGATGCAGAACGTCCGCTCCGTTTCGGAGCATCCTTATGATCGATTGACGCCCGATCTCGTGATCGCCGCCGTCGAATCGCTCGGCCATCTGAGCGATGGGCGCATTCTCGCGCTCAACAGCTATGAAAACCGCGTCTATCAGGTCGGCCTCGAGGACGGCCCGCCGCTCGTCGCGAAGTTCTATCGGCCGCAGCGCTGGAGCGATGCCGCCATTCGCGAGGAGCACGAGTTCGCGCGCGAGCTCGCCGAGCAGGAAGTGCCGGTCGTGCCGCCGCTCGTGCGCGACGGCCGCTCGCTGTTCGAGCTCGAAGGCTTTCGCTTCGCCGTGTTCGAGCGCCGCGGCGGACGCTGGCCCGAGCTCGGCACGCGCGAGGAGCGCGAGTGGATCGGCCGTTTTCTCGGCCGCATCCACATGATCGGGCGTCGCGCGCGGTTTCAGCATCGGGGTCGCATCGATGTCGAGCGCATGGGCGAGGAGTCTCGCGACTATCTCCTGGATGAAGGTTGGCTGCCGCAGCATCTCGAAGCGGCGTACGACTCGCTCACTCGCGATCTGCTCGAGCGCGTGCATGCTGCGTTCGAGGCGGCAAGCGCTGCGCAGCTGAGACTGCACGGCGATTGTCATCGCGGCAACGTGTTGTGGACTGACGACGGTCCGCACTTCGTCGATCTCGACGATTGCATCATGGGACCTGCGATTCAGGACCTGTGGATGTTGTTGTCCGGCTCGCGCGCCGAGATGGGCGAGCAGATGGGGCAGATCCTCGAGGGCTATTCGCAGTTCAGCACGTTCGACTACGGCGAGCTCGTGCTGGTCGAGAGCCTGCGCACGCTGCGCATGATTCATTACGCCGCCTGGCTCGCGCGGCGTTGGGAGGATCCCGCGTTTCCGCGCGCATTCCCCTGGTTCAAGGAGCCGCGCTATTGGGAAGAGCACGTGCTGCAGCTGCGCGAGCAGCTCGCGGCGATCGACGAGGGGCCCTTGGCCGTAAGTTGAAATCGTCGCGCGAAGTGTGAGACGGCGCACATTCCGAAGGTGCAGTGCGTTGTGCTAGCGTCTTGCCCCCATCGCGACGGCTTTACGGACCAAGGATTTTCGTGGCGATCCAATTGAGTTGCTTTAGCAGTCTGTCGCGCTGGGTTTGCGCGGTTTCATTCTTCTTGTTGCTTGCCGGGTGCGGGGGCGGCGGTTCAGGAAACGTGTCTCCCGATCCGGGGCAGCCACCCCCGGGGCCAGCGCCCGCAACGGTTACCGTGAGCGGCAAGATCACGTTCGATCGCATTCCGTTCGATTCGGTACTCGGGTCCGGATTGAACCCGAACGCCGCCGTCGAATCACCCGCTCGCGGCATCGTGGTCGAAGCGATCAACGGTACCAGCGTCGTCGCGACCGCAATCACGAACGCGAGCGGCGACTATTCCCTCTCGGTGCCCAGCAATGCGCAACTCTTCATTCGAGCCAAGGCGCAAATGCTGAAAACCGGCTCAGCGCCGACGTGGAACTTCAGGGTGTTGAACAACGTGAACGGCGATGCGCTGTACGTGCTCGACGGCTCGACCTTCAACAGCGGTGCCGCAAACAGCACGCGCAACTTGCGCGCTGCATCCGGATGGAATGGGACCTCGTATGCGAATGCGCGGGCCGCGGCTCCCTTCGCCATCCTGGATACGATCTATCAGGCTGCAGGGTTGGTTGCTTCCGTCGCACCGACTTCGGCATTCGAACCCTTGAACTTGTTCTGGAGCCCGAGCAATCGCGCCGGAACGGTCGATCCGAACGGCAACGCCATCATCTGCATCGATCAAGGCGATATTCAAACGACGTCCTATGTATCCGGCCAAGACACGGATCACTGCAACGGTCAGATTCTTCCGGGGATCTATGTGCTCGGAGCCTTCGAGCAGGGGAGCGGTCCCAACGTGTCGGCAGATACGGATGAATTCGATCAGCATGTGCTCGCGCACGAGTTCGGGCATTACATCGAAGACAAATTCTCGCGATCCGATTCGATCGGCGGCGATCATTTCGACGGTGCCAAGCTCGATCTGCGGCTGGCGTTCGGCGAAGGCTGGGGCAATGCATTCGCCGGCATGGTGCTCAATGATCCTGTCTATCGAGATTCGTTTGGCGGCATGGCGAGCGACTTCCACATAGATCTCGAGCAAGACGACACGAACTTTGGAGACGGCGGCTGGTATTCCGAAACCTCGGTGGGTGAAATTCTTTGGGATTTGTTCGATGCGACAAACGAGAGCGGAGATGCGATCACGCTCGGTTTCGGGCCGATTTTCCAGGCGCTCAGCGACGGTCAACGGACTACGCCCGCACTGACGAGCATCTTCTCGTTTCTGGAGGCGCTGCGGAATGCGGTGCCGGGACAGTCCGCAGCCATCAATCAGCTGCGCAACGGCGAACAGATTTCCGGCACCGACGAGTTCGGCAGCGGCGAAACCAACAATGGCGGCGATGCGAGCACGTTGCCGATCTATCAGCCCGTTTTGCTCAATGGCGGTCAGCAACGAGTGTGCGTCCGCGGCACGAACGGCGAAGTGAACAAGTTGGGCAACCGCAAGTTCTTCAGGTTGGATCTCGCGAATCCCGCGCTCGTCTCAATCAGCGTCGTCAGCGCAGTAGACCCGGGCACGCCCGGCAGCACCGCAGCGGAGGATCCTGACATTTACGTTCATCGCCAGGGTCAGATCATCGCGTTCGGCTTGAACACCGGCGCCTCCGAGACCATCACGCAGACGTCGTTCCCCGCCGGTACGTACATCATCGAAGTGCTCGACTTCGAGCTGACGACGGGCGATCCGCCGCGGTGCATGACGGTCAATGTGCAGGGCGCTTGACGCCACGCGATCAGTTGCACAAAGGTGCGCGAATGAAAAAGGAAGCTTGCATGTCGAATCGAATCTTGGGTGTTGGAATGGCCGCGCTGGCGCTGATGCTGGGCGCCTGCGGCTCCGACCCGGAGCCGGAAGCGGCCGCGCCGTCCGCGCCGCCGACCACGAAGCCGGTCGTGCAGGCCGAACAATCGCCGGTCGATCCGACCGCGAAAATGGCTCGCGCCGTCGGTACCGGGAAGCCGGGTGCGGCGGTCGACATCAAGTACGACTTTCGCGGTAAGCCCGAAGTCGGCAAGCCGGTCGATGTGAGGCTCGCGTTCATTCCGAGCGTCGGGGTCGAGTCGCTCGAAGCGAAGATCACCGACATGGACGGCATCACGGTCGCCGGGGCGCTGAACCCGCAATTCAATAATGTGCAGGCGGGTCAGCCCTATGAGCACACCTTCTCGCTGTTGGCGAACCGGCCCGGTGTCTTTTATGTGTCTGTCGAGGTGACGACGCAGATTGGCGGGGCCGCAACGGCGCGCACGTTCTCCATTCCGCTGTCGGTCGGCACCGTCGCGGCGCAGCAGAAGAAGGCGCCGAAGAAGGATGCATCCGGGCAGCCCATCGAGTCGCTGAAGGCGGCCGAAGGCTGAAGGCAGGGGACTTCCGTCATCCCGACGCAAGTCGGGATCTCATCCGGCACCGAGCTGGCTGGATGAACCCAAGCCAAGTCGTCCCGACGCAAGTCGGGATCTCAGCCGGCACCGAGCACCGAGCTGGATGGATGAACCCAAGCCAGGTCGTCCCGACGCAAGTCGGGATCTCATTTGGCACCCTGCCGACGGCGGTCCCGACTTGCGTCGGGACGACGGGATGCAGGGGGTTAGGGAATGCCTGAATCCATGTCCGCCAAAGCCCCTCCGGGCCTCCTTCTGTGAATATGGGGTGAAAACCCCTCATCAGGGCCCCCGTCTTCCTATACCATTCGCGGCCTTTTTCCACTGTTTCAGGCCGCCTCGTGACCGATTCCTCGACCGCCAAGCTCCGCAACATCGCGATCATCGCCCACGTCGATCACGGCAAGACGACTCTCGTCGACAAGCTCCTGCAACAGTCGGGCACGCTCGACGCGCGCAAGGCTTCGCCGGAACGCGTCATGGATTCGAACGCGCTCGAGCGTGAGCGCGGCATCACGATCCTCGCGAAGAACACCGCCGTCCGCTGGCGCGACTACCGCATCAACATCGTCGATACGCCCGGCCACGCCGACTTCGGCGGCGAAGTCGAGCGTGTGCTGTCGATGGTCGATTCGGTGCTGCTGCTCGTCGATGCGGTCGACGGCCCGATGCCGCAGACGCGCTTCGTCACCCAGAAGGCCTTCGCGCACGGTCTGCGTCCGATCGTCGTGATCAACAAGATCGACCGCGACGAGGCGCGCCCGAACTGGGTGCTCGATCAGACCTTCGACCTCTTCGACAAGCTCGGCGCGAACGAGCAGCAGCTCGACTTCCCCGTGGTGTACGCCTCCGCATTGCGCGGCTTCGCAGGCAACGATCCGAAGCAGCTCGCGCAAGACATGACGCCGCTGTTCGAGGCGATCGTGAAGCACTGCCCGCCGCCCGACGTCGACGAGAACGGCCCGCTGCAATTGCAGGTGAGCCAGCTCGATTACTCGAGCTACGTCGGCGCGATCGGCATCGGCCGCATCAAGCGTGGCCGGATCCGCCGCAATTCGCCGGTCGCCGTCATCGACCGCGAAGGCAAGGTGCGCAACGAGCGCATCATCCAGGTGCTGGGATTCCTGGGACTCGAGCGCGTCGAGGTGGAAGAGGCGAGCGCCGGCGACATCGTCGCCTTCGCGGGCATCGAGCGCCCCGAGATCTCAGACACGATCTGCGATCCTGCGAAGCCGGAAGCCTTGCCGTCACTCGTCGTCGACGAGCCGACGATCAGCATGACCTTCGAAGTGAACAATTCGCCGTTCTGCGGCCGCGACGGCAAGTACGTCACGAGCCGCCAGATCCGTGAGCGCTTGATGCGCGAGGTGATGCACAACGTCGCGCTGCGCGTCGAAGAAACGGACGACCCCGACAAGTTCAAGATCTATGGCCGCGGCGAGCTGCACCTCGGCGTGTTGCTCGAGAACATGCGCCGCGAAGGCTACGAGCTTGCGGTGTCGCGCCCGCGCGCGGTCGTGAAAGAAATCGACGGCCAGCTCTGCGAGCCGTTCGAAACGGTCACGATCGACCTGGATGAAAGTTCGCAGGGTGCGGTCATGCAGGCGCTCGGCGAGCGCGGCGGACAGCTCACGGGCATGCACTCGGACGGCAAGGGCCGCACGCGCCTGGACTACACGATTCCCTCGCGCGGCCTGATCGGCTTCCAGACCGACTTCCGCACCCTGACCTCCGGCACCGGCCTCATGCATCACATCTTCGATCACTTCGGCCCGGTGCTCGATCGCGAGATCGGCCAGCGCCAGAACGGCGTGTTGATCTCGAACGGCCAGGGCAAGGCGCTCGCGTACGCGCTCTTCAGCCTGCAGGAGCGCGGCCGCCTCATGACGAGCCATGGCGATGAGGTTTACGAGGGCCAGATCATCGGCATCCACAGCCGCGACAACGACCTGGTCGTGAACCCGCTGAAAGCGAAGAAGCTCACGAACATTCGCGCCGCCGGCCGCGACGAAAACATCATCTTGACCCCGCCGATCCGCTTCACGCTCGAGCAGGCGATGGAATTCATCGCCGATGACGAGCTCGTCGAAGTGACCCCATCCTTCATTCGCCTGCGCAAACGTGCCCTCAAAGAGCACGAGCGCAAACGCGCCGGCCGCACCGAAGAAACCGACGAGTAATCTCCGTCGAAGCTCGAGAGGCGAGAAGCGACACACCTGCTTCTCGCTCGGTGAGATGCAGCGCACTCGTTGGTGCGCTCTTTCCAACCGATGAGGTGTAGCGCGCGGTTCGCAATTGATGAGCTGTAGCGCGCTTCTTTCGCAATCGGTGTGGACGGGGCGAGGCCGCGCCGATTGCGGGCCCGGAGGGCGCGCGCGCGGTCAACCTCGCCGATGCTCAGTGCCGATGGCGGTCCCGACTTTCGTCGGGACGACGGGAGGGTGCCGATGGCGATCCCGACTTGCGTCGGGATGACCGGCGCGCTGCCGCTGGCCGGTCACTGACGGGACAAAGAGAGGCTCTGAACTAGGTGACATAAACCCCCGTTTCGTCAGGCGTTTTCCCCACCGCTTTCACATAAACCGGGACCCTGTTCACACAATCCCCGCCCCCGGGCATCCTACGATGCCGACGACGTCGTGGCCCGGCTTCACTGGCATTCCAATTCCGCACGACGGTCGATGGGGAGTTACAAGAACGATGCACCGCTTGCTCGACAAGCAACTCCGAGACGCCGCGCGTGCCGACGGCGAGCTCGACCTGCAGCGCCTGCTCGAGGCAGTCGCCTCCACCTACAAGCGAACCGACGAGGAGCGCCGCGGCATCGTCCGTTCGATGCAGCTCATGTCGGATGAGGCCACGACGCTCACCCGCGAATTGAAGGAAGGCACCGCGAGCCAGCTCCAGGCGATTCTCGATCACGTCAAAGACGTCATTCTCACCGTCGACGCCGAAGGCCACATCGCGACGATGAACGCGACCGGCCAGCGCGTCTTCGGCCACGCCGAAGCCGATGTCATCGGCCGGCCGCTCACGTTCCTGCTGCCGCATCTCGGCGGACAAGAAGCCCTGCCGCGCGAGCTCGATCAGCTCGCCGCCCGTCTCGAAGACACCCAGGTCGATCTCGCCTCGCACGAAACGCTCGCGTTGCACGCGAACGGATCGTATTTCTCGGCCGAGGTCGCGGTGAGCAAGACGCTCATGCATCGCCGCCCCGTCTTCGTCGTGTGCCTGCGCGACACGACCGATCGCAAGCTCGCCGAAGCCGCGCTGCGCGACAGCGAAGCGCGCTATCGCGCACTCGTCGAGCATGCGCCCGAGATCATCGTCGTCATCGATCTGGACCAGAACCGCCTCGTCGACGTCAACGAAAACGCGGTGCGTTTTTTCAAGCTGGACCGGGCCGCGCTCCTCGCCAGCGCGCCGGAAGCGCTGAGCCCGCCGCAACAGCCGGACGGCATCGATTCCGCGCAGGCGAATCGAACGCACCTCGAGCGCACGCTTGCGGGCGAGCTGCCAGTGCACGAATGGGTGTTCCGCGACGCGCTCGGCAATGACATCGCCTGCGAAGTGCGCTGGGCGCGGCTGCAATCGGCCGACCGGCGTCTCGTTCGCGGCAGCATCACCGACATCACCGAACGCAAGCGCGCCGAATGGCTCACGGCCGGCGAGCGCCGCGTGTTCGAGCGGCTTGCCGCGAACGTCGATCTGCGCATCACGCTCGAAGCGATCACCGACGTCGTCGAGCGCGTCTCGCCGGATTGCATCTGCGCGATTCGCCTGCTCGATGAGCAGGGGATTCGTTTGAGCCTGTGCGCGGGACCGCGCATGCCGCCTGATTACGTGCGCGCCATGGAAGGGGTCACCGTCGCGGCTCGTAACGGCTCGTGCGCTGCCGCCGTGTATTTGCAGCGTCAGGTGATCGTCGCGGACCTGGTGCGCGATGCGCTCTGGGAAAACGTGCGTGCCGCCGCCGTCGCCGCGGATCTGCGCGCGTGCTGGTCGACGCTCATTCATGCGTCCGACGGGCGCATTCTCGGCACGATCGCCTTGTACTTCCGCATGCCGCGCAGCCCGCAGCGGCGCGATTTCGATCTGATGGCCCGCATGGCGCAGCTTGCCGGCATCGCGATCGAGAGGCGCCTCGCCGAAGCGGCGTTGAAGGCGAGCGAGGTGCGTTACCGCCGTCTGTTCGACAACGTCATGGAAGGCGTCTACAGCTCGACGTGCGAAGGCCGGTTCGTATCCGTGAATCCCGCGCTCGCGCGCATGGTGGGGCTGTCATCGCCCGATGAGCTGCTTTCCCTGCCGACCGAGACGATCTATTTCGATCCCGCCGATCGCGCCGCGATCATTGCAAAGCTGGAGGCCGACGGTGAAGTGCGCAACGCCGAATTCCAGCTGCGCCGCGTCGACGGCACGACGCTCACGGTGATCGAAAGCGCGCGCGCGGTGCGCGACGAGAACGGACGCGTGATCGGCTACGAAGGCACGATCTCCGATATCACCGAGCGCAAGCGCGCCGAAACCGCGGTCTTCGAGGAGAAGGAAAAGGCACAGGTGACGCTGCAGTCGATCGGCGACGCGGTCATCACGACCGATGCCGAAGGCCGCATCGAATATTTGAACCCGGTCGCCGAAGACCTCACCGGCTGGGAATCGCGCGAGGTCTGCGGCAAGACGTTGAGTGATGTCTTCACGATCATCAACGAGGCGACGCGCGAGCCGGTCGAGAATCCGGTGTCGCGCGCGCTGCGCGAAGGGCACGTGATCGCCGTCGCCGATCACGCAGTGCTGATGAACCGGCGCGGCCAGGAGATCGCGATTCAGGATTCGGCAGCGCCGATTCGCGATCGCCACGGCAAGATCATCGGCGCCGTCATGGTGTTCCATGACGTCAGCAAGGAGCGGCGGCTGCGCCGCGCGCTCGCGTATCAAGCGAGCCACGATGCGCTGACGGGCCTCATCAACCGGCGCGAATTCGAGAATCGCTTGAACGAAGCGCTGCTCACGGCGCGCTCCGACGCGAGCACGACGCACGTGCTGCTGTATCTCGATCTCGACCAGTTCAAGCTCGTCAACGATACCTGCGGGCATCAGGCCGGCGATCGGTTGCTGAAGCAGATCACCGGCATTCTCCAGACACGGCTGCGCGCCGGCGACACGATCGCGCGGCTCGGCGGCGATGAGTTCGGAATTCTGCTGCAGGACTGCACGGCCGAGCGCGCCGCGAAGATCGCCGACAGCCTGCGCCAGGCGATTCGCGACTATCGCTTCGAATGGCAGGACGGCGCGATGAACGTCGGCGTCAGCATCGGCTTCGTCGAGATCAATGGCGACAGCGAGAGCATCACGAGCGTGATGAGCGCCGCGGACGTCGCGTGCTACGCGGCGAAGGACTCGGGCCGCAATCGCGTGCACATGTATCAGACCGGCTCGGCGCCGGAGCGGCATCGCGAGATGCAGTGGGTGTCGCGCCTGACGCGTGCGTGCGAGGAGAATCGACTCGAGCTGTATTACCAGCCGATCGTCCCGATCGGCGCGAACAAGGATCCGCGCGGCCACTACGAGCTGCTGGTGCGGATGCGCGGAGAGAACGGCGAGCTCGTGCTGCCCGCCGAGTTCATTCCCGCGGCGGAGCGTTACAACATCATGCCGATGATCGATCGCTGGGTCGTGAGTCAGGCGCTCGGCGCGCTCGCGCACTATCGCGGCGACGGCGACATTCGCCACGGCTACACCTTGTCGATCAACCTGTCCGGCACTTCGCTCAACGACGATCATTTCCTCGAATTCCTGATCAACGAGCTGCAGACGTACGACCTGAGCCCTGGTGCGGTGTGTTTCGAGATCACGGAGACGGCGGCGATCTCAAATCTCGCGAACGTCGTGCATTTCATGCGCGAGTTCCGGGCGCGCGGCTGTCAGTTCTCTCTCGATGACTTCGGCAGCGGGCTGTCGTCGTTCATGTATCTCAAGAATCTGCCGGTGGATTTTCTGAAGATCGACGGGCAGTTCATTCAGAACGTCACGACCGACCATGTCGACCGCAGCATGGTCGAGGCGATCACGCAGATCGGGCACGCGATGGGGATCAAGACGATCGCGGAACGGGTGGAGTCGGCGGAAGTGCTCGCGTGTCTGGCGCAGATCGGCGTGGAGTACGCGCAGGGCGTGTACATCGCGGTTCCGGAGTCTGTTGAGGCGCTGAGCAGGATTACGCGGACGGCGCCGCATTTGCGGTTGGTTCATTCGGCGTGAGTTTGGGGCGACGCGCTAGTCTCCGGTCGTGAGTGCATCGAAGGCCTCGGCAGCAGCGTCTGCCGCCGGAAACCGATTTTCAGGAGCGTCGACCGACAGGATGTCGGTCGTCGTGATGCACATGGATGTGCGAATGCCGCGGGGGCAGGATGCCCAGGAGCGGCCAGCGCTACAGGGACGTACTTGTGCGCGGTCCTGAAAACCGATCCCGGCGCGAATCCCTTCGAGTGTTGAGCTAGTCGAGCGCGCTCTTGCGTTTGCGGCGTGACGCCAGTGAAGGATCACCTCAGAGCTGCGTGATGACCTTCCGAACGTTCCCCACCCGATCGAGCGCAAGAATCTCCGCCGCAACCTGCTGCAGCCGCGGCGCACTACGCGGCCTCATCGCACGCCCACCGCAATCCACGAACTTCGCGACGAGCGCTTCCACCGGCAGCGGCGCGGCAGGACTGCCGTACACCGCGCGAACGGAGCGTCGCAGCACCGTGCCGTCCCGTAACGTCACCTCCAGCACCTCCCCGCGCCGCACGGCCGCAGGATCGACGCGATACGCCACCTTGTCACCGAGCGCGAGCACGTTCGAACGCGCGAGCGCAGCATCCGCAAACGACCCGAACTCCACGCGCCGATCGATGAGCGCCGCAGCCAGCGTGTAATAGAGACTGAACTTGCCAGCGATCGCCGTCCGCGGACGACGTTTCAGATCCGCCGGCTCGCACACGATCATGTTCTGTGGCGTGACGATCGCCGTCACCGCAGCGATCTCCTGCGGATCGATCGGCCGTTCCGCGAGCAGCTCCAGCGCCGCCTGCACGTAGATGTGCGTGTCACGGCACGACGGCCATGCCTTGAATGAAACATCACGCCCCGCGAAGCGCGTGCCGAGATCCCCGAGGAGACTTCGCTGCTGCGCGCCTTGTGCGTACATGACGAAGAATCCGGACTTCCCCTCGAACGGCGCGTCGAAGCCGCGCACGCCCTTCGCCGCGAGCAGCGCGGCCTCGAGCCCGACGCGCGCGCAAGGTCCTTCGCGAACCGCGCGAATCTGCGATTCCGGGCTGTTTTGCAGCTCGGCGCTGCACGAGTTCTGACATAGCGCGAGCGACCACGTGTCGAGCACTCCTTGCGCCGACAGGCCGAGCAGCTTCGCCGCCGCGGTCGCCGCGCCGAACGTGCCGACGATCGCGGGTTGATAGAAGCCGGGCGGCGGCGCGCCTTCAACCACGAGCGCGCGCGCGAGCCGACAGACGACATCACAACCGAGGGCGACGGCCACGATCAGATCGCGTCCCGATGCTCCGAGCCGTTCCGCGAGCGGCAGCGCCGCTGCGATCGCGGCGGCGTTCGGATGCGTGCGCGTTTCCTCGTGCGCATCCTCGTAATCCATCGCGTGCGCGAGCGAGCCGTTTGCAAGCGCCGCATGCATGGCCGCAACGCGTTGGCCGGTGCCGAGAATCGAGCTTTCTTTCGCGCCGCCGGATTCCAGCGCGTGGTCGAGGAAGGGTTTGCACGCGGGCTCGAGCCCCGACGCGGCGAGCGAGACGCCGATGGCATCGAGGATCGAGCGCTTCGTCATCTCGACGACATCCGCCGGCAGATCTTCGAAGCGAGTGCCGGCGACGTAGCGCGCGAGTGCCAACGATTCGCCGGAGGAGGGATCGATGCTCGCAGTCTTGCCGCCATCTGCGGCAGCTACCGGTTGCAACGGCAGCGCAGCCGCTGCGGCTGCAATGCTTCCGGACAAGATTTCACGTCGCGACAACTTCATCGTGGCTCGATCCCGGTCCGCCGGCCGCGCCGCAGCGGCTCAGGGCGGTGATTGTTAACAATTAGCGCGGCAGGCGAGGGGACCGCACTGTATCCAGTTCCGGGCGTGCTGGCCACCCGCGGACTCCGCGGGCACGCACAAACCTCGGAAAGTCCCGAGAAACAAGCGCATTTAGGTCCGTCGGCCCGGCCCTCGCCAAACCTCGAGCCGCGCACCGACTCGCCGCGCGCCGCGCCGGATTGTTGACACCCGCCTACACGATCGTCTATCTAGCATGCACAAAATTGTTGACGATCCACAGGGGGAAGGGTGAGCTCGAAGCGTTTTCGTCGGTGGGAGCGGCCGCCCGTCATTCTGTTGGGTGCTTTGTGTGCGGTGGCAACGTGCTGCTTCGCGGCCCCCGCGCCGCACGTCGACGCGCCGGCGCGAGCGGCGCAATTCGAAAAATTCGAGCGCCGAGCGGAGTACGCGCCGATGCGCGACGGCACGCGGCTCGCGATCACGCACTATCGCCCCGCCGCGGGTCCGAAGCAGGAGCGCTTCCCGACCTTGCTGTGGTACTTGCCGGGCCATCGCGAAAGCATCGATCTCAAGACCGGCGCGATTCGCAGCGCGATGAGCGACGACG
>Ga0164243_10003630_pt1 | contig 24649 bp, 19 predicted proteins | sample OricompcompostOP_FD_108781 | JGI IMG/M metagenome (GOLD analysis project Ga0164243, IMG submission 108781) | Organic Plus compost microbial communities from Emeryville, California, USA - Original compost - Organic plus compost (OP) | ecosystem: Engineered > Solid waste > Mixed feedstock >...
GCATCATCGCGGCGGTCTCCAGCTGGGACGGGCGCGGCGCGTTCGTGCCGATCTTCGAGAGCACGAACGAGGGCGCCAGCTTCCGCAAGATCGGCGAGATCCGCGACCCCGAACCCGGCGAATGCTGCGGCACGCTCTACGAACTCCCCCAGCGCGTCGGCAAACTCCGCGCCGGCACGCTGCTGTGGGCCGCCTCCTACGGCCAGGACGCGGGTCCCAACCGCCGCGTCGGCATCAAGCTCTACGCCAGCCGCGACGGCGGTCGCGACTGGACGTTCCTCTCCGAGGCCGTCCGCTCCCACAACACCGACGGCGTGTGGGAACCCGAGATCACCGTCGACGCGGGCGGCACGCTGTGGGTGCACTACGCCGACGAGACCGAGGCGCCCCGCTACGCCCAGGTCCTCACGCGCGTCGGCTCCACCGACGGAATCACCTGGGGCACCAAGCAGATCACGATGGCGATCCCGCCCAGCCGCGTCCGTCCCGGGATGCCGGTCGTCCGCAGGCTGCCGGACGGGCGCTACTACTTCGCCTACGAGATCTGCAACTACGGCGACCGCTACTGCGACCCGTACTACAAGATCTCCCCCGACGGCGCGAACTTCGGCTCACCGACCGACCCCGGCACCCGCGTCACCACCGCGAGTGGCGCGTACTTCCAGCACGCGCAGACCGTCACGCTCTTCCCCGGCAACCGGCTGCTCATGGTCGGCCAGATCTACACCGACCGCAAGGGAAAGCCGCTGCCATCCAACGGGAAAGTGCTGCTGGCCAACAACAACTTCGGCGCGGGCGACTGGTACGAGATCCCGGCGCCGGTCCAGGTCCCGACCGCGTACAACAACTGGTGCCCCAACTACAGCTCGACGCTGCTGCCCGTGGACAACGGCCGCAACGTGCTGGAAATCGCGGCCGACTACGACAACGGCGTGTGCACGACCTACTTCGGCAAGGGACCGGCGTAGGCCTGCGCCAGCGCCGCCCGGAACGTCTCGACCGACTGCGCGCCGGACACCCCGTACCGCTCGTCCAGCACGAAGAACGGCACCCCGTTCACGCCGAGTTCGCGGGCCTTCGCGATGTCCGCGCGCACGTCGTCGGCGTAGTCCTCGCCCTTCAGCACGCGCCGCGCCTCGTCGGCGTCCAGGCCGGCGTCGGCCGCGACCGATACGAGCGACTCCTCGTCGAACACCGACCGCCGCTCGGTGAAGTAGGCGTGGAAGAACCGTTCCGTCGCCTCGGCCTGCAGGCCACGCTCACGCGCCAGGTGCAGCAAGCGATGCGCGTCGAAGGTGTTGCCGATGACGCTGTCGTCCAGGTTGTACTCGAGGCCGTCCTCGGCGGCCAGCCGCGCGAGCCGCTCCTCCATCGCGTGCACTTCGGCCTCGCCCTTGCCGAACTTCTTCGCGAGCAGCGGCACCTTGGGCAGGACCTCGCCGCGCGGCAGCCGCGGGTCCAGTTCGAACGAGTGGTAGACGACCGCCACCTGGTCGCGATGCTCGAAGTCCGCCAGTGCCCGCTCGAAGCGCCGCTTGCCCAGGTAGCACCACGGGCACACCACGTCGGACCAGATGTCGACTCGCACGATCAGACGAACGTGCCCTCACGCGGGCGTATTCCGCAGCAGGGCGGCGAACCACACGCCAAGTACCTGCTCCACCTCGGCCCGCGTGGCCGCCGGGTCCTCGGCCTCCGCGATCATGCGGGCGGCCTCCATGACCGTGCTCAGCACCAGCTGCGCCAGCGCTCGCACGGGCTGCGGCACCAGCAGCCCGGCGTCCATGAACCGGGTCAGCGCCTCGACCAGCAACCCGAGCCCGTACTCCGCCTCGAGCTCCCGCCACACGGCCCACCCGAGCACCGCGGGGGCGTCGGTGAGCGAGAGCTGCCGCACGTCCTCGCGCAGGCACGCGTCGAGGAAGACGCGCAACGCCGTGGCCATCGCGACGACCGGATCGTCGGTGTTCGCCAGCGCGGCGCCGACTTCCTCGGTGATCTCGCGTTCCAGTTCCTCCACGACAGCACGGAAAAGGCCCTGCTTGTCGGAGTAGTGGTGGTACAGCGCGCCGCGCGTGACGCCCGCGGCGCGCACGATCTCGTCGGCAGGCACGGCCTGGTAACCGCGGGCGGCGAAAAGCTCGCGGGCGGCGGCGACGAGTGCCGCCTTCGTGCTGTTGGAACGATCTTGCTGGGTGCGTCGCACGGCACCTAATCTGCCATGACCCCCGCGAACTCGACGATGTGCCGCACCACAGCCTGCGGTTTGTCCTCCGGGATGAACGTATATGCGTCGGCGACCTCGACCAGCCGCACGTCCGACAGCAGCGCGGCGAGGCGCTGGGCGAAGCGGATCGGGAACAGCTTGTCCTCACTGGCCCACAACAGCAGGACCGGGCGGTCGAACGTCCGCAGCTTCTCGGCGGCTTCGAGGGTGTACTTCGGATCCACGGCGCGGAGGAACTTGCGCAGGTCACGGCGGACGCCGGCGGACCGGAGCACCGGCGTGAAGTAGGCGTCCGCGATCTCCGGCGGCACCGGGCGCTTGGTCACCCAGCCGAACAGCATCGGCAGCCGGTGCAGCGCCTTGACCTGCAGAAATCGGGCGAGCAGCGCCGTCGAGCCCGGCAGCTTCGCGATCTTCGGCAGCGGTTTGAAGATCGGCGGGAAGAAATACTCGAAACTGTCCGAGGGCAGCAGCACGACGCGCGCGACGCGCTCCGGCCGCCGCGACAGCATGATCTGACTGAGCGCGCCACCGGTGTCGTTGCCGACGAGGATCACGTCACGCAGGTCCAGCGCTTCGAGGAAGTCGGCGAGCAGGTCGGCAAGGCCGGTGGGCGTCAGGTCGGCGTCGGCACGCATCGGGATCTCGTGGGAGCCGAGCGGGAGATCGGGCGCTATGCAGCGGAAACCCGCGGCGGCGACGTCCGGCACGACCTTCCGCCACAACAGCGCGTTGACGAGGACGCCGTGCACGAACACGACGGGCTGTCCGGCGCCGCTTTCGTAGTAACGCACCTCGCCCTGCGGCAGCGTGACGCGGTGCTCTTGTCCTGGGTTCGTCATGGCTCCAAGTTACATACATGTCGTATGTATGTAAACGGCCCCGCTAGGGTGGACCCCCGAACGGCGGAACCGGAACAAGGGGGATTCGATGAAGGGCATCGTGCTGGCGGGTGGCAGTGGAACGCGGCTGCATCCGATCACCCAGGCGGTGTCCAAGCAGCTCCTGCCGGTCTATGACAAGCCGATGATCTACTACCCGCTGTCGGTGCTCATGCTGGCCGGCATCCGGGAGATCCTGGTCATCTCAACGCCTTCGGACCTGCCGAACTTCGAGCGGCTACTGGGGTCCGGTGACCAGTTCGGGGTGAGCTTCAGCTACGCGGAGCAGCCGAGCCCGAACGGTCTCGCGGAGGCCTTCGTGATCGGCGCGGACTTCATCGGCGACGATTCGGTCGCGCTCGTACTGGGCGACAACATCTTTTACGGGCAGGGCTTCTCGAGCCGGATGCAGCAAGAGGTGTCCTCTTTGGACGGTTGTGTGCTGTTCGGCTACCCGGTGAAGGACGCGCAACGCTACGGCGTCGGCGAGACGGACGAGACCGGCCGGCTGGTGTCGATCGAGGAGAAGCCGGCGAACCCGAAGTCGAACAAGGCGATCACCGGCCTGTATTTCTACGACAACCAGGTGGTCGAGATCGCCCGAAACCTGACCCCGTCGGCCAGGGGCGAGCTGGAGATCACCGACGTCAACCTCACGTACTTGAACGAGGGCCGAGCGAAGCTGGTCGATCTGGGGCGCGGTTTCGCCTGGCTGGACACCGGTACGCACGATTCGCTGTTGGAGGCCGGGCAGTTCGTGCAGGTGCTGGAGCACCGGACCGGGGTGCGAATCGCGTGCCTGGAGGAAGTCGCGCTGCGGATGGGCTACATCACGCCGGACGAGTGTCTGGCGCTGGGGCAGAAGATTTCGAAGTCCGGGTACGGGGACTACGTGGCCGCGGTGGCGCGGGCTGCCGGGGCGCGCGGCTAGCCACGGGCGCGGGCGGCGCAGGCGTGCGAGCGCGCAGCGGCGTCGGGTAGGCGCGGAGCGGCGGTGGCCACGAGCGCAGCAACCGCGGCCTAGAATCCCCGCCGAGCCATCTCCTCCAGCCGCGCGATGCGGTCCGCGATCGGGGGGTGGGTCGAGAACAGCCGCGAGAAGGTCTCGCCAGGGCGGAACGGGTTCGCGATCATCAGGTGCGACTGCGAGACCAGCTTCGGCTCCGGAACCAGCGGGGCACGCCGGGTGCCCAGCTCCAGTTTCCGCAGGGCCGAGGCCAACGCCAGCGGATCGCCGGTCAGGGCGGCGCCTGATGCGTCCGCCTGGTACTCGCGCGAACGGCTGACGCCCATCCGAATGATCGCGGCCGCGATGGGGCCCACCAGAACCAGCAGCAGGGCGACGAACGGGTTCCCGCCCTCGCGATCGTTCCCGCCGAAGAACAGGGCCAGGTTGGCCAGCACGCTGATCATGCTCGCGAGCGCGCCCGCCACGCACGAAATCAGGATGTCCCGGTTGTACACGTGCGACAGCTCATGCCCGAGCACGGCCCGCAGCTCGCGCTCGTCCAGCAGGTCCAGGATGCCCGTGGTGCAGCAAACCGCGGCGTGACGGGGGTTCCGGCCCGTCGCGAAGGCGTTCGGGGCCGCCGTCGGGCTCACGTACAGCGCGGGCATCGGCTGCCGCGCCGACGTCGCCAGCTCTCGCACGATCCGGTACATCGCGGGCTGCTCCGGCTCCGAAACCGGCCGGGCACGCATCGCCCGCAGCGCGAGTTTGTCCGAATTGAAGTACGCGTAGGCATTCATCCCGAGCGCGAGCACCAACCCGATGAACAGCGCACCGCGCCCGAACAACGAACTGATCGCGATGATGATGGCACTCAGCAAGCCGAGCAGCAGCGCGGTCTTGAGCCCGTTCTGGTGCTTGTGCACGTGCTCTGCGCCTCCCTTTTCGCGACACCCTCGATCAGTGAAACGTGCGGATGGAACGTGAAAGTTCCACCAGTAGTGTTTTCTACCCCTCCGTTTGGACCAACATCACACTGCCAACGGCGTTAAGGTTTGGCCGGGAGGGTGCGGTGATCGTCAATCGTCGTGGACTGTTCGTGCTGGTGGCGGGCCTGGGGCTGGCGTCGGCGACGCCAGCCGCCGCCTCGCCCAGGGTCTCCACGATCGAGGTCTGCCGCGGCCCCGGCGCGGTCGCGGTGAACTCCACCACCGGCGAGGTCTACGTGGCGGGCGAGGACACCGTCACGATCGCCGGCCGCCGCGACATCGCCATCGGCCGGCCCGACGACCTGGCGATCGACGAATACACCGGCCGTGTCTATGTCACCAACCGCACCGCGGGAACCGTGACGGTGCTCGAAGCCGACGGCGACGTCCGCAGCGTCGTGCCGTGCGGGCCCGGCGCGACCGCGCCCGACGTGGACGCCGAGACCAGCAGGCTTTACGTGGGCAGCGCCTCGGCGGGCTGTGTGGCCGTGGTCGACACGATCGCCAGCGTCGTCGACACCCTCCTGACCGGCCCGGTCAAAGGCTTTGACACCGTACGGGTGAACCCGGCCGCCCAGCTGGGGTACCTGTCCAGCCCGGCGACGAACACCGTCGAGGTGCTCGATCTGCCGTCGGGAAAATTCACCGCGAGCGTGCCCGTCGGCAAAACCCCGACAGGTTTGGCGGTGCACGAGGCGAGCAACACCGTGTACGTGGCGAACTCGGGCATCCACCACCTGTCGGTGGTCGACGGCGACGCGCGTACCGAACGCGCGACGATCCTGCTGCGCAGCGAGGCGTCCTCGGTCGCGGTGCACCAGGCGAGCCACACCGTGTACACCAACGGCGGCCCGGACGGGATCGTGAAGATCGACGGCGCCACCGGCGAGATCAGCGGCGAACTGTCGCTCGGCATCAATCCCGGTCAGGTCGCGGTACATCAGGGCACGAAAACCGTTTATGTCACCGATCCGGTACACGGTCTGCTGCACGTGATCACTGATTTCTGATCCTGGAGTCACTCCGGGTATAGGGTTGGCTTACATGAAACTCGGACTGCAGATCCCCGACTTCACCTGGCCGAACGGCCCCGCGAAACTCGGCCCGGAACTCGCCGGTGTCGCGCGCGCCGCGGACGAGGCCGGCTTCGAATACCTCGCCGTGATGGACCATTTCTTCCAGATTCCTCAGGTCGGTCCGGTCGAGAACGACATGCTGGAGGCGTACACCACGCTCGGCTACCTCGCCGCGCACACCGAGCGCGCGAAGCTGCTGACCGTCATCACCGGCGTGATCTACCGCCAGCCCGGCGTGCTCGCGAAGGCCGTGACCACCCTCGATGTGCTCTCCGGCGGCCGTGCGGTGCTCGGTATCGGCGCCGGCTGGAACGAGCAGGAGTCGCGCGGGCTCGGCTTCCCGTTCCCGTCCACCAGGGAACGCTTCGAAATGCTCGAGGAGACGCTCAAGTACGTGCACCAGATGTGGTCGGACGACGACGGGCCCTTCGACGGTGACTACATTCACGCGGAACGGCTGATGAACGTTCCGCAGAACCTTTCCCAACCGCATCCGCCCATCATGGTCGGCGGTTCGGGGGAAAAGAAGACGCTGCGGTTCGTCGCCAAATACGGCGACGCCTGCAACATCTTCAACGGCCCGGAACTCGAACACAAATTGGATGTGCTGAAAAGGCACTGCGAGGCCGAGGGCCGCAATTACGACGACATCACCAAAACCGTCTACCACATTCTTGACATCGGCCCGGAAGGCGAGAAGGCCGGAGATCTCAAGGCGGAGCTGCGCAGGCTCGCCGACCTCGGCGTCGACGCGGCCATTGGCGTGGTGCCGGGAATCCCCGATCTCAAGCTGATCGACATCTTCGCCAAGGACATCATTCCCGAGGCGGCCGGTTACTAAGTCCGGCACCGAAACGGCAGTCGTTCACCAAATAGGTTCCGTGTAACAAGACTCCCGCCGCTTCCGACCACTCAGGCAGTCGGATCGCGGCGGGAGTCTTTCATGAGAATCAGCGTCTTCGGGCTTGGTTATGTCGGCTGTGTGTCGGCCGCCTGCCTTGCCAGTCGCGGGCATGAGGTCGTCGGCGTCGACGTCAACCCGGTCAAGGTCGACCTCGTGCGCGACGGAAAGGCGCCCGTGGTCGAGGACCGGATCGGTGAGCTGACCGCGGAGGTCGTCTCCAGCGGTGCCCTGCGCGCGACCTCGGACGTGGCCGGGGCGATCGCCGCCACCGATATCTCGCTGATTTGTGTTGGCACGCCGTCAGAACCGAACGGCAGCCTGTCCACGGCGTTCCTGGAGCGGGTCACCGAGGAGATCGGCGAGCAGCTCGCGGCCAAGCAGGGCAGGCACACCGTCGTCTTCCGCAGCACGATGCTGCCCGGCACCTGCCTCGAACTGCTCGTGCCGATACTGGAGAAGGCCTCCGGCCGCACCGCGGGCGTCGACTTCGGGGTCGCGGTGAACCCGGAGTTCCTGCGCGAGGGCACCAGCGTCAAGGATTTCTTCGAGCCACCCAAGACGGTGATCGGCGAGATCGACGATGCCACCGGCGACATCGTGGCGGAGCTGTACGAGGGGCTGCCCGGCGACGTGTTCCGGGTGCCGATCCCGGTGGCGGAGATGGCGAAATACGCCGACAACGCCTTCCACGGGCTCAAAATCGGCTTCGCCAACGAGCTCGGCGCGATCTGCCGCGCACTGGGGCTGGACTCGCACCGCGTGATGGACGTGTTCCTCGCCGACCGCAAGCTCAACATCAGCCCCGCCTACCTGCGGCCGGGTTTCGCGTTCGGCGGTTCGTGCCTGCCGAAGGACCTGCGCGGGCTGGTCTACGCCGCGCATCGCGCCGACGTGTCGGTGCCGATCCTCGCGCACGTGCTTGCCTCCAACGACGAACATCTGCGGCGCGCGTTCGATCTGGTGGCACGCACCGGAAAACGCCGGATCGGCCTGTTCGGGCTCTCGTTCAAACCCGGCACCGACGACTTGCGGGAGAGCCCGCTGGTCGAGCTCGCGGAGCGACTCCTCGGCAAGGGCTACGACCTGCGCATCTACGACGCGAACGTGAGCCTGTCGCGGCTGATGGGCGCGAACCGCGAGTACATCGAGGGCCGCCTGCCGCATCTGGGCCAGCTGCTCGCCTCGTCGGTCGAGGAGGTGCTCGACCACGCCGAGGTGTGTCTCGTCGGCTCGACCGATCCGGCCGTGCTCGCCGCGTTGCCGCACGGCGGCGACCGGGTGCTGATCGACCTCGTCCGCCTTCCCGACGCCGACGCGCGCCGGACCGAACAGGGGTATGTGGGACTTGCCTGGTAACAGAGCGCTCATCCTGGTCGAGAACCTCTCGGTGCCGTTCGACCGGCGGGTGTGGCAGGAATGCACCACGCTGCGCGACGCGGGCTGGGAGGTGCACGTCATCTGTCCACAAGGGACAAAACGGGACACCGAGCCGTACGCGGTGATCGACGAGGTGCGCATCCACCGTTACCCGCTCAAAGCGGCCACCGGCGGCCCCGCCGGGTACGTGCGCGAGTACGGATCCGCGTTGTGGCACACGTTCCGGCTCGCCCGCAAGGTCGGCCCGGTCGATGTGGTGCACGCGTGCAATCCGCCGGACCTGCTGTTCCTGGTCGCGCTGATGCTCAAGCGGCGCGGCGCGAAGTTCGTGTTCGACCAGCATGACCTGGTGCCGGAGCTGTACCTGTCGCGCTTCGATCGCGGCCAGGACCGGCTCTACCGCGCGGTGTGCGCGCTGGAGCGGATGACGTACAGAGCCGCCGACGTCGTGATCGCGACCAACGAGAGTTACCGCGACGTGGCGCTCTCGCGTGGCGGGAAGCGGCCGGAGGACGTGTTCGTGGTGCGCAGCGCGCCCGCGGTCGAACGGTTCCGCCAGGTGCCGCCGGAGCCGGAACTCAAGCGCGGCAAGCCACACCTGCTGTGCTACCTCGGCGTGATGGGCCCGCAGGACGGTGTCGACTACGCGTTGCGCGCGCTGCGGTTGCTGCGTGACGAGGTCGGCCGCGATGACTGGCATGCGGTGTTCGTCGGCGCCGGCGACACGTTCGACGACATGGTCACGTTGTCGCGGCGACTCGGACTGGACGACTGCGTCGAGTTCACCGGCCGCATTCCCGACGAGGATCTGGTGCGTTACCTGTCGACGGCCGACGTGTGCTTGTCGCCGGATCCGCTGAACCCGCTCAACGATGTGTCCACAATGAACAAGATCATGGAATACATGGCCATGTCCCGGCCGATCGTGTCCTTCGATCTGCGTGAGGCACGGGTTTCCGCCGGGGACGCTGCGGTGTACGCGCCCGCGAACGACGAACTCGAGTTCGCGAAGCTCACCGCCCGCCTGCTGGAGGATCCGGAAGAGCGGGCACGCATGGGCACGTTGGGTAATACAAGAGTCGAAGGTCCCTTGGCGTGGACCAATTCCGCGCGGTCACTCATTGCCGCTTATGAGCACGCGGCGGACAACAAATAACCGCGATGGTCGCGTTTTAGATAAGACCGCCACTCCCCCGTAACCATTCCGGTAATGCGCGCGACGGGGTTTGTGAAAGACCACCACGCCACTCGACAGATGAGGGGGCTCCCAAGTTGAGTGACGACACGGTACGCCTGTCGACGATCGGGCTGATCCTGCGTAACCGCTGGCGCGTTCTCGTCGCGCTCGCCGTGCTGGGCGCGCTGGTGGGGGCCGGCGCTTCGCTGCTGTTCTCGCCCGGCTACCAGACCAGCGCGAGCGTGCTGCTGCAGGGCACCCGCGACACGAGCGAGCTGGCCACGGAAGCGCAGGTCGCGACGAGTTCCGTCGTGCTCGACCGTAGTGCGCAGGCGCTCGGCTGGGGCGTCAGCGGCGAGGAACTGCGCGCTTCGGTGACGGCGGTGACCAGCGACGGCAACATCGTGCAGGTCACGGCCGCCGAGGACACCCCGCAGCGGGCGCAGCAGCTGGCCAACCAGGTCGCGAAGGACTACGTGGCCTACTCGGCGCAGCTCGTGGGCAGCGCGCTGGACGCCTCCAGCCAGATCAGACAGGAGCAGACGGACGCGCTGCGCAGGCAGGTGCAGGAGACCAACGACCGCATCACGGATCTGTCCCGGTCGGTGCAGAGCCTCACCGTCGAGAGCGTGCAGGTCCGCACGGAGCTGGAGGACCTGCGCAACTCGCTGACCGAGGCGATGGCCAAGCTCGACGAGCTGGACAGCGGCGGCGGGCAGGCGAAGGCGGTCGTGCTGGGGTCCGCGGATCTGCCGGCCAGCCCCGCACCGCCGACGATGACCCACTTCATCGGCGGCGGGGCGATCGTGTTCTTCCTGCTGGGCATTCTCGGTCATCTCATCAGTGCCCGCGCCGACCGGCGGCTGCGCGACGAGACCGAGATCGCCGCCGCACTGGGCGCGCCGGTGCTGGGCAGCGTGGACGTGCCCGCCGACTCGGTCACGACGGAAGCGAAGGAAGGCAAAGCCCGCTGGTGGGTGAGAGTCCTGCGGCTCGACCACCCGTGGAACCTGCCCGAACTCGTCCCGTCGGCGGACGAGGACGCCAGGCGGATTCGCTACCGCCGCGTGCTGTCCCGGCTCGGCGACGGATCGGGGCTGTTCCGGCGCGTCATCGTGCTGGCCTGCGATGACGATCCCACGGCCCGTGCCGCGGTCGCGCAGCTGCTCGCGGCCGCTGCGGGCGGGCCCACCGAACTGCGCGCAGTCATCACCACGCGCGAGCGGCCGACCCTTCCCGACGAGCAGGCAGGGGGGGTTGTCGTCGTGTTGTCCACGGGCGCACAGACGGGCTGGGACCTCGTCGGGGTGGCCGCGGCCTGCGCGGACGCGCACCACCAGGTCATCGGCGGCGTCGTCGCGCATCGCGCCCGGCCCGTCCTCTCCGACGACCCGGCGCGGTCCGGGGACGAAGCTTTGGCAGGTTCAGCGTGACGACAACGGAAAGTGCACAGCCAATCCTCGACCTGCAGCGGGTGTTCGTCGCGATCCGGCGTCGGCGCCGGCTCTGGCTCTCCACCGCGCTGATCGGCCTGATCGCGGGAGGGCTGCTGGCGTTCCTCGTGCCGACCCCGCCCAGCGCGGTCACCACCCTGCTGGTGCTGCACGAGGACGACCAGCCCAACGACAGTGGCACGCTGATCAAGACCGACGTCGCGGTCCTGCAGACCACGTTGATCGCGGGTGCCGCGCTCAACGCGCTGCACTCCACCGAGCCGCCCGACCAGTTCCTCAAGGATTACTCGGGCACCGGACTCACGAACAACGTCATGCAGATCAATGTCACCGCACCCAGTTATGCGGATGCGGTCGCGAAGGCGAAGGCGCTCGCCGACGCGTTCATCGCCGACCACCGGCAGCGTATGCAGACCGCGGCCGACGCGGAGGCGCAGGCGCTGCTGGCGCAGCGTGACGAACTCCAGGCCCAGCTGGACGAGGTGAACAACCAGATCACCGCGGCGAGCGCGAGGAACAGCCAGGTGGGTCCGGCCGAACTGCAGTCGCTGTACGCGCAGCGCGCGGACGTCAGCTCCCGGATCGGGGACTTCACCAACCAGGCCAGCGAGGCCAAGGTCGGAACGCCGCAGCTCGCGGCGGGCACCCAGATCGTGGACGCGCCCCGGCCGGTGAAGGCGTCGCTGCTGTCCGCGGGAGCGACCAGCGGCGTGATCGGCCTCGGTTTCGGGCTGGTGCTGGGACTCGCCGCGGCCGCGGTGGTGGGCGTTGTGCGGGACCGGCCGGTATTCCGCCGCGACATTTCCGCGAACCTCGGCGCGTCGGTCATCGCTCAGCTTCCCGCCGCGCGGGGTGGTCTCACCCGGTTCTGGACACGGTCGCGCCCGGAGGAGGACCGCAAGCACCTCGCGGCGACGGTCGCGCGCGCGGTTACCGGAAATCCGGGCAGCGTGTCGCTGCTCGAGATCGGCTGCCCGCGCCCCGCGGCCGCCCTGGCGCTGGCCGTCGCGGAGGAGTTGACGGTCGACCATCCGGTCGTGGTGATCGACGATCTGCCGAACCGCGAGGCCACCGCACTGGCACAGCCCGACCACCGCACCGTGCAAGTCATCGACGGCAGCGCGCGGGTGCCCGCGCAGGCGGACCGGGTCCTCGGTGTCGGCTCGGTGTCGCCCGGCACCGCGTGGACCGACCTGCGGCGGCTCGGCGGCGAGACGGTGCTCGTCGTCCGGGCGGGCGCGGCCACCACGCTGTGGCTGCACACCGTCGCGCGGCAGCTCGCCGACCTCAAGATCCCGATCATCGGGGTGGTGCTGGTGTCGCCGGATCCCAAGGACGGCACGGACGGCACGCTCTGGGACGGCCTGCACACCGCGCTGCGTGGCCGGGCCGCGCATGCCGAGGACGAGAAGACGAAAAAGTTCGCGCCGGTCAACGGGATCAGCGCGAGCACGAGCGACCTGCCCACGAAACGGTTCGCCCCCGTCGGGCGCACGGACGGGAGCTGACGAGGAATGTGCGGTATCGCCGGAACCTACGGCTGGCCGGACGGCGGCCCGTTGACCGACCGGCTCACCAAAACGCTCGCGCACCGCGGGCCGGACGGCTCGGGTCGGTACTCCCACCGCGCCGGGGACAGCGAGGTCCACTTCGGACACCGGCGGCTCTCGATCCTCGACCTTTCCGAGACCGGGGCGCAGCCGATGGTGTCCGGCGGGCTCGCGCTCACCTACAACGGCGAGCTCTACAACGCGCCGGAACTGCGGGCCGAGCTGGAGTCCGCCGGGGTGCGGTTCCGCGGCACCTCCGACACCGAGGTGCTGCTGGAGGCCTGGCGCCGGTGGGGTACGGACTGCCTGCCCCGGCTGCGCGGCATGTTCGCGTTCGGCATCTTCGACGAGCGCACCGGTGAGCTGGTCCTCGCGCGCGATCAGCTCGGCATCAAACCGTTGTTCCTGGTGCGCCGGGGCGGCGGGCTGGTGTTCGCGTCCGAGCTGAAAGCGCTGGCCACCGAGCTGGGCGGATCGCTCCAGATCGACAACGCGGCGCTGATCGCCTCGCTGCTGTACTACTGGGTGCCCGATGGCCGCTGTGCCTTCCGCGAGGCCGAGAAGCTTCCGCCGGGTACGTGGCTGCGCATCCGGCCCGGCGGGCAGGTCGACCGCGGCCGGTTCTGGTCGATCCGGGACGTGGCGGCCGAGGCGCAGCACGGGCCCGAGGCCGATCTCGCCGCCGTGGTCGAGGAATCGACGCGCAAGCACCTGCTCTCCGACGTGCCGGTCGCCACGTTCCTCTCCGGCGGGCTGGACTCCAGTTATCTGACCGCGCTCGCCGCGCGGCACCAGCCGGGAATCTCCGCTTACACCATCGGTTTCCGGGCCGAGGACGCGAGGTTCGAGGCGATGCCGGACGATCTGAAGTACGCCCGTCAGGTGGCCGCCCGGTTCGGCGTGGACCTGCACGAGATCGAGATCGCGCCGCAGGTGCTGGACCTGTTGCCGCGCATGACGTATCACCTCGACGAGCCGATCGGCGACCCCGCCGCGATCAACACGTTCCTGATCTGCGGCGCGGCCCGGGAGGCCGGCGTCAAGGTGATGCTGTCCGGAATGGGCGCGGACGAGTTGTTCGCCGGGTACCGCAAGCATCTGGCGAACGTGCTCGCCCTGCGCTACCAGCGGATCCCCGGTGCGGCGAGGCGAGGTGTCGAGTCCATTGTGGACCGCCTGCCGGTAGCTACGTCGAAGCGCGGGCTGCGGACCGTGCGCTTCGCCAAGCGCTTCCTGTCCTTCGCCACTCTGCCCGAGGAAACCGCCTTCCGGCGCAGCTACACGATGTACGACCGGGCGGAGCTGATCGACCTGGTCAACCCCGATCTGGCGGGCACCGTGGACGACGTGCTGACCGAGCACGCCGACACCTACCACGACAACCAGCTGACCGACTTCGTGAACCGCATGTGCCTGGCGGACGCGCGGATGTTCCTGCCCGGCCTGAACCTCGCCTACACCGACCGCTCCAGCATGGCCGCCTCCACCGAGGTGCGGGTGCCGTTCGTGGACGTCGAGGTGGTCAGGGCCGCGTTCAGCATTCCCGGTGACCACAAGGTGGTGCGACGCCAGGGCAAGGTCGCGCTCAAGAAGGCGGCGACGCGGATCCTGCCGGACGAGATCGTGTACCGGCCGAAGGGCCTGTTCAGCGCCCCGCTGCGGGCGTGGATGAGCCGCGACCTGGCGCCGCTGGTGCGCGAGGTCGTCAACGACGGCGTGCTGGTGCGCTCGGGCCTGTTGCGGCGGGAGGCGTTGCAACGGCTCGTGACCGAGGACGCCAACGGTCAGCAGGACCGCGCCAAACACCTCTGGCACATCTTGACTCTCGAGTACTGGTACCGCGGCGCGAACCAAGGAGCAGCGTGAAACAGGTCGTACAGAACTACAAGAGCGGGGAGCTGGCGCTTCTCGACGTCGAGACGCCCGCGTGCAAGGCCGGCGGGGTACTGGTCCGGACGCTGTTCTCGCTGATCTCCACCGGAACCGAGCTGATGAAGGTCTCCGAGGCGAGCATGTCCATGGTGGGCAAGGCTCGCTCACGGCCGGACCAGGTGGCGAAGGTCATGCAGAGCGTCGCGACCAACGGCGTCGCCGCGACCTACCGCAAGGTGATGAACAAACTCGATTCCTATACGCCGCTGGGTTATTCGCTGTGCGGGGTGGTCGAGGAGGTCGGGCCGGGCATCGATGACGTCGCGGTCGGCGACCTCGTGGCGTGCGCGGGCAACGAGCACGCGCTGCACGCCGAACTGAACTGGGTGCCAAAGAACCTCTACGCGCGCGTGCCCGCGGGTGTCGCGCCGGAGGACGCGGCGTTCGGCACCGTCGGTGCGATCGCGATGCAAGGCGTGCGGCGCGGGGAACCGCAGCTCGGCGATGTCGCGCTGGTGATCGGGCTCGGCCTGATCGGGCAGCTCGTGGTGCAGCTGCTCACCGCTTCGGGCGTCCGGGTGATCGGCGTCGATCCGGCACGCGACCGGTGTGAGCTGGCGGAGGGCCTCGGCGCGCTCGTCTGCGGTGCGCCCGGCGCGGCGGAGATCGACACCGCGGTCGCGGAGCTGACCGCGGGACACGGCGTGGACCAGGTGTACCTGGCCGCGGGTGGCAGCACGAATGAACCGGTCGAACTGGCCGCGCGGTTGAGCCGGGACCGCGGCCGCGTGATCGACATCGGCAAGTGCCGGCTCGATCTGCCGTGGAACGCCTACTACGAAAAGGAACTCGACGTCCGGTTCTCGCGTTCGTACGGACCAGGCCGCTACGACGCGTCGTACGAGCTGGAGGGCCGTGACTACCCCATTGGTTACGTGCGCTGGACCGAACGCCGCAACCTGGAGTGCTTCCTGGATCTGGTGGCGCGCGGGCGGGTGGACGTGCGGCCGCTGATCTCGCACGTCGCGGACTTCTCGACGGCAGTGGACACCTACCAGAAGCTCAACGACGGCGAGCTGAAAGCCATCGCCGTGCTGTTCCGCTACGCCGGCACCACCCGAGAAGCCCCCGCACCCGTGCTGTCCGCGACACCGGTCAAGATTCCCGCGAAGGCCGCACGCCCCAAGGGAAACCTGCGGATCGGCTTCATCGGCGCCGGCAACTACGCGTCGTCGATGCTGCTACCGCACGTCGCGGAGACCGAGTACGCCAGCCTGGAGGAGGTCGTCACCACCTCCGCGCTCTCCGGTGCCAACGCCAAGCGCAAGTTCGGTTTCGCCAAGGCGTCCACGGATGTCGACGCGATGCTGGCCAACGAGGACATCGACGTCGTGTTCATCGTGACGCGGCACAGCTCGCACGCCGAGCTGACCCGCCGTGCCCTGCTCGCTGGCAAGGCCGTGTTCGTGGAGAAACCGCTGGCACTGTCCGAAGAGGACCTCGGCAAGGTGCTCGCGGCGGCCGAGGAGTCCGGCAACGACCGGCTGCAGGTGGGCTTCAACCGCCGCTTCGCTCCCCTGCTGCACGAAGCGAGGCAACAGTTCGGCAGGCGCATCGGACCGGCGACCGTGCGGTACCTGATCAACGCGGGCACCCTCGACGCGGGCAGCTGGTACAACCAGGCCGGCACCGAGGGCACCCGCTTCGCCGGTGAGGGCGGGCATTTCGTCGACACCGTGAGCTGGCTGCTCGACGCCGATCCGGTTTCGGTGTACGCCAGCGGAAATCCCGGCAACACCGATCTGCAGATCATCGTGCGTTACCCCGACGGCTCGACCGCCACGATCACCTACGCCACCAGCGGCTCCACCGCGTTCCCCAAGGAAACGCTGGACCTGCTCGCCGACGGCAAGGTGCTCAAGTTCGACGACTTCCTGCGCGCGTCGGTGTACTCGCGCAAACGCTGGACCGGCCCGCGCATCCCACGCGGCCGCGACAAGGGCCAGGCGGCCGAGGTCGAGGCCTTCCTCGAAGCCGTCCGCACCGGTGGCCCGATGCCGGTTCCCCTCGACTCGCTGGTCTCCACGACGCTGGCCACCCTCGCGGTGAACACCAGCCTCGAGACCGGCGTCGCCGTCCGAATCGAGGTGCCCCGATGATGAGTCCCGGCTGGTATCTGCGACGACTCAAGCGGATGAGTCCCGGTGAGGTCGCCGGCCGCACCGGGGACGCCCTGCGAAAGCGACGGTGGCGCCGGGTCGCGGAGTCGCCGAGTGAGGCGGCGTGGCTGGCCCGGCGCCGGTTCACCGCGGTGCTGGACGACGTGACGGTGCCCAGGATCGCGGTGGACCGCCTGATCGCGACCGCCGACCGGCTGATGGACGGCAAGGCCGAGTACTTCGGTGTGGTGCGCGACGACATGGTCAGCCCCGACTGGTCGTTCGACCCGAAGACCGGCCTGCGTGCCCCGGCCGACGCCTACGCGTTCGACATCCCGTACCGCAACGAGGACAGCGTCGGCGACATCAAGCAGATCTGGGAACCGTCGCGGCACCAGCACCTCACCGTGCTGGCCTCGGCCTACGCGCTGACCGGCGACGAGCGCTACGCCGACCGGGTCGCCGACCACCTGAAATCGTGGTGGGCGGCCAACCCGCCGATGCGTGGCGTGCACTGGGTGAGCGGGATCGAGCTGGGTATCCGGCTGCTGTCCTGGGTGTGGGTGCGCAGGCTGCTCGACGGCTGGTCCGGCGCGCATGGCCTGTTCGAGGACAATCCCGAGGCACTGCACCAGATCTGGCACCACCAGCGGTGGCTGGCCGCGTTCCCGAGCCGCGGTTCGTCGGCCAACAACCACGTCATCGCCGAAGCCGCCGGGCAGCTCGCGGCGACCTGCGCGTTCGCGTGGTTCCCCGAGTCGGCGTTCTGGCGGGAGAAGGCGCTCGCCTCGCTGGACGAGCACCTGCGGCGCAACACCTTCGAATCCGGGCTGAACCGCGAGCTGGCCACCGAGTACCACGGCCTGGTACTGGAACTCGGCCTGGCGGCGGTGCTCGAAGCCGAGGCCGCAGGCGTTGAGGTGCCCGATTCGACCTGGTCGGTGCTCCGCCGGATGACGGACGCGCTGGCGGCCATTGTGGACGGTGAACTGCGGCCGCCGCGGCAGGGCGACGCCGACGACGGGTTCGGCCTGATCGTCGACGGCGAGGGCACCGACCGGTGGGGCTCGCTGCTCGCTACGGGTGAGGCACTGTTCGGGCGCCTGGACTGGTGGCCGCAGGCCCCGGAGCGCGACGCCCGCACGCCGATGTTCACCTCACTCGCCCGCGGTGTCGGGCCAGGCGCGCGGCCTGGTGCCACACGGCCCGCGACCCGCACGAACCACTTCCCCGACGCGGGCCTGACCTTGCTGCGCGACGGCGACATCTGGTGCCGCTGCGACGCGGGTCCGCACGGGTTCCTCTCGATCGCGGCGCACGCGCACTCCGACGCGCTGTCGATCGAGGTGCGGCACGGTGGCGTGGACATCCTCGCCGACCCCGGCACCTACTGCTACCACGGGCAACCCGGGTGGCGCTCGTACTTCCGGTCCACCCTCGCCCACAACACCCTGGAACTGGCCCGCCGCGACCAGTCCAGCTCGGGCGGGCCGTTCCTGTGGACGAAGCACGCGCACAGCCGGGTCGTCGAAGTGTCCACATCGGACGCGGGCTGCGGGCACTGGATCGGTGAGCACGACGGCTACCGGCCCGCCGTGCACCGCCGCCGGGTCGAACTGGACAACGGCGTGCTCACGGTGGTGGACGAGGTGACGGGACCGCAGCACGGCCGGCTCGCGTTCCACCTCGGCCCCGAGGTCAGCACCGAACTGGACGGCACCACCGCACGGCTGTCCTGGCAGCGCGACGGTGTCCGGCACACGGCGGTCCTGGAACTGCCGCCGGCACTGAACTGGACCGCGCACCGCGGCGAGACGAGCCCGCCGCTGGGCTGGTACTCCCCCGGTTTCGGCCGCCTCGAACCGGCGGACACCCTGCTGGGCCAGGGAACCGTCGGCGGTCCGGGAACCCTGACCACCATCCTGCGGTTCGACAACTGATTGTCTCGAAGGGTCGAGCAGTGGCCAGACAAGCAACGTGCCGAAACCGCCTGCTGGCGGGGCTCATCAGTGTCTTTTCGCTGGTGGCCGCGACGGCGTGCACGGCTTCGGAATCCCCACAGCGGCCGACTTCCGCCGCGCAGGCAACTCCCGTGGTCTGCGCGGCGGTCAAGGCCGGCCCGGCCGACGCCCCGCCCGGTGCGGTGGTCATCGACCCCGCCGTCCGCGACGACCTCGCGACCAAGACGAAGAACAGCCCACCGGGGACCACGTTCTGGCTGCGGCCCGGAACCCACACGCTGGGCGAGAGCGAGTACGACCAGGTGAGCCCGAAGGATGGCGACCGCTACGTCGGCGCTCCCGGCGCGGTTCTGGACGGCCGTGGAATCAACCGCTACGCCTTCACGGGCAAGGCGGGCAAGGTCACCATCGAGTATCTGACCATCACACGGTTCGACTCACCCGCCAACGAGGGTGTGGTCAACCACGACTCGGCTCCCGACTGGGTCATCGAGTCCAGCACACTGGTGGACAACCGCGGCGCGGCGATGATGGCGGGCCTGAACCAGGTCATCCGCGACAACTGCCTGAAGGACAACGGCCAGTACGGCCTGAACGCGTGCTGCGGTGACGTCGGGAACCTCGTGCTGGAGGGCAACGAGTTCGTCGGCAACAACGCCGACGATCTGGAGAAGGACAACCCTGGCTGTGGCTGTACGGGTGGCATGAAGTTCTGGGAGATCGACAAGGCCGACATCCGGAACAACTGGATCCACGACAACCGCGGGCCGGGGATCTGGGTCGACACGAACGGCAACGACTTCCTGATCGAACACAACGTCATCGAGAACAACGACGGCCCCGCGATCTTCTACGAGACCAGCTATAACGCGATCATCCGGGACAACACGATCCGGCGGAACAACATCGTCGAGGGCAAGGAGTTCGTCGACCGCGACGACAACTTCCCCTCCGCCGCGATCTACCTGTCGGAGTCCGGCGGCGATCCGCGGGTGCCCGCCCGTACCGACAAGATCGAGTTCTACGGCAACACGCTGGAGGACAACTGGTCGGGCCTGACCCTGTGGGAGAACGCGGACCGGTTCTGCAACAGCCCCGCCAACAGCTCGACCGGCTTATGCACGCTGGTACAGCAGGACGTCGCGAAATGCGCACCCCCAGCGATCGCCCAGGAACCGCTGCGCGACGACTGCCGGTGGCGCACCCGGCGGGTGGACATCCACGACAACAAGTTCTCGGTCAATCCCCAGGCGGTCGGCTGCCAGACGATGTGCGCGCGGATGGCGGTGTTGTCCAACTACGGCAGCAGTCCGGACTGGTCTCCGTACAAGGGTGACGTGGTCGCCAAGTCCATCACGTTCCACCAGGACAACCGTTGGCACAGCAACACCTACACGGGCCCGTGGTCCTTCGTGGCGGTCGATACGCAGCAGGTCCTCACACCGGCGGACTGGCAGGCGGCGCCGTACGACCAGGACCAGGGCAGCACCTTCTGAAAGGCGAGTGACTGATGGACGAGACCACCGTGCAGGCATTCTGGAACGCGCACCCGTGCGGCGATCACATCGTCGGCGGCCTGCACGACAGGTTCGCCGACGAGTACGAGCAGTTCTTCGCCTCCTACGACAAGTGGCGGTACACGCAGGAAGCCCACATTCCGTCCTGTTTGGACGCGATCGACTGGAACGGGCGGCAGGTACTGGAGATCGGGCTGGGGCAAGGCGCGGAGTCCGAGCAGTTGATCCGGCGTGGCGCGAAGTGGTCCGGGCTGGACCTCACGGCGGAGTCGGTGGATCGGGTGCGGGCCAGGCTGGAGCTGCGGGATCTGCCCTACGACACGATCCAGCAGGGCTCGGCGCTGCGGATCCCGTGGCCGGACAACAGCTTCGACCTGGTGTTCAGCCACGGCGTGTTGCACCACATCCCGGACATCCACACCGCGCAAGCGGAAATCCACCGCGTGCTCAAGCCCGGCGGGACGCTGGTCGCGATGCTCTACGCGCGAGCCTCGCTGAACTTCCAGGTCAGCATCCGGCTCGTGCGGCGCGCCCTGCTGGCCGCGGCGTACCCGTTCCGGCGCACGAGCCTGGTGCGGTCCTCGGCGATGCTGCGTGAGCACCTGGCCAACGCCGAGCGGATGGGCCTCCGCGACTACCTCGAGCTGCCGACCTTCACCCATCGCAACACCGATGGTCCGCTGAACCCGTTCGCCCGCGTGTACTCGCGGCGCGAGGTCGTCGACGACTTCCCCGCGTTCGAGCTGATCGATTCCTACCAGCGATACCTGCACGCCCCACCGCTGCCGGTGCGTGGCCTGCCCGGGGAGCGGCGGCTGGGCTGGCATCTGTGGGTCCATTTGCGAGCGAGACGGCCGTGATCGCCGCACCTGCTTTCCTCCCGGGCACGGTTTCGAGCAGCTCCGCCAGGTTGCCGAAACTGCTGGTCGTCGTGTGGCTGCTACTCGTGTTCAACACGCTGGGATCGCAGGGCGGGGAACTGTTGATCCCGATCCCGCGGTCATTGGTGCAGGTGGTCACCATGGGCGCGGGCATGCTCGCGTTCGCATTGGCGCTGGTGCTCAATCCCACTGCGCGGATCCGCCCGAGCGCATACGTTTTCCTGCTGACGCTGCTGCTGGTGGGGACGATCGCGGGTTCGGTGCCACTGACGGCGGGCTGGGGGTCGGCGTTCCGCTGCTTCCGGTTCAGCGTCTTCGTCGCCACGCTGTGGCTCATCACGCCCTGGATGACGCAGGCACTGGCGTTGCTGCGCACCCACGTGCGCGTACTGATATTCGTGTTGATCCCGGTCGCGGCGGGATTGGTCATATCGCCGGGTACGGCCATGCCCGCCAGCAACGACGGCAGGCTGTCGGGCACGTTGTGGCCCATCCCCGCACCACAGGTCGGAATGTACGGCGCGATCGTGGCCGGGCTTCTCGTGCTGATGTGGATCAACCGGCACACCGACGCCCGCAGCGTCGGACTGGTGGGCGTGCCCGCCGTGCTGATCCTCGTGCTCAGCCATACCCGCACCGCGATGCTCGGGCTGGTCGTCGGGCTCGTCGTGGCAGTGCTGTCACTGTTGCTGACCAGTGAGCGGGCACGCAGGACGTTCATGATCGCGGCCGGCATCGTGGCCGTCGGGTTCGTGCCGCTGGGCCCGGTCGTGCAGGTGTGGCTGCTGCGTGGCCAGGACGCGGAAGCGCTGAACAACCTCACCGGACGCACCAAGGTGTGGGACGCCCTACTCGCCGCGCCGCGCACCTGGTTCCAGGAGTTGTTCGGCACCGGCCTGTCCAACAAGTCCTTCAACGGCCTGCCGATCGACTCCAGCTGGCTCGCCGTGTACCACGAACAAGGCTTCCTCGGTCTCACGATGGTGGTCTTGTTCCTGCTGACCCTGCTGCTCGTGGCGATCTCACGGCAGCCGTCGCCGACGCGGGCGTACGCGCTTTTCCTTATCACGTACGTGTTGGTGGCTTCCTACACCGAGGTCGGTCTCGGTGACGCCTCGCCGTATCTGATCATCCTGTTCGTCGCCGCGTCGTTGCTCACCGTTGTTCCACAAAGGACAGATGATCGGGAACGTAACGCGGGCCGGGTTTCCCGCGACGTCCAAGCACAGTGAGAGGGGTGCGGACCGTGAGCCAGGCAGGTGTTCTCCTCGACCGGGACGGCACGATCATCGTCGACTCCGGTTACGTCGGATCGGTGGACCGGGTCGAATTCATCGACGGCGCGATCGACGCCATCGGGGCCCTCAACCGCGCCGGCCTTCCGGTCGCCGTCGTGACCAACCAAGCCGGTGTGGCCAGGGGGATGTACGGCCTGGAGGACGTGCAGCAGGTGCACAAGCACATGATCGCCGAGTTGGCCCGGCACGGCGCGCACGTGGATCTGTGGCTGTTCTGTCCGTATCACCCCGACGGCACCGTCGAGCCGTTCGCCCGCGCGAGCTGGGACCGCAAGCCGGCACCGGGCATGGCGCTCGCGGCGGCACAAGCGCTCGATCTGGACCTGTCGGCCTCGTGGGTCGTGGGTGACAGCCCCACCGACTCCGGCCTCGCGCGTGCCGTGGGCGCGCGCCCGCTGCACGTCGGCCCGCCAGGATCGGCCGAACCGGAGGTCGAGACGTTCCCGGACCTCGCCGCCGCCGTGCGATTCATCCTCGGCAGCGAGGCGCCCAGTCCCATCGTGGCCGACGACGTGCCGAAGTTCCCGTCGAACAAGTTCAGCCGGGCGGATTCCTACGGTGGCGCGTACACAACGGAACTCACGCGTGCGTTCGCCACGATCGATCTCGAGCAGGTCAACCGTGCCGCGCACCTGCTGAACGCCGCCTACGACCGCGACGCGGCCGTGTTCTCCTGCGGTAACGGCGGTTCCGCTTCGATCGCGAACCACCTGCAGTGCGACCACGTCAAGGGCGTACGCGGCGGCACCGAGCTGACCACCCGCGTGCAGAGCCTCAGCACCAACATCGAACTGTTCTCGGCCATCGCCAACGACCTCGGCTACGAGCGCACCTTCGAATACCAGTTGCAATCGCTGGCGCGGCCAGGTGACGTGCTGATCGCGATCTCCTCGTCGGGCCGCTCGCCGAATATCGTGCGCGCGCTGGAGTGGGCGAGCGCGCACGGCATGCCGACGATCGCGCTCACTGGGTTCACCGGAGGGGCCGCGCGGCACCGCGCCACCGTCTCGCTCCATGTCGACTCGGTCAACTACGGAGTGATCGAGGACGCCCACCAGGCATGCATGCACCTGCTGGCCCAATACGTCCGACAATCGAGGATGACTCCTGATGCCGTTGCCGCGCAGACGTTCTGACCACATGCGGGTCGCGATCAACCTGCTCACCGACGATCCGGCCAACCCCTCCGGCGCGCACTGGTTCTGGACGCGGGTGATCCCGGAGATGGCCAAGCGGCTCACCGACGGCGAGGAACTGCACCTGCTGGTGAGCCCGAAGCTACGCGCGCAGCACTCTTACGGGCCAGGGGTGCACTACATCACCTACCCGTGGTCGAACGAGCGACCGCCGCTGCGGACGGCCAGCGAGCACCTGTACTCCCCGCTGCGGCTGCCACTGTCCGGGATCGACGTGCTCAACACCCTGATGGCACCGATCGTGAAATCGGCTCCATCGCTGGTGGCACACATCAAGACACTGCACGCCTACACCGCGCCGGCGTCGGTGCGGCCGGCGGCGCGGCTGTACCGGCAGCTGAGCTACCCGCGCACGGCGCGACTGGCCGACGCCATCATCCTCAACTCGCGGAGCCTGGTCGACGAGGTCCAGCACTACCTCAAGATCGACCCGGCGAAGATCCGGCTGATTCCGGAGGCCGTCGACCATGAGCTGTTCAACCCCGGCGACCGGGACGAGGCCTTCGCGCACGTGTCGCAGCGCCACGGCGTGACGAAACCGTTCGTGTTGTTCGTGTCCTCGTTGTGGCCGTACAAGAACTGCGAGGGCCTGATCCGCGCCTATGCGGCGGCCAAGAACGAGCTCGGCGACCGGCAGCTGGTCGTCGTCGGGCCGGGCCGCGACGTCGAGTACGTGGGCTCGTTGAAAGCGCTTGCCGCGAGTCTCGGCGTGGCCGAGGACATCCTGTGGGTCGGCGGGGTGCCGCTGGAGGAGACCGTGCACTTCTACCGCGCGGCCGACGTTTTCGTGTACCCGTCGTTCAACGAGACCTTCGGCCTGCCGATCCTGGAGGCGATGGCCTCGGCCTGCCCGGTGGTCACGTCGAACGTGACCGCCATGCCGGAGACGGCGGGCGGCGCGGCACTGCTGGCCGATCCGGGCGATCCCGATTCGATCGCCGATGCGATCGTCAAGGCCTGCGGGCCCGAGAACGAACGGCTGCGCAAGGCGGGCCCGGACCGCGCCGGGGAGTTCACCTGGGCGGTCACCGCCGAGCGCACGCTGGAGGTCTACCGCGAGGTGCACCGCGGGAGGGCACGATGAGGATCCTGGTCACCGGCGGGGCCGGGTTCATCGGCTCGCACACCACCGACCGGCTGGTCGAGCAGGGGCACGACGTGATCGTGCTGGACGCGCTCAC
>Ga0164243_10003631_pt1 | contig 24638 bp, 24 predicted proteins | sample OricompcompostOP_FD_108781 | JGI IMG/M metagenome (GOLD analysis project Ga0164243, IMG submission 108781) | Organic Plus compost microbial communities from Emeryville, California, USA - Original compost - Organic plus compost (OP) | ecosystem: Engineered > Solid waste > Mixed feedstock >...
CTCACCGCCACCGCGAGCACGACGCCGGCGCCGGCGATGCCGATCACGGCGCGCTTGACCCGACCGGTGGAGGGCTCGACGTTGGGGCCGAGGTCGATGCTCCGGGCGGTGGCGAGGTCGGCCGTCGAGACCCCGTACACCTGCGCCTGCAGGTCGACCACGCTGGCGCTGAACCGGCGGATGAGCTCGTCGGAGGTGGCGATGGCCTGCTCCTGCGAGGTGCCGGTGACCTCGATGGTCACGATCGGCATGCCCGAACCCAGCGTCGCGGTGTAGGTGTCCGACAGATCCGCCGCGACCAGCGCCTCGACCACGGACTGCTGCTGGATGGTCAACATCGCCGCGTTGGCGAGGTTGTAGACGCCCAGCATCATCCACGGGTTGCGCTGTTCGAGCGACGGTTCGCCCTGCTCGGCCGGACGGCTGGCGGGCGGGAACACCTGTACGTGCGAGGTGGCCACATAGTCCGGCTTCATGGACGTGAGCGTGTAGATGCTCGCGACCGCGGTCAGTAGCAGAATCGGGAGCGAGAGGTACCAACGCCGCTTCAGCAGCTTGGTCAGGTCCCAGAAATCCACTTCACTCCTCTCCCTCGCCCCATCAGCGATCCATGGTCGCACAAGTCACCCGCGTGCGGGCGCTTCCGCGCGCCGCCGCCGTGACCGGACCAATCCTCCCCGACGTACCGATCGGACAGCACATGGCCGCCGAGTCAAAATCCGGACATCCCGGAAATAGCTACGGCACCCGAGCGAGGTTCCCGGTTGATCCTGTCACCAACCGCGACCAACGGCCAATGGCGAATACATCTACGGATGGATATCCGCCTCTGATCGTGGCCCGTTGGTCGGGGTGTGCGTGACGCGATCTGCGCTGTCGGTTTGCTGATACGCAGCATGAGCAGGAACATTGTTGCCCCGTGCTAGTCTCGGCCCGGCTTCGACTTTCCCCCGATCTTTCTGTAAACGAAGATGGTGATTGCGTGCCCTCCCCGACCTCGCCGACGTTCCCCATGAACGGCTCCGTGGTCAACCTCACGGTGCATGGGGTGGGGCCGACGGTGCGGACCCTGGATCCGGGTGAGGACCAGACCTGGGTGAGCGTCGAGCAGCTGGAGCTGGTGCTGGACGCGGTCGTCGGCCGCGATGACGTACGCATTACTTTCGATGACGGCAACGCGTCCGACGTCGAGGTCGCGTTGCCCCGCCTGCGCGAGCGAGGTCTGCGCGCGGAGTTCTTCGTGCTGGCCGGCGAGCTCGGCAAGCCGGGCCGGGTGGATCGCGACGGCGTCAAGGAACTGCTCGCCGCGGGCATGACGGTCGGCTCCCACGGCTGGGCGCACCGAGACTGGCGACGTGTCAACGAAGAGGAAGCCGTACAGGAATTCGAGGACGCCCCGCGCGTCATCAGCGAGGTCACCGGCGCGCCCGTGACCCGCGTCGCGATCCCGTTCGGCTCCTACGATCGCCACGTGCTCGCCCGCCTGCGCCAGGCGCGGGTCACCCAGGTCTATACGAGCGACGGCGGACCGGCGAACGAGAAATCCTGGCTGCAGGCGCGCACGAGCCTGCGGCACGATCTCGACGAGGCGTGGGTGCAGCGGGTGTTGAACCGGCGGTCCACCCCGGTGCAGGCGGCCCGACGGGTGGCGGCGCGGGCCGTCAAACGGTGGCGAGGTCAGCCGTGACGCGCGCGACGACCCCGCGGGTGGCGGTCGTCATCGTCACCTACTTCAGCGCAGACGTGCTCGGTGGCTGCCTGGACTCGTTGACTGATCAAGGAGTCACCCTCACCGACGTCGTGGTCGCCGACAACGGCTCGACCGACGCCACCCTCAAGGTCGCCACCCAGGAACGGGAGCTGCCGGTACGGGTCGTCGAACTCGGCCGCAACGCGGGGTACTCGGCCGCCATCAACGCCGGGATCGCCACCCTCGATCTGTCCACTGTGGATGCGGTGATGATCCTCAATCCCGACTGCCGGCCCCGACCCGGCGCGATCGGGGTGCTCGCCGCGGCCCTGCGACCCGACCGGGGCATCACCGTGCCGCTGTTGCTCAACCAGGACGGTTCCCTGCAGCCCTCGCTGCGCCGGCCACCGACGGTCACCCGCGCACTGGCCGAATCCCTGCTCGGCGCGAGGGCCACGAAGCTCGGCTCGCTGAGCGAGATGATCGTGGACCCGGCGGCGTACACGCAGGCCGGTCCGGTGACCTGGGCCACGGGCGCCGCGATGCTCATCTCGGCCGAGGCGGTGGCGCGCCTGGGCGACTGGGACGAGTCGTTCCTGCTCTACTCGGAGGAGACCGAATACTGCCTGCGTGCCGCCGACCACGGTCTGGCGACCTGGTTCGAGCCCGCGGCGGTGATCGAGCACACCGGCGGCGAACTGCTGCGCAACCCGTTCCTGTCGAAGCTCGCGGTGGTGAACCGGGTCGAGCTGTTCCGCCGCCGGCACGGCCGGGTCCGCTCGGCGGCCTACTTCGCCGCCGTCGCCGCCGGCGAAGGGCTGCGGGCGCTCGCCGGCCGGGCCACCGCGCGAGCCGCCTTCACCGCGCTGATGCTGCCCAGTCGACGGGTCCGCGAACTACCGAGCAGGGAGCAGGCATGACGAACCTCGCCGGCCGCGTGCGGCAGTTGCAGAACCTGTTCTGGGAGCAGCGCCTGGGCATCTCCACGCGGGGCGTGGCGCCGGTCGACAACCCGGATTCGAGCCAGTACGCGGCGATGCACTACGCGAGCATCGACCAGGTGCTGCGGCGGCTGGAGCTGCGACCCGACGACGTCTTCGTCGACATCGGCAGCGGCAAGGGACGGGTGCTGTGTCTAGCCGCCCGGCACCCCGTGGCCAAGGTGATCGGCGTCGATCTCTCCGAGGAGTTCAACCAGGAGGCCCGGCGCAACGCGCAGCGGGCTCGCGGACTGCGGGCGGCGATCGAGGTGCACACCGGCTACGCCGACGAGTTCGACTACTCGGAGTGCACCGCGGCCTTCCTCTTCTCCCCCTTCGGCGAGGCGACGCTGCGCAAGGTGCTCGCCAAGATCCACCACGACCGGGGGGAGCGCCCCATCCGCTTCGCCTACGCCAACGCCGCGCACGCGGTGGCCTTCGACGACCAGCCGTGGCTGGAGCGCTACGACCTGTGGGACCCGGCGGCCGGCCGGCACGAACACACGGTCGCGTTCTACCGCACCAGGACATGAGCGGGCGGGAGCAGACGGTGGCATCGCCGACTCAGCCGTGGACGGGCACCCGACTGGTGGCGTGGTCCGATCTCGGCGCCGAGGAACTCGAAGCCTGGCACCGACTCAGGCAGAGCAACCCGGCGCTGGACAGCCCCTACTTCCACCCGGCCTTCGCCGGTGCCGTGCACGCCACCGGCGCCGACGTGACCGTCGCCATCCACCGGGACCGGACCGGTGCGATCCGCGCGATCCTGCCCGCGCATCGCGACGGGGGGACGCTGCTGCCGGCGGGGTGGCCCGGTGCCGACTACCAGGCCCCCATCGCCGCGCCCGGCGAACCCGCGTCGCCACTGGACCTGCTGCCGCCGGGGATTCGGGAGATCCGCTTCAGCACGCTCGTGGAACCCGACCCCGCCTACGAGCCCTACCTCGTGGTGCGCGAGCCGGCGCCGTTCATCGACGCGACCGGCGGACTGGAGGGCTACCTGACCCGGGCGACGCGCACCGGCAAGGAGAAGATGAGCGAGGCGCGGCGCGGCATCGCGAAGGCGACCCGCGAGCTGGGCCCGGTGCGGTTCGAGGCCAGCTCGTGCGACGAGCAGGCGCTGGCCTGGGTCATCGCCGCCAAGCGCGCGCAGTACGCCGCGACGGGTGCCGGAGATTACTTCGCACCACCCCGGCGCCGGGCGCTACTGTCGCAGCTGCTGCGCACGACCGAGCCAGGCTTCGCCGGCATGCTCTCCACGGTGCACGTCGGCGATCAGCTGGTCGCGGCCCACTTCGGGATCCGGTCCGGACCGGTGCTGCACTGGTGGTTCCCGGTCTACGACCCCGCCTTCGCCCGGATCGGGCCGGGGTGGATCCTGCTGCGCGAGATGCTGACCGCGGCCCCCGCCGCGGGCATCACTCGCATCGACCTCGGTCGAGGCGAGGACGAGTACAAGCGGTGGTTGATGACCGGCGCGACCACCGTCTGCCAGGCGACCGTGACGCGCAGCACGGCCCGACGGCTGGTGCGCCAGGCGCGCCATCGCGCGGTGGCGGCGATGAAGGCGTCACCGCTGGGGCCGGCGTTGCGCCCTCTCGTCCGGCGCCTGCGCGCCGCGCGGCCCGCCCCCACGTCCGTACCAACCGCGCAACGCAAGGAGGGCACGCCATGAGGGTGAGCGTCTTCGGCCTCGGCTATGTCGGCTGCGTCTCGGCGGCCTGCCTGGCGCAGCAGGGGCACGACGTGATCGGGGTGGATGTGAGCCCGACCAAGGTCGAGCTCGTCAACAAGGGCGTCGCGCCCGTCGTGGAGGAGCGCATCGGCGAGATCACCGCCGACGTCGTCGCCGCCGGCAAGCTGCGGGCGATCGGCGACCCGGCCGCCGCCGTGGCACAGACCGAGATCTCGCTGGTCTGCGTCGGGACCCCCTCCGCGGCCAACGGCAGTCTGTCCACCGTCTACCTGGAGCGGGTCGCCGAGGAGATCGGCACGGCGCTGGCCGCCAAGCGCGAATGGCACACCGTGGTCTTCCGTAGCACCATGCTGCCCGGCACCTGCCTCGGGCTGCTGGTGCCGATCCTGGAGAAGGCGTCGGGGAAGGCGGCCGGCGTCGACTTCGGCGTGGCGGTGAACCCCGAGTTCCTGCGCGAGGGCAGCAGCGTCCGGGACTACTTCGACCCGCCGAAGACGGTGATCGGCCAGACCGACCCGGCCACGGGCGACGCGGTGGCCGCCCTCTACGACGGGTTGCCGGGCGAGGTCTTCCGGGTGCCGGTCGAGGTCGCCGAAATGATCAAGTACGCGGACAACTCGTTCCACGCGGTGAAGGCGGCCTTCGCCAACGAGATCGGCGCGATCTGCCGGTCGCTGGGCGTCGACTCGCACCAGGTCATCGACGTCTTCCTCGCCGACCGCAAGCTCAACGTCAGCCCCGCCTACCTGCGGCCGGGCTTCGCCTTCGGCGGGTCGTGCCTGCCCAAGGACGTGCGGGGCCTGGTCTACGCCGCCCGCCGCGCCGACGTCTCGGTGCCGCTGCTGGCCAACGTGCTGCCGTCCAACGAGGACCATCTCAAGCGGGCGCTGGAACTCGTCACCGCCACCGGCAAGCGCAAGATCGGCATGTTCGGGCTCTCCTTCAAGCCCGGCACCGACGACCTGCGCGAAAGCCCGCTCGTGGAACTCGCCGAACGACTCATCGGCAAGGGCTACGATCTACGCATCTACGACGCTAACGTGACGATGTCGCGCCTGATCGGGGCCAACCGGGACTACATCGCCGCACGCCTGCCGCACCTGGGCGATCTGCTCCGCTCGTCGACCGCCGAGGTGCTCGACCATGCCGAGGTGTGTGTGATCGGCTCGACCGAACCCAACGTGCTCGACGCGGTCGCGAACGCCGGCGACCGCACGATCATCGATCTGGTCCGTCTTCCCGACGCCGGGGCGCGTCGGGCCGACCCGAGGTATGTGGGCCTTGCCTGGTAACCACTCTTCCCGCCACGCGCTGATCCTCGTCGAGAACCTCTCCGTACCGTTCGACCGTCGGGTCTGGCAGGAGTGCCTCGCGCTGCGCGAGCACGGCTGGGAGGTCTCCGTCATCTGTCCACAAGGGACCAAGCGCGACACCGAGCCGTACGCCGAGCTCGAAGGCGTACGGATCTACCGCTTCCCGCTCAAGGCCGCCACCGGCGGCCCCCGGGGGTATCTGCGGGAGTACTCGACCGCGCTCTGGCACACCTGGCGGCTGGCCCGCCAGGTGGGGCCGGTCGACGTGGTGCACGCCTGCAACCCGCCCGACCTGCTCTACCTGGTGGCCAAGGGACTCCAGCGCCGCGGCGCCCGGTTCATCTTCGACCAGCACGACCTGGTGCCCGAGCTGTACGAGTCGCGGTTCAACCGTGGCCGGGACCTGCTCTACCGCGGCGTGGTCGCCCTGGAGCGGCGCACCTTCCGGGCCGCCGACGTCGTCATCGCCACCAACGAGAGCTACCGGCAGGTGGCGATCACCCGGGGTGGCAAGGACCCCGCCGACGTCTTCGTGGTGCGCAGCGCCCCCACGGTCGAGCGCTTCCACCAGGTGCCGCCCGAGCCCGCGCTCAAGCGGGGCAAGCCCCACCTGCTGGCCTATCTGGGCGTCATGGGCCCGCAGGACGGCGTGGACTACGCCCTGCGCGCGCTGGTGGAGTTGCGCGACAGCGGCCGCACCGACTGGCACGCCACCTTCATCGGTGGGGGTGACATGTTCGATGCGATGGTCCAGCTCGCCGACGACCTCGGCCTGTCCGACCTCGTCGACTTCACCGGTCGCATCCCGGACGAGGACCTGCTGCGCTATCTGTCCACAGCGGACGTGTGCCTCTCCCCCGACCCGCTCAACCCGCTCAACGACGTCTCCACCATGAACAAGATCATGGAGTACATGGCGATGTCCCGGCCGATCGTCTCCTTCGAGTTGAAGGAGGCGCGGGTCTCCGCCGGCGAGGCGGCCGTCTATGCCCCGGCCAACGACGAGGCCGAGTTCGCCCGCCAGATCGCCTTCCTGCTCGACAATCCCGAGCTGCGCGCCAAGATGGGCGAGTTGGGGCGCGAGCGGGTGGCCGGGCCGCTGTCCTGGGACCGATCGAAGGTCGCGCTCATCGAGGCGTACGAGGCGGCCTACCGCAAGGGTCGTCAGTCCACAGTAGACACAGCCGGTGACCGCGAGCTCGCGTCGGAGCCCCAGGCGATCACACCCCGGCCGCGCAACCGCGACCACGACCGGTCCAGCGACAGGACGGCGAGGTAGCAGCCCGCGTCCAGCGGACTGACCTCTCCGGTGGTGACCAAGGTGACCAGTGCCCGCAGACCCAGCCGGCCCTGTGGGGCGGGCCGCCCCAGCGCCCGCAGCTGCTCGTTGCCCGCCCGCACGCGCAGTCGCCGGCGCAGGTGCGCCCTGACTGTCCTCGCTGGACGGACGACCGAGACGGCGTCCGGGACCACCACCCGCTCGGCCGGCGCGAAGCTGTTGTGCACCCAGCCGTCGTCGGAGATCACGTCGGGCATCGGGAAGACGCGGTCATGGCCGGCCTCGTTCAACGCGTACACGCCCACCCCGGCCAGCGCCCGGCCGGGCGCCACCATCCGGTCGTGCACCCGGTGCACCCGCCGCGCCACCGGCCCGACGCCGGTCAGGTCCAGCTCGGGCACCGGACCGGCCGCCAGGATGCCGGGCTGGCGCAGCGCGGCCACCAGCGCCCGCACGCCCGGCGCGGTCAGCCCCACATCGGCGTCGGCATATATGCGAGGGAACGTGCGGCAGGCCGCGTCCCCGAGCCGGATCGCGTGCGGCTTGCCGCCGGTCTCGGTCTCGACGACCCGTACGGCCTCGGGATACTCCGCCGCGACCGCCCGGGCCGCCGCCGCCGTGTCGTCGGTGCACCCGTTCGGCACGACCACCACGTCGAACTCGTCGGGCGCCGTGCCCGCCAGCAGCCGCCGCAGGTTGGCGGCGATCACCGCCCCCTCGTTGTGCGCCGGCACCACGATGCTCGCGATCGTCGTCACCCCTGCCTCCAGCCCCGCGTCCCCGGCTCGCACTGCGCGTCTCGCGACCCACGATAGAAGGAACCGACCGTGACCTTCGCCGAACCCACTGCCGCTGTCACCGACCGGACACGCGACACCCGTCTCGACGGGCTCGACGGCATCCGCGGCCTCGCCGCGACCTTCGTGGTGCTGCACCACTGCTGGCTGCTCTCCTTCGAGAGCTACCCCAGCATCACCGGTCCGAGGATCCTCGGCTTCCTGATCTACGGCCACTTCGCGGTCGTCGTCTTCATCGCGTTGTCCGGCTTCTCCCTGGCCGTCGCGCCCGCCCGCCACGACTGGCAGCTGCGGGGACTCGGCCGGTTCGCCCACCGCCGGGCCTGGCGCATCCTGCCGCCCTACTGGGCGGCCCTGCTCTTCAGCCTGCTCATCGCCTGGTTCGTGGTGCCGCAGCCGGGCAGCCCGGCACCCGACGCCAAGTCCGTGGTGGTCTACGGCCTGCTGCTGCAGGACGTCTTCGGCGCCACCTCCCCCAACGGCGCCTTCTGGTCCATCGCCATCGAAGCCCAGCTCTACCTGGTCTTCCCCCTCCTGCTGCTGCTCGTGCGCCGGGCCCACGCGCTGCTGATGCTGGGCATTGTCACCGCGATCGTGGTCGCCATCGGCGCGCTGCACACACGAGTGTCCGTTGTGGACATGCTGACCCGGTTCTCCCCGCAGATGGCGGTGCTCTTCGCCGGCGGCCTGGTCGCGGCCGGCATCCTGCGGGCCAGGCCCCAGGTGCGGGCGCTGCCGTGGCACTGGTTCTCCGCCGCCGCCTTCCTCCCCGTCGTCGTGCTCATCGTGGTGCAGGGCTCCGAGTGGACCGTACGCAACTTCCTCTGGGTCGACATGGCGCTGGCGCCCGGCGTGTGCCTGCTGCTCGCTGCCGTGGCCACGCACCGACCCCAGCCGTTGCTCCGGTTCCTGGACACCCGGCCCGTACGGTCGCTGGGTTCGTTCTCGTACAGCCTCTACCTGGTGCACGCGCCGATCGTCACGGCCGTGGCGCTGAAGGTGGTCCACCCGCTCGTCTCGGCGCCCCTGGCCCGGCTGGGCCTGACGCTGCTGATCGCGGTGCCGCTGTCCATCGCCTTCGCCCGTGCCTTCGCCGCCGCGTTCGAGCTGCCGTTCACCCGGCACCGCACCTGGCCCGAGCTGCGCGTCGCGATCCTCGACCGGTACGCCCACCTGGCCGCCCGGCTGCGCAAGCCGGCGGCCTCGCCCGTCGAACGCGCCGAGACGCCGGTCGGGGACGAGGCGAAGGCCTGAGTCAGGCGGGATCGCCGTCGGGTCCGGCCGCGTCGCGGAACGCGGCGACCGTACGGTCGGCGTACGCGCTGGTATCGCCGAACTCCATGGGCCCGTCCCAGGTTCGGGGCAGCGGCACCGGCACCTGCGGGGCGACCCGCCGGACCACCTCGTCGAGCACGCGCTCCGCCTGACCCACCCAGAGGTGTTTGGCGCCCGGCACCCCGACGACCTCGGCCTGGGTCAGCGGCGCGAACCGTTGCCGGGCCTCGTCCGGGCGCAGGTAGTCGTCGAACTCGGGCACCAGCGCGGTCACCGGCTTGCCCGACTCGGCCCAGACGCGCAGGTCGTCGGGCGTCGCCTTGCGCAGCGGCGGGGAGAGCAGGATGGCGCCGACGATGCCGGGGTCGCAGCCGTAGCGCAGGGCCAGGTCGGTGCCGAAGGACCAGCCCAACAGCCACGGTGCGGGCAGTCCTTCGAATTCGGCGAACTCGATGGCCGCGGCGACATCGTGCCGCTCCCCCTCGCCGTGGTCGAAGCTCCCCTCGCTGGTGCCGCGCACGCTCGTCGTGCCCCGCGTGTTGAACCGCAGCACCGCGAGGCGGGCGAGCGCGGGCAGCCGCCACGCCGCCTTGCGCAGCACGTGGCTGTCCATCATGCCGCCGTGGGTCGGCAGCGGGTGCAGGCAGATCAGGGTGGCTGTCGGGTCCTCCTGCAGGGGCAGGGCGAGCTCACCGACCAGGGTCAGCCCGTCGACCGTCTGCAGTTCGATGTCGCGGCGCCGGGCCGGCAGGATGGAGTTCGCGCGGATGTCAGCCACGCCCCCATTCTCCGCGTGCGCCGGCGTTCTGGTGCCGAGGGTCGCGCGAGCGTGACGTTGTCGATCAGCAGGAGCGCTCCACGGTGAACGCCTTGACGGTCGCGCCCCACTGGTACGGGATCTGCACCAGCCACAGCCGGGCAGGCAGGCGCGCGGTGGCGACGGAGATCTCGCCGTCGAAGCATCGGCCCACCCGCACCATGGCTCGCCACGCCTGATCGGGCGTGGTCACCAGGATCACGGACCGCCAGCCGTACCGCTGGGCGAGGTCCGCGATGGCCCACGCCTCGCCGCGGGTGGTGGCGGGATCGGCGTGGAAACACAGCACCGTGACGCCCTCGACCGCCGGCAGGCACTGGCCGCGCGCGGCGTCCTTGGCCGTGGTCGACTGCACGAGATAGCGCGCGCGGTGTTGCCGGGCCAGGTCGAGAGCGACACTGTCCCGGTCGCCGGGCCCGCCCAGTTCGACGATCGCGTCGGCCTGCTCCGGCAGGTCCGGCAGGCTGGGCCAGACGAACAGCCGCGCCGTCGCCAGGCCCCAGGCCGCGAGCAGCGCCAGCACGATCACCACAACGAGCCGCCGGTGCCGGGGTCGACGGCGCGTGCCGACCGCGGAGCTGTCCACCTGCACCTCTTCCAGCCGTCGATGCTGGGGCGAGCGTACAAGTCGTACCTGAACAAAACCTGGACGGCGACGTCGATTCCGCCGGGCGGGCGCACCGGCTCAGCGCCGGCCCCGGGAGCGACCCCGGGCGTTCCAGCAGCCGGTGTGCCAGTGCCGGCGGTCGGTGAGGTCGCCGCGTTCGTCGGCGGGCCAGGCGACGACATGCGCCGTGCCGGGCCGGATCTCGTGGTCGCAGCCGGGGCAGCGGTAGGTCTTGACCGCGCCGTCGGCGGTGATGTTGCGGACCAGCCATGACCCGTCGGCGGACGTCACGATCCGCTCCACCCCGCGACGCGCCCGGTCCGGGTCGAGGCTGGTGTCGTCGTCACGACGGTTGTTGCGACGGGGCACGGCTGAAAGTCAAGCACGCTGCGCGACCGCGACCGCTATGGCGTGCGTCGCCGTTCGCGTGAACGACACGAGGATGCGGCCGATCCCGGCCTGGGCGGCCAGCGTCTCGACCGCGCCCGACAGCGTCACGCTGGCCTGGCCCGGGTTGGCTTGCCTGATCTCAATGTCCCGCCACGGCACCGGACCGTCCCATCGACCCGGCAGGGCCTTGAACGCGGCCTCCTTGGCCGCGAAGTGTGCGGCGAAGTGCACGGCCGGCGTGGCCCGCGCGCTGCAGGCGGCGATCTCGTCAGGCGTGAACCAGCGCTGGAGAAACACGCGCCCACGCTGCTCGATCAGCTTGGCGATCCGAGCGACGGCCACGACGTCCGTGCCGACCGCGACGACATCCCTGCCGGCGTCGGTCACGGCACCGTCAGCTGCGCGCGGCGGCGGTGCGAGCGATGACACCGAGCAGGCGCGCCGCGACCAGCTGCGAGCCGGCCTCGTTGAGGTGTCCGCTGTCGGCCGCGTAACCGGTGTAGAGCGCCTGGTACTCCTTGCCGTCGACGGTGCCGGCGACCGTGCCGCCGTCGGGCGTGGTGGCCTCCGCCGCGGCGAGGTCGAAGAGCCGGTCGGGCCCGTACGCCTGTCGGACGAGTTCGTTGAGGCGGTGCCGGGTGGCGTTGTCGGCGCGGCTGGTGTCGGTTCGGCCGAGCATCCGCATCAGCGCCGCCTTCCGGCCGGCCGTCTCCTCGGTGGTCAACGCGTGCGTGGCGTGGAGGAAGGTCACCGCCGGGAAGTCGCGCTCGAGCGCGGCGAGGGTGGTCTGGTATTCCCGGAACAGCGCGTCCACGTCGGTGTCGCTGGTGATGTCGACATAGCAGAACTTCACCAGGGCCACCTCGACCTGCTCGGCCAGGCCGCTGCGCAGCTTCGCGTCGAAGTCACGCAGCTTGCCCACGGGGTCGCCGTTCTCCCCGACGTAGGCGTGGGCGAGGAAGCCGCCCTCGGCCGGCAGCCCGGTCTGCTCGCCGACCTCGACGATCCGCGGCGCCGGCACCCCCTTGCCCGCGAAGACGCCGGGCACGCCCCCGATCAGGTTCATGCCCACCGACTGGTGTCCGAAGAACACCTTGACCCGTGCCGCGGCGCTCAGCTCCTCCGCGGTGACGGCGTCGGCTACCCACGACATGTCCACACTCCCGGGCGTCTCGGGTTCGGTCAGCACGACGAGTGTCCCGCCGGCCGCGGCGGCCACCGCGAGCGCGCCGCCGCCGATGAGCAACTGCCTGCGCGTGATGGCCATGGCGGCCAGCTTAACCGATGCGTTCTGTCGCACCGTTCTCACCAAACGGGACCCTCAGGCCCCACGAGCCGCCGACGAGATCGCCTCGCCCAGCGAGTCACGCAGCTTGGCCTTGGCGATCTTCCCGCTGGCGGTCAGCGGCATCGCCGGCACCACGTGCACCGCCCGCGGCACCATGTGTTTGGCGAGTTGGCCGCGCAGGAAGGTGAGCACCTCGTCCGCGCTGACGGTGGCGCCCGGCCGCACGGTGACGAAGAGCGTGACGGCCTCGCCGGCCTCGGGATCGGGGACGCCCACCGCGGCCGCCGCGACCAGGTCCGGCAGCCGCAGGGCGCAGGCCTCGATGTCGAGGCTGGAGACGCGGTGCCCCCACGACTTGATGAAGTCTGATTTACGATCAACGATGAAGATGAAGCCGTCCTCGTCGACGATCGCCAGGTCCCCCGTCCACAGCCCGCCGTCGCGGAACTTGCCCGCCGACTCCGCCGGATCCTGGTAGTAGCCGGGCGAGATGTTCTCGCCGTAGGCGACGATCTCGCCGGTCTCGCCGGCGGCGACGGGGCGCCCGTTCTCGTCCACCACGCGCAGTTCCACGCCCGGGATGCCGCGGCCGATGGAGCCGAGCTTGTCCACCAGGCGCTCGGGCGGCAGGTAGGACAGGCGCGCCGTGGCCTCGGTCTGCCCGTACATCACGAAGAGCCGCACCTGGGGCTTGGCCGCCAGCAGCTCCTGCACCAGCGGCGGCGGCAGCGTGCCACCCGCCTGCTGGATCATCCGCAGCGACGGCAGCTCGCGGGTGCCGAAGCTGCTCGCGCGCAGCAGGAGCGGGAACGTGGAGGGCACGCCGGCGAACCCCGTGCATCGCTGCTTCTCGATGAGGTCCAGGGCGACCTCGGGGAACACGAACTGGTTGCAGATCACGATGCTGCCACCGGCGCGCAGGTGCGTGTGCATCAGCGAGGCGCCGTAGCAGTAGAAGAACGGGAGGATCACCAGGATGCGATCGTCGTCACGCAGCCCGAGATAGGCGATGATCGACGTGGTGTTCGCCCGGATGTTGCGATGGGTGACCCGTACGGCTTTGGGCCCCGAGGTCGTCCCGGAGGTGAACATCAGCGCGGCGTCGACGTCCGGATCCACCGCCACGGACTCGGTCCACTCGCACGGCCGCGCCAGGTCGAGCGCCTCGTCGGTCACGACCGGCAGGTCCCCGAACACGTCCGCGAACCGGCGCCGGTGCAGCCGGTCGGCGAAGAACGCCGCGCAGCCGACCGCACTCGCCTGTCGGGCGACCTCGGCCGGGCTCGCCCTGTCGGACAGCGGCACCGCCACATTGCCCTTCATCGCGGCGAGGTAGGCGGCGATCCAGAAAAAGGAGTTCGAGCCGAGAATGCCGATCCGCGACCCCGGCGGCAGCTCCAGGTCCGCCAGACGCTCCACCAACTGGGCAGCCGCCGACCGCAGATCACGGTAGGTGAATGTCCTGTCGCCCTCGATCACGGCCGGGTCCGACGGCCGTCCGGCCGCGAGAAGATAGTCGCTCGCGTTCAACTCCGAGAGCGAGGTCGCCTGCCCGGTCGTCACACGGCTCTCCTCAGGCCCGCCAGCTCGCAGTTCGCGACTGTACCCGCCGGGTCACCGACGACGTTTGTCGGGTTCCAGTCACAAATCCCCCGTTTCCGCGGCCATTCGCCACGCACCGCCCAATTATCATCGCGGCGAAGGTGCTGGCAGAACGCTCGTGGCGAATTGACTTGCGCGCGACGTGGGGGCATCGTCTCTGCGGTCGGTCCACATCGGCCGCCAGCCCGTCTGCGCGCGTAGCCAAGGATCAACGGGGCAGGGAGCATATGGAACAGCAGGTGAAGACAGAGCTGCGTGACTTCATTGTCAGCAGCTATCTGTTCGGCGACACCAGCCGGGTGCCGGCCGATGATGTCTCCCTGATCGCCGAAGGCATCGTCGACTCCACCGGCATCTTGGAGCTGATCGAGTTTCTCGAGTCGCATTTCTCCATCGAGGTGACCGAGTCGGAGACGGTGCCGGAGAACCTCGAGAGCATCGCGAACCTCACGCGTTTCGTCCTCGGCAAGCTCGGTGATCGGGAGCTGGGAGCCGCGACAGCGCCTGGTCAAGCCAGGTGAACGAGTCCGTGCTGCCGGTCGCACAGCCCGGGACCGCGACGCCTGCCGCTGTCTCCGCCGCGATGCCCGATCCGTCAACGAGCGTGGCCACCTCGAGTGACGCCAGCCGCACGACCGACGGTGGGCGCCGGGGTCGTCGTCCGCGGGTGCGTCCGTACGCGCTCGACCGCGAGCGGTACTACGCGATCGCGCTCGGCGGTCGCCGGACTCGCCTGCGCCGCCTCAAGTTGTGGCTGTTGCACACGAACTTCCGCGCGGTCGCCTGCTACCGCTTCAGCCACCAGGCGCACAACCTGTACGCCCGCAACAAGCTGCTCGGACTCGTCCCGAAGATCATGAGCGGAATCTGGCGGCGGCGCCTGCTCAACCGGCACCACGTCATGCTCGACCCGGCGGCCCACATCGGCCCCGGCCTCTACGTCATGCACGAGTTCGGTCTCATCGTCGGCCCGGTCACCATCGGCGCCAACTGCGTGCTGCACCAGAACGTCACCATCGGCCAGCGCGTCGCCGGCGGCGACCACGGCGTGCCGAGCCTGGGGAACAACGTCTGGATCGGCCCCGGCGCGACGATCACCGGCGCGATCACCATCGGCAACGACGTGACCATCTCCGCCGGCACGGTCCTGTCGAAGTCGGTTCCCGATGGCTGCCTGGTCGCGGGCAACCCCGGGCGGATCATCCAGCAGAACTACGACAACCGCTCCATCATGGGCGTGCTGGTGCCCGTCCCGGACGACCACGGGTAACGTCATGCCGGAACGAGTCGATCGGATTCTGGCGGAGTACGACGTCGTACGCGATCCGTCGGCGGACGCGGAGCTGGAGGCGCTCAAGACCGCGCTGTTCCTGGAGAGCGCCTTCGGGATCCAGCTTCGCGACGAGGAGATCGACCCCGAGCTGCTGGGCGATCCCGGCACGCTGCGGGCGCTGGTGCTGAGCAAACTGGGCGGTCACTGATGTGCGGCATCTGCGGGATCGTCACCACGCGGGAGGCACCGCCCGACCTGGACCTGGTCCGGCACATGCTGGGCCGGCTGCAGCACCGGGGCCCGGACAGCAGCGGCTACTACCGCGACCACCGCGCCGCACTCGGGCACGCCCGGCTGGCGATCATCGACACCGAGGGCGGCGCCCAGCCGCTGTGCAATGAGGACGGCAACCTCTGGGTCACGTTCAACGGCGAGATCTTCAATTACGTCGAACTCGCCGCGGAGCTGAAGGCACTCGGGCACGAGTTCCGGACCGCCAGCGACACCGAGGTGATCGTGCATGCCTGGGAGGAGTGGGGCGAGTCCTGCTTCTCGCGGTTCAACGGACAGTGGGCGCTGGCGCTGTGGGACCGCCGTCAGGAGCGGCTGATCCTCTCCCGCGACCGCCTCGGCGTACGCCCGCTCTACTTCACGCACGACCGCAACCGGCTGATCTTCGCGTCGGAGGTCAAGGCGCTGCTGGCCGATCCGACGGTGCCCCGGTCGCTGGACCCGGTCGGGCTGGACCAGACCTTCACCTACTGGTCGACCGTGGCGCCGCGCACGGTCTTCGCGGGCATCGAGCAACTGGAGCCGGGTTACTTCGCCGTCTTCGACCGCGACGGCCTGCGCAAGGCTCCCTATTGGACGATCCAGTTCCCGCAACGGTTCGCGGAGGTCAGCCAGGACGTCGACGTCAACGCCGCCGGGCTGCGGGACCGGATCGTCGAAGCGGCCCGGCTGCGGTTCCTGCGCAGCGACGTGCCCGTGGGCGCGTACCTGTCCGGCGGCATCGACTCCTCCGTCACCGCCGCGGTCATCGCCCGCTACACCGACGCCCCGCTGCACACCTTCTCGCTGCGGTTCGCCGACGCCGAGTTCGACGAGGGCCACTACCAGCAGCAGATGGTCGAGCGGCTCGGCGCCAAGCACGAGGACATCGTCGTCACCGCCACCGAGATCGCCAACGTCTTCCCCGAGGTCGTCTGGCACGCCGAGACGCCCATCCTGCGGGCTGCGCCGGCCCCGCTGTTCCTGCTGTCGCGACTCGTCCGGGACAGTGGGTTCAAGGTCGTCGTCACGGGCGAGGGCGCGGACGAGGTCCTCGGCGGCTACGACATCTACCGCGAGGCGCAGGTTCGCCTGTTCTGGTCGCGGGACCCCGAGTCGAAACTACGGGGCCGGGCGGCAGAACTGCTCTATCCCTGGATGCTTCGCTCGCCGGGCCGCGCGCCGGCGTTCGCCCGCAGCTTCTTCGGGCGCAACCTCGACCCGGCCGACCCCGCGCTCTCGCACCGCCCGCGCTGGGACTCCACCAACGCGCTGCGCTCCCTGCTGGCGCCCGGCCTGCGCGACGCGCTGCGCCCCGACAGGGCCGACGACGTCGTGGCCCGCATGCCCGGCGACAGCGCCGGCTGGGACCCGCTGAGCCGGGCGCAGTGGCTGGAGATGACGACCCTGCTGCCCGGCTACATCCTCGCCTCCCAGGGCGACCGGATGCTGATGGCCAACTCCATCGAGGGCCGCTTCCCCTTCCTCGACCGCGACGTGGTCGAGTTCGCCAACGCACTGCCGGCCCGGCACAAGCTGCAGGGCCTCAACGAGAAGTACCTGCTGAAGCGGGCGTTCGCCGACCTCGTCCCGGACGAGATCCTGCACCGCCCCAAGCAGCCCTACCGCGCACCGGACGCCGCCAGCTTCTTCTTCGGCGGCACCACGCCCGCCTGGCTCGACGAGGTGACCTCGCCCGAGGCGATCCGGGCCGCCGGCCTCTTCGACCCGGCACAGGTCGCCGGCCTCTTCGCCAAGTGTCGCCAACGCGGCGGTGCCGGCATGGGCAACACCGACAACATGCGAGTATTGGCAGTGATCTCCGCACAACTGACCCATCAGCAGTTCATCATCGAGGGCGGCGCCGGCGCCGTGGATCGGGCACCATCACGGATCACGGTCGCTGTCGACATGACGGAGAAGCCGAACTCGGAGAAGGGGAACTATCGATGACCTACGCGGGTCCGTTCGGACCGGACGCCCTGAGGATCGACCTGGCGGCCGAGACGGCGCGCATCGGCGCAAGCCTGATCCAGTACCTGGAGCGGTCGCGCCGCAAGGGCGTCATCGTCGCGCTCTCCGGGGGCATCGACTCCAGCGTGGTGGCGGCGCTGTCCGTACGGGCCCTCGGCCGGGAGCGCGTCTTCGGCCTGCACATGCCCGAGCGCGAATCCTCGGCCGAGACGATCAAGTTCAGCCAGCTGCTGGCTGACTCGCTGGGCATCGAGTCCAAGCTGGAGGACATCTCCCCCATCCTGGAGGCCGCCGGCTGCTACCAGCGCCGCGACGACGCCATCCGGCTGGTCTGCCCGCAGTACGGTCCGGGCTACCTGTCGAAGATCGTGCTGCCCAGCGTCATCGACTCGGACAGCTACCGGCTCTACTCCGTCATCGTGCAGGCACCGGACGGGACCGAGACGAAGCACCGGCTGACCCCGGAGTCCTACCTGGGCATCGTCGCGGCGACCAACTTCAAGCAGCGCGTCCGCAAGATGATGGAGTACTACCACGCGGACCGGCTCAACTACATCGTCACGGGGACGCCGAACCGGCTGGAGTACGACCAGGGCTTCTTCGTCAAGCTCGGTGACGGGTCGGCCGACGTCAAGCCGATCGCCCACCTCTACAAGTCGCAGGTCTACGCGCTGGCGGAGTACCTCGGCGTGCCGGAGGAGATCCGCGCCCGTCCGTCCACAACGGACACCTACTCGCTGCCGCAGTCGCAGGAGGAGTTCTACTTCTCGCTGCCGTACGAGCGGATGGACCTCTGCCTCTACGGCAAGAACAACGGGGTGCCGATCGAGGAGGTGGCCACGGCCACCGGGCTCACCGTCGAGCAGGTCCGGCGGGTCTACCGCGACATCGACCAGAAGCGGGCCACCACCGAATACCTGCACCTACCGCCGCAGCTGGTCGACGCCGTACCGGAGATCGACAAGCACTGACCATCGTGGATGTGGCCGGGCCTTCGGGCCCGGCCACATCGTTTCTCGGCGCCGCTGTTTCTCGGTCGGGCTAACGCTGGTGGTTGCGGAACCCGCGCCCGGCCTTGCGGCCGAGGTAGCCGGCGGTCACCAGGTGCTCCAACAGCGGGGCCGGCGAGAAGCCGGGCTCGCGAAACTCCAGGTACAGCTCCCGCTGGATCGCCAGCGCGACGTCGAGTCCCACCACATCGAGCAGTTCGAAGGGGCCCATGGGGTAGCCGCAGCCCTGCTTCATCGCGTGGTCGACGGCATCGGCCGTGGCGTAGGAGGCCTCGACCATCTTCACCGCGTCGTTGAGGTAGGGGAACAGCAGCGCGTTGACGACGAAACCGGACCGGTCCGCGCAGACGACGCCCCGCTTGCCCAACGCGGTCACCAGGGCACTCGCGGTCGCCACGGTCTCGTCAGCCGTACGGATCGTGCGCACCACTTCGACGAGCTTCATGACGGGCGCGGGGTTGAAGAAGTGCAGCCCGACGACCTGACCGGGCCGCGAGGTGGCCATGGCGCAGTCGATGACGGGCAGGCTCGACGTGGTGGTGGCCAGCAGGGCGTCGGGCCGGCAGACCTTGTCCAGCTCCGCGAAGAGTTCCCGCTTGACCTCCCGATCCTCGACCACGGCCTCCACCGCGAGGTCCACATCGGACAGATCCGTGAGCTCGGTGCTCCAGCTGATCCGCGCCAGCGTGGCGTCGCGCTCCTGCTCGGCGAGCCGGCCCCGGGCGACCGCCTTGTCCAGCGAGGCCCGTACGGTCGCCTCTCCCCGCGTCGCGCTGGACTCGCTGCGGGCCACCGCGATCACGGTGCGACCCGAGCGGGCCAGCACCTCGACGATGCCGGCCGCCATCGTGCCGCTGCCGATCACCCCGACCGAGCGGATCGCGGCGGCGCGGTCCGCGCCGGAGTCCACCGTGGACGGTGTGAGGTCGTCGGGCACCACGGTCGGCGAGCCGGGGGCGGCGTAGGTGTAGAAGCCCTTGCCGCTCTTGCGCCCGAGCATGCCCGCCGTGACCATCTGCTTGATCAGCGGCACCGGGGCGTGCCGGCGGTCGCGACCGCCGCGGCGGTACATGGTGTCCAGGATCTCGTACGCCGTGTCCAGACCGATGAGATCCATCAGCGCGAGCGGCCCCATCGGCAACCCGCACCCGAGCTTCATCGCGGCGTCGAGGTCCTCACGCGAGACGTAGTGGTCCTCGTACATGGAGACGGCGTGGTTGAGGTAGCCGAAGAGCAACGCGTTGGCGATGAAGCCGGCCCGGTCGTTGATGGTGACGCCGACCTTGCCCAGTCGCGCGCAGAGCTCCTCGACGGTCGCCACGACCTCCGGCGCGGTGACCACGGTCTTGACCACCTCGACGAAGGACATGATCGGCGCGGGGTTGAAGAAGTGCATGCCGACCACCCGGTTCGGGCGGGCGGTGGCGACGGAGATCTCCGTGACCGACAGGGCGGAGGTGTTGGTGGCCAGGATGGCGTGCGGCGGGCACACCCGGTCCAGCTCGGCGAAGATCGCCCGCTTGAGTTCCAACTGCTCGGGCACCGCCTCGATCACCAGGTCGACATCGGTGAACTCCCCCAGCCCGACGACGAACCGCACCCGGCCCACCAGCGCGTCCCGATCGGCGGCGCTCAACTTGCCCTTCGCCACCGCCCGGTCCGTCGAACCGAGCACCGACGCCCGGCCGCGCGCCAGGGCGGTCTCGTCCACCTCGACCGCCACCACGTCGATGCCGTTGCGGGGCAGGACCTCCACGATGCCCGCACCCATCGTGCCGAGCCCGACCACACCCACCCGGTTGATCGTCACCATTGACGTTCCCCAATCACCACGCGGCCCACGCCGGCCCCTCGTGGGGCGAGTGTGGCACGCCGTACCGCCGCCGCCATAGCCCCGACGCCAGTGAAGTTACTAACGAGTACGGGACAAGCAAGGGCACCTTGTTAACGCCGAGCGTCGAACAAGGTGCCCTTCCTAACGTGGCGGGAGGCGCTGGCGTGGCGTACCTCGACACACGCACCGCCCGACTAGGGTGTGCGGGTGCGTCTCGTGGTTGCCCGATGCTCGGTCGAGTACGTGGGAAGACTCTCCGCCCATCTGCCGCCAGCCGTACGGCTGGTCATGGTCAAGGCCGACGGGTCGGTCTCGGTGCACGCCGACGACCGGGCGTACAAGCCGCTGAACTGGATGAGCCCGCCCTGCCGCATCGAGGAGGCGCCCGGCGTCTGGCGGGTGGTGAACAAGGCCGGCGAGGAGCTGCGCATCACGCTGGAGGAGATCTTCCACGACAGCTCGCACGACCTCGGAGTGGATCCGGGGCTGGTCAAGGACGGCGTCGAGGCGCATCTGCAGGAGCTGCTGGCGGCCTCCCCCCACGTGCTGGGCGAGGGCTTCACGCTCGTGCGGCGCGAGTACCCGACCGCGATCGGGCCGGTCGACCTGCTCTGCCGCGACAGCACCGGCGCCACCGTCGCGGTCGAGGTGAAGCGGCGTGGGGAGATCGACGGGGTCGAGCAGCTCACCCGCTACCTCGAACTGCTGGACCGGGACCCGCTGCTGGCGCCGGTGTCCGGCATCTTCGCGGCTCAGGAGATCAAGCCACAGGCCCGGGTGCTGGCGACCGATCGGGGCATCCGGTGCGTCGTCCTGGACTACGACGCGCTGCGCGGCATCGAACGCGATGAACTGACGCTGTTCTGAGTCCGCCGGCCTGGGTCACTGCGGTCGGTTGGCTTCCGACTGCGTGCCCGGGCTCGCTGCACCCGGTTGGGCGGGCACGCGCGGCCGAGGTACGGACGTTCCCGACCCGGCCGTCCGCGGCGTGGACTTACGGGACTCGACCGTACGGGACTCGACCTTCCGCGGCCCGACCGTACGCGGCTCGACCGTACGCGGCGCGGGCGGACGCGCGTCGGGTGTACGGGCCGGGGGCGTGCGCCGGCCTGCCAGCACACGCATCATCGGCTGCTCCACGACCCGCCACAGCGCCCAGGACGCGAGCAACGTGACCGCGCCCATGGCGACGAGCAGCAGCACCTGTACGCCCAGCGACCACGACCGCTGCGGCAGGATCTCGCCGGTGATCCGGATCGTGAAGAGGTGGACAAGGTAGAAGGCGAAGGAGACCTCGCCGAGCCACACCATCGCGGGCGCACGCAGCACCGACCGCCCGCCGCGCAGGTCCGCCGTCGCCACGGCCGGGATCAGGAGCGCGAACGGCACGACCGTACCGGCGACCCACGAGAACGGGCCCGGCAGGTAGCCCGAGGCCAGGTAGCCCGCGACGGCCAGGGCGACCGCCGGCAGCACCCCGAACGGGATCCACCTGCCCTTCCGCACGATCTGGGCGAGCAGGATGCCGATGACGAACTCGATCATCCGTACCGGTGGCAACAGGTAGACCACCCAGTACGTCAGCGACTCCGAGGCCACGAGCGACACCAGCGGTACGGCGGCCACCGCCGCGAAGCCGGCGAGGACCGCGGGCCAGAGCCACGAGTCGCGCAGCCGCCGGATCCCGGCCAGCAGCAAGGGGAAGCAGAGATAGAAGAACGCCTCGCAGGCCAGTGACCAACTCGGCACGTTCAGGCTGAAGTAGACCGACTCCTGCGGCACCCAGGCCTGCAGGAGCAACAGGTTCGTCACGATCGCGAACACGGACGGGGTGGTCGCCAACGCGACCGCGATCGCCAACGCCGCCAGCGCCGTGACGAGATGGTTCGGGTAGATCTTCGCGGCCCGCCGCCGCCAGAACCGCACGGCCGTGTCGCCCTCGCGGGCCGACCAGGTCAGGACGAATCCGCTGAGGACGAAGAAGAAGGAGACGCCGGTCGCGCCCTGGGTGAACAGGAACCCCATCACGCCCGACGTGGGATCCGCGCCCGGCGCGGCCAACAGGACCCCGGACCGCGCGTGGAACGCGAAGACCACGAAGGCGGCGATGAACCGCAGGCCCGTCAACGACGGCAACCGGTCGAACGAGGAGGTCACCACCGTCGTCTCGCGCACAACGCACATGTATACCCGGCCACGGCCTCCGGCTCCGCGTCACGTGTCCTTGATTGTCCGTTTAGCCCCTGTCGGGTTTGCGGTAGTGAGGCGCCGCGCCAGACCGTCCAGGAGCAACGCGAGGCCAGCCTCGAAGACGTCGTCGAGGATCAGATCGAACCCGGGCAGCGCGGCGACCTCGGCGATCATCGGGAACCTGCCCGGCACGTCGAGGGCGTCCATCACCGGCTCCTGCTGAGCCATCCACTCGTCGCTGGTTATCCCCGTGACGCGCTGGGCGTCCGCCTCCATCTGCAGGCTGGCCCCGACGCCGACGATCAGCCCGGCGATGGCCACCGTCACCTGCAGCGCCGCCACGGGATCCAAGCCCAGCTCCCGCAGCACCCGCATGATGGCGTCGGTGTAGTCCATGCCGTGCGGCACCATCAGCGGTCGCGCGAGCGACGACATGGCGCTCGACGTCCACGGGTGGCGCTTGGCGACCGACCACTCCGCCCGGACCAGGGTCTCCAGGCGCTCTCGCCACCCGGCCGTGGCGGGTAGCACGGGCACCGGTACCTCGGCGAAGACCTGGTCGGCCATCAGGAGCACCAACTCCTCCTTGCCCGCGACATGGCGGTACAGCGACATGACCGCCACGTCGAGTTCGGCCGCCAGGCGCCGCATCGTCACGGCGGCAAGCCCTTCGGCGTCCGCGAGAGCGATGGCCGTACGGATGATCCGCGGCCGGGACAGTTCCAGCTCCGCCCCGCGCACCGATGGCCCCACTGTCCGCTGTGGACGCTCCGTCTTGGGTTGTGTGCGCTCCGCCTTCGGCTGTGGGCGCTCCGCCTTGGGCTGCTTCTGCTGCGGACGGGGAGCCACGACAGTGCCCACCCCCACCACGGAGCGAACCAGGCCATCGGCCTGCAGCGCCGCGAGCGCCTTCGTCGCGGTGGCGATGGCGACTCCCCAGTCGCGGGTGATCTGACGGGCCGAAGGCACCCGGTCGCCCGGGCGTAGCTGGCCGGCAGCGATCCGGGCCTGAATCGCCGAAGCGATCTCCGCAGCCGTGGTGGCCATCCGCACCCCTCCATAGCGTACTAGTACAGGGAACAAAGTGTACTAGTACATGTTGCTGCTGCATAGGCCGAATGCCTAGGTTTACAGCGTACGCACTACATAGTACGCAGGAGAGGGGGCAGCCGTGGACGACACGGCAGCGGTGCAGACCGTCGGGTTGGTCAAGGCGTACCGAGGGGTTCGGGTGCTCGACAGCGTCGACCTGACCGTCGGGCGCGGCGGCGTCTTCGCGCTTCTCGGACCGAACGGGGCCGGCAAGACCACGATGGTTCGCATTCTGTCCACATTGGTCACTCCAGACGGCGGAACGGCGCGCGTCGCGGGGTGCGACGTCCTGCGCGAGCGGGCCAAGGTGCGCCGCAGCATCAGCCTCACCGGGCAGAGCGTGGCACTCGACGACCTGCAGACCGGGTTGGAGAACCTGACGATGATGGCGCACCTCGCCGGTCTTCGTGAACGCGAGGCACGACGTCGCGCCGTCACCCTGCTCGAGGAGTTCGACCTGGCAGCCGACGGCCACCGCCGCGTCGGCACCTACTCCGGTGGCATGCGACGACGACTGGACCTCGCGGCCGGGCTGACGGGCGACCCGAGCGTGGTATTCCTGGACGAACCGACGACCGGCCTCGATCCGCGCAGCCGACTCGGGCTGTGGCGGGTCGTCCGTGACCTGACGACTCGTGGGGTCACGGTCTTCCTGACGACGCAGTACCTCGAGGAGGCCGATCACCTCGCCGACCGCATCGTGGTGCTCAACGCGGGCCGGATCGTCGCCGACGGCACCGCCACGTCGCTCAAACAACGCTATGCCTCCGTACGCCTGGATCTGGTCGCCGCCGGCCCGGAGCAGTTCCGCCAACTCGCGCGGCGGATCGCCGAACGGGGGATCGCCGCGGTGAGCGGTCCGGCGGACGAGGAGCCAGGCTCCGGCACCACCACCCGTACGGTCCCCGGCACGACTGTCCACAATGGCCTCCTGCCGTTGTCGATCGGTGTCCCGACCGACGGTTCGGCGGCCGACGTCCGGCGCCTGCTCGACGACCTCGATCCCACGGGCGAGACGGTCGCCAGCTTCACCCTGCACCGCGCCACGCTCGACGACGTCTTCCTGGCCCTCACCGGCCGATCCACCGACACCGACGACGGAGCCTCCGTGGCGCCGTCATCCTCCCGGGAGAACGCTCATGTCTGATCTCGCCCCGCCCGCGCCGCTCCCTGGCATGCACCCGCGTCCTGGCGCGCACCCACGCCCCGTCATGCCCCTCCGCGACACCTGGGTCATGATCGGCCGGAACGTCCGGTTGAC
>Ga0164243_10003633_pt1 | contig 24623 bp, 17 predicted proteins | sample OricompcompostOP_FD_108781 | JGI IMG/M metagenome (GOLD analysis project Ga0164243, IMG submission 108781) | Organic Plus compost microbial communities from Emeryville, California, USA - Original compost - Organic plus compost (OP) | ecosystem: Engineered > Solid waste > Mixed feedstock >...
CGGGCGGTCGTTCGGGACCGTCGTGCTCGACCCGCCCAAGCTGATCCCGGGCCGGCTCGACATCGCGGCGGGCAAGCGCAAGTATTTCGACCTCAACGTGCTGGCGATGAACATCGTCGAGCCGGGCGGGTTGCTACTGACCTGCTCGTGCTCGGGGCTGCTCTCGCCCGAGGAGTTTCTGATCCTGCTCCGCGCCGCGGCCCGGAAGGCGGGGCGGGCGGCCCAGGTGCTGGCCGTCACGGGGGCGTCGTCCGACCACCCCGTCGGGCTCGACGCGCTCGAAGGGGCGTACCTCAAAGCCGTCTGGCTCCGCATGGGCGACCGGATCGGCCCCCCGCCGGGCCTGGTCTCGGACGACCTCGACGCGGCCGACGGCGCGTTCGGTTCAGGGGGGGAGGGGGATTCGGAGTAGGGTGAACCCCGACTCGTCTTTGCCGAGACGGCGGTACACCGTAAAATCTAAGGCTCCGGTCGCCGCCGTTCGGTCCCACGCGCGGCCGCGCCCCCCTCATCCACGACGCGAGACGAGGCGACCCCGTGGCGAGCCTGACGGTCGAGAATTACGTAAAGACGATCGCCCTGATCGCCGGAGGAGATAAAGTCGGCACCGGCGAGCTGGCGAGCGCGCTGAACGTGTCGCCGGGGACCGTCACGGGGATGCTCAAGACGCTCTCCGAGGCGAACCTGGCGACGTACACCCCCTACGAAGGGGCCAGCCTGACCCCCTCCGGCCGGACGCTGGCGATGAAGGTCATCCGCCGCCACCGGCTCCTCGAACTCTTCCTCGTCCAGACGCTGAACATGTCGTGGGACGAGGTCCACGAGGAGGCCGAGCACATGGAGCACGCGGCCTCCGAACGGCTGGTCGACCGGATCGACGCCTTCCTCGGCTACCCGGCCGTCGACCCCCACGGCGACCCGATCCCCCGCGCCGACGGCTCGCTCGCGGAGACCGCGGGCTCGCCCCTCACGAAGATGGACCGCGGCCAGAAATTCCGCGTGGTCCGCGTCGTCGACCAGGACCCGGCCTTCCTCCGCTACCTGACCGAGTGCGGCCTCGACCTGAACGCCACCGGCGAACTCGTCGAGAACCGCCCCGAGGCCGGCGCCCTCATCTTCCGCCTCCGCGACCGGACGGTCGCCCTCGGCCATTCGGCCGCCGGCAAGGTCCTCGTCGTCCCGGTCGAGGGTTAATCCGCCCGCCCCCGAAGCGGGGCGGCGTTTACGACCGGAACACGTCCTCGTCACCCGGCACCGGCTCGCGCACGGGGCGGAACGGCGTCAGGTCGACCCGGGAGGGGCGGCCGAGGACCACGTCCGCGATCACTTCGGCGGTCGCGGGGGCGAGTTGCAGGCCGGCCCGCTTATGGCCGGTCGCCACGACGGCGTTGGCGAACCCGGGCAGGGGGCCGAGATACGGACGGGTGTCGAGCGTCCCCGGCCGCAAACCCGCCCAGGACGATTCGACCTCCGCGGCGGCCAGGCCCGGGCAGAGGCGCAACGCCTCGTCGATCAGGTCGCGCACACCGACCGGCGTCGGCCGGACGTCGAACCCGGCGTCCTCCTCGGTCGCCCCGATCAGGACCCGGCCGTCGTCGCGCGGGACGAGGTAATTCTTGCCGTGCTCGACAATCCGGCGGAGCAGGGGGCGGTCCGACTTCAGGAGGACGATCTGCCCCTTGAGCGGCGGGGTCGGGACGCGGAGCCCGAGCCCCTCGATCAGCCCGCCCGTCCAGGCCCCCGCGGCCAGCACGACCGCCCCGCAGGCGACCGCCCCAGCCGACGTTTTCACGGCCGTGACCCGCCCCCCCTGATGCTCGAAACCGACGACCGTCTCGCCCGGGCGGAAGACCACCCCCCGCGCCGCGCTGGCGAGGGTCAGGGCGCGGAGGTGGCGGGGGTTGCGCACCTGAGCGCGGTCGGGGAGGAAGTAGGCGACGCGGAGTTCGGGGCTGAGCGCCGGCTCGACCCGGCCGAAGTCGCCGGGGGCGAGGCGTTCGAAGACGATCCGCTCGGTCTTCCACCGGCCGGCCATCGACCGTAAATCGTGCTCCTCGGCTTCGGTCAGGGCGACGTCGACCCCCCCGGTGCGCCGGTAGCCGTTGTCGATCCCGGTCTCCTCGCGGAGCGCGGCCGACCACTCGGGGTAGAGCGTGGCGCTCCACGACCTCAGTTCGACGGTCGGGTTCGTCCGGAGCCGCTCGGTGTTCGCCGGGATCAACCCCGCCCCGGCCCAGGAGGCTTCGCGGCCGACCTCGCGCCGGTCGAAAAGGGTCACGGAGGCCCCTTCACACGCCAGCCGGTAGGCGACCGAAAGGCCGATGGCGCCGCCGCCGACAATCACAACGTCGCTGCTCATGGGGTGGGCCGTGTGCTCGGTTGCCGGGTCCGTTCCGCCTGCCAGACGGCGGCCTTGATTCGAAACACGCCGCGTCCTTCGCCGGCGAGCAGGATGTCGCCACCGTCCCAGGCGACCGCCTCGACCTGATCGCCCGACCGGAAGCGCCGCAACGTGACCGCCGTCCAGCCGTCGCGGCCGTCCCGGAGGAAAACGCCGACCGCGTCGGTCGAGCAAACGACGAGGCGGCGGCCGTCGCGGGAAAGGTCGGCGCCGGTCACCGGCGCGGTAAAGCCGGGGAGCGTCGCGACCGGCTTGGGGACCGCCGGCCGGATCAGCGGCGCGGGGGGGCTGAGCGGGACCGCGTAGACCGCCGCCGGGCGGCCGTCGAAGGTCTTCGCGACGATCAGGGCGCGGTCGCCGTCGATCACCAGGCCCTCGGCGTCGAACCGGCCGCCCGAGGGAAAGCGGTAGTAGATTGCCGTCTTTACCGTGAGCGTTTTGACGTCGTCGCGTGACGGGTCGGGTTCGTCAATTTGATAAACGGCACGCAAGGGGAGAAGACTATCGTTGTTGCCGATCTCGCCGATGTAGAGGTGCCCGTGGTCGTCGACCGCGACGTCCTCCCAGTCGACGTTCGGGACCTTGACGGCGTACTCGCGGATCAGCGACCCGTCGCGGCGGACGGCGAACAGGGCGGGGGGGTTCCCGGAGTCGTTGTGGACCCAGTAAACCCCCGGATGCCGCCGGCTCTTGACCAGGCCCGACGCCTCGCGGACCGCGGGGTGGTCGAGCCGCCCGACCCGTTCGAGCGCGACCTCCGGTCCGGCGGCGGAGAGGGCCAGGAGCGTCAGGAGGGCCGGGGTCGTCATGGGGCCTCGGGGGTCGCGGCGGGGGCGGTCGTCGGGAGCCACCATCCTAGCAAACGGGGCCTTCGTCCGGCCACCCGACGGCAACGGCTTGCGATCGGGGCGACGCGCCGTAAACTCGGGTGCGGAATGGTGCCCCCCGTTGGCGCGGAGGGGCGGTCTGCCCCGCAAGCCGGGGGCGTCTGCTACCGAGCGAGGGTCGCGCGATGGAGAACCCCCAGATCCGGCCCGGACTGGTCGAGAACACCGGGGCGATGCCCCGGGTCGTGGCCTTCTTTCGAAACGCGGCCCAGGGCAACGGCGCGATCCAGTTGCTCGTGGCGCTCGGCGTCCCGAGCGACCGGCTCGGCGTCACCCCCCCCGAACGGATCGAGCACGGCCAGGGGATGCTCCTCGACGTCGCCTGCCCGAACGAGTCCTTGATCCCTCAAGTCGAGGAAGTCTGCCGGAAGCACGGCGCGGAAATCCACCGCCGCCGCTGAGCGCGCCGCCACCCCCTCCCGCCCCGTTTTCTACCCGCCTGACAACACGAGACGAGGAACCCCCACGATGTCCCTCCGTACCGCGAGCCTCACCCTCCTCGCCCTCACGCCGGCGCTCGTCTCGGCCGGGCCGAGCCCGGACGTCCCGTCGTTCGCCAAAGACGTGCCCTCGGTCAAGTCGGGCGAACCGGTCCTGAAGTTCAACGGCAAGGACTTCACCGGGTTCTACGCCTACACCAAGGACCACAAGTACGAAGACCCGAAGAAGGTCTTCACCGTCAAGGACGGCCAGATCCACATCTCCGGCGAAGAGTTCGGCGGCCTGGCGACCACCGGGAACTTCGGCAACTACCACCTGATTACCGAATGGAAGTGGGGCGGGAAGACCTGGGCCCCGCGGACGAAGAACTCGCGCGACTCCGGCATCCTCCTCCACTGCGTCGGCCCCGACGGCGCGGCCGGGGGCCAGTGGATGGAGTCGATCGAGTGCCAGATCATCGAAGGGGGCTGCGGCGACCTGCTGATGGTCGCCGGCCTCGGCAAGCCGAGCCTCACCTGCGAGACCCGCGTCGGGCCCGACAAGCAGCTTTACTACGAGAAGGGTGGTAAGCCCGTCACCATGGACGGCGGCCGGTTCAACTGGTGGGGCCGCGACCCGGCCTGGAAGGACGTCCTCGGCGTCCGGGGGCCGCGCGACATCGAAAAGCCGGTCGGCGAGTGGAACCGGATGGAGGTGATCTGCGACGGCGACACGATCACCAACATCGTGAACGGCTACGTGGTCAACGTCGGCACGAAGTCGAGCCTGACGATGGGCAAGCTCCAGTTCCAGTCCGAAGGGGCGGAGATCATCTTCCGGAAGATCGAGATCCGGCCGCTCGTGAAGTGAAACCGGCCCGGCCGTCACGTCAAGGGGCGACGCACTCGCCCCGAACGGCGGCCGGCGGTATGATCAGAGGTCACCGATCTTTGGGAGCGGTGGGGCGACGGACCGGCCCGCCGTTCCCTTTTCCGTTCCGTTCGGGATAAAATGAATGTAAGGAACCATGCGTGTCCCGTCGTTGATTGGGGACCCAGCACGCCCATGTCGTCCGCCCGTCGCTTGCTGATTCTGACCGCCTTCCTCGCCGTCTCGCCGCTAGGGCCCCTGGTCGACGCCGCGCGCGGCGATAACGACCCGGCCGTATTGCGGGGGTTGCAATTCCTGCGCGGCCGGGTCGGCAAGGAGCAGGTCGGGGAGACGGCCCTGATCGCCCTGGCGATGCTGAAGGCGGACGTCCCCCCGGGCGACCCGTCGGTCGCCGCCTGCGTGTCCAAGCTCCGGTCGCGGTTCGTCAGCGGCGGCTACGCGCCGGAACGGCGGAACGGGCTCGACGTCTACGAGGCGGGGGTCGTTTCGTTGGCCCTGGCGAACCTCAGCGCCGAGTCGCGGCGGACCGAACTGGAGGCGCTGGCCCAGTACCTCGTCGGCAAGCAGAAGTCGAACGGGTCGTGGGACTACGACAACCGCGACAAGGGGGACACCTCGATCTCCCAGTACGCCGTGCTCGGGCTCTGGGAGGCGGAGAACGGCGGGGCCTCCGTCCCCCCCGAGGTCTGGGACCGCGCGGCGCAGTGGTACCTCTCGGTGCAAGCGCCGGGGGGGAGTTGGAACTACCACCGCGACGAAGGGTCTCCCGAGACCATCTCGATGACCGCCGCCGGGGTCGGCAGCCTGCTGATCTGCCAGCGCCAGCTCAACCGCTACCGGCACCAGACGGAGTCGGGCAGCGCGCTCCTCAGCCCCGTGGCGGGCGACGGCCGCCGGACGAGGTACAACCCGTCGACCTCGAACGCCTCGCTCGAACAGGCGATCCGCCGCGGGATGGCCTGGGTCGCGGCCAACTTCACCACCTCCGGCGGCAACCCGATCATCGGCCAGTCGGTCTATTACGGCCTCTACGGCATCGAGCGCCTGGGCGCCCTCGCCGGCCGCCAGAACCTCGGGCGGGTCGACTGGTTCGAGCAGGGGAGCCGGATGATCCACGCCGCCCAGCGGAACGACGGCGCCTGGGACGGCTCGCACGGCGACGTCCCCAACACGGCCTGGGCGATCCTGTTCATCACCAAGTCGACGGCCAAGACGATCCGCCGGATCGAGGTCGCGTCGCTCGGGGCCGGCACACTGCTGGGGGGCCGCGGCCTGCCGAAAGACCTGTCGAACCTGACGGTCGCCGGCGGCAAGGTCGTCAGCCGGCCGATGAACGGGGCGGTCGAAGGGATGCTCTCCGTCCTGGAAGACGCCCGCGCCGAGAACGCCGACGCAGCGCTCGCCGGCCTGGTCGCCCGCTACCGGGTCGAGGGGCCGAAGGTCCTCCGGCCCTACAAGGACCGGTTCCGCAAGCTGCTGACCGACCGCGACCCCGGGCTCCGCAAGGTCGCCGCCTGGGCGCTGGCGCGGACGGCCGACCTCGACGCGGCCCCCCTCCTGATCGACGCCCTGAACGACCCCGACGACTCGGTCGTCACCGTGGCCCGGGAGGGCCTGCAACTGCTCAGCCGGAAGATTGAAGGGTTCGGCCCCCCCACCCCGTCCACCCCCGACCAGCGTCGGGACGCCGTGAAGCGTTGGAGGGACTGGTACGCCTCGATCCGCCCGCTCGACCTCGAAGGACAGGACGAAGCCCCGGCCGGCCCGCAGCCCCCGCCCCCCGACCGCCGGAGCCCCCAATGACCCCCGCGACGGCCGCCCAGGGAACCGGAACGATCCCCGCCGGCGCGGCGCCGGCGGCGCCCGAGAACGACCCGAGGGTCTTCGGCGAGTCGTCCTACGACCGCGTCACGTCGATGCTAATGGCGATCGTCATCGGCGCGGCGATCGTCGTCGGTTGGCTCTACCTGATCTACCTCACGAACCAGGGGTACGCCGCGCGCGTCACGGCCCCCTTGCAGATCGTCGACGTCCTCGGCGGCGGCGGGGGGAGCCCCGACGGCACGCCGGGGTCGACCGAGAAGGTCGACGTCCCCGGGGCCGACGCGGCCGCCATGGCCTCGAACAACGACGCCGACGCGGCCGACTTCGAAGAGCCTTCGGTCCGCCAGACCCCGGCCGCGATGCTCGACGCCGTCGCGGAGGCCGGGCAGAGCCTCGCCGAAGTCGACGTCGAGGCCGCGATGCCGAACGGCGGGCCGGTCGCCGGGGGGAAGCGGGCCTCGAAGCTCGGCACCGTCGGCCCCGGCCTCGGCCTCGGGCCGGGCGACGGCGGCGTCCCGGCCGAGCAGCGGTGGAGCATCGTCTACAACCCCGGCCAGACGAGCGAGGAGTACGCGCGCCAGCTCGACGCCCTGGGCGTCGAATTCGCGGTCGTCTCCGGCCCGAACCAGCTCACCTACGTCTCCCGGTTCTCCGACGCGACACCGTCGAAGCGCTACGGCTCGGGCCAGGGGGACGAACGGCTCTATTTCCTCTGGCAGGGGCGCGGGCGGAAGGCGTCCGACGTCGCCCTGCTGCGCAAGGCGGGGATCGAGGTGGGCGACGGGGTGGTCATGCAGTTCTACCCGAAGGCGGTCGAGAACCAACTCGCCCAGCTCGAAGTCCGCTACCGGGGCCGCCAGCCGTCGGAGATCCGGTTCACCCGGTTCAGCGTCGTCCCGAAAGACAACGGCTACGGGTTCACCGTGATCGCCCAGGAGCCCTTGCGGTGAGCGACGCGCCCCCCTCCCCAACCAAGGACCCGGTGTGACAGCCTATGGCGACGCTGGAAGTTCACGACGCTGAGGGCCGGGTCGAGCGCGTCGTCATCGCGCGCGACCAGCCGGTCATGTTCGGGTCGAGCCCGAAGTGCGAGATCGTCCTGAACGGGAAAGACGTCCTGCCGTTCCACGGCCGGGTCCGCTGGCAGAACAAGAAGGCGAAGTTCAAGGTCGACGCCTCGCCCGACGCCGAGTTCCTCTGGGTCAACGGCCACAAGATGGCCTCGTCCAGCTTCCGCCAGGGGGACGAGGTCCGGGTCGGCGGCTGCCGGATCTTCATGATCAACGAGGCCGACGCCGCCCCGGTCGGCCTCCCCTCGGGGCCGCCCCCGCGCGACGACGCGACCCGCGTCCAGGCCCCGCCGTTCCTCGCCCCCGCCGGGCCGGCGGCCCCGCTCCCCCGGAGCCGCTGGCGGCCGACCGCCGAGGCCGACGAGCCGCCGATCGACATCGAACTCGACGAGCCGAAACGGCCCCGCGGCCGGCGCGGCCGGCGGTCGGCCCTCAAGGAAGGCATGGAGTCGGCGGCGACGACGGCGGTCGCCCCCGAGCCCCCCCGGCGGGGCTGGCGCCGGCTCATTTACCTGTTCTCGGCGAGGGCCTACGCGCCCGGGCAGGAGTCGGTCCTGTCGTCGCCGCTGGTCTTCGGCCTCGGGGTCACGCTCGCCGTCCTGATCGTGGTCGGGATCGCCCTCTACGCGGTCATCGTCCGGACGGCCGCGACCCGGCTGTTCAACCAGGCGGTCGAAAGCCTGGACGACGGCGACTACCGCACCGCCCTGCGGCGGTTCGACGCCTTCCTCAAGGCGAACCCGCAGGACGCCCGCGCCGGCAAGGCCCGGGTCCACCGGGCGATGGCCAACGTCCGCCAGTACACCTCGGCCGCCGGCGCGTCGTGGTCGCTCGCGCTGGAGGCCGAGCGGGAGATGGTCGAATCGGTCGGGTCCGTGCCCGAATACCGCGACTCCAGCACCGAGCTCGAAGAGGTCGTGCTCCGGACCGGCGAGGCGCTGGCCGACCGGGCGCGGCTGTCGGCCGACCCGAAGGTGCTGGCCGAGGCCGAGTCGGTCGTCCCGCTGCACGAGAAGGTCGCCGGGAAGGCCGCCGCGGCGCTGTTGAAGAAGTCGCGCCTCCCCGAGAAACTCGTCGCGGCCCGGGCCGCGGTGAAGAAGGCGGCGGTCCGCCGCGACCGCCTCGGCGAAATGGACGCCGCGCTGAAGGCCGCGTCGACGGCCGGCGTGTACGCCGCGCGCGACGCCCTGGTCGCCGAGTACCCCGACCAGGCCGGCGACCGCGACCTGCTCGGCCGGATGACCGCGGCCAACGAACTCGTGCGGAAGGCCGTCACGGTCGACCCCTCCGGCCGACCCGCCGAGACCGAGCCGCACCCCGAGCCGCTCGGGCCGCCCACCACGCTGGTCGTGCGGTCGAACCCGGCCGCCCCCGCGGCCGACGCCGCGCCGCTCGTTTACGCCCTGGCCGACGGCCTCGCCTTCGCGGTCGACGGGTCGACCGGCGCGCCGGTCTGGCAGGTCCCGCTCGGGCTCTCGTCCCCGTTCCCCCCCGTGCCGATCCCGGGGGGGACGACGGTCCTGGCCGTCGACGCCCGCCACACGGAACTCGTCCGGCTCGACGCGAAGACCGGCCGCCTCGTCTGGCGGCAGGCGCTGGACGGGCGGGTGACCGACCCGCCGCTCGTGCTGGGCAACCAGGTCATCCAGGCGACGTCCGGCGGCAAGCTCCTCGTCATCGACCTCGCCACCGGCGCGCTCCGGGCGACGGTCGACCTGGGGATGCCCGTCGCCCGGACGCCCGCGGCCGACGAGTCGGGACAGGCGCTCTACGTGGCGGCCGAGAAGGACGTTTTGTTCGTCCTGAACCGCGACCCCCTCGGCTGCGCCGCGGTCGAATACCTCGGCCACCCCCTCGGGTCGATCGGCGCCCCGCCGGCCCGGTTCGGCCGCTACCTGGTCGTCCCCGAGAACCATCAGATCAACGAGAGCCGCTGGCGGGTCTTCGTGATCGCCGAGGACGGCCTGAAGGTCAGCCCCGTGCAACAGATCCCCGTGGACGGCTGGACCTGGGGGACGCCGGCGTCGTCCGGGTCGGTCGTCTGGGCGTCGGGCGACCGGGGCGGGGTCGCCGCCTACGCGGTCGGGGCGTACGGCGAGAAGGACCCGTTCCGGCTGATCAGCCGGATTCCGACCGACGCCCAGCCCTCGGGCCCGGCGTTCGCGCTGGCCCGCACGGAGCGCGAGCTTTGGGTCGCCTCCGGGCGGTCGGGCCGCTACGAGCTCGACCCGGAAGGGGGCAAGCTGAAGACGTCGTGGACCCTCGCCGAGGCCGGCCCCGCCGCCGCCCCGCCCCAGGTGGCCGGCCCGCTGCTCGTGCTGACCCAGCAGAACATCGACGGCCCCGGCGTGGGGCTCTGGGGGGTCGACCCTGCGTCCGGCGCGGTCCGCTGGCGGACCGTCCTCGGCGCCCCCTGGCCCTCGCCCCCCGCGGCCGAAGGGAAGGGGGAGCGTCTCTCCGCGCTCGGGGTCGACGGCCGGCCGATCGCGTTGACGCACCAGGCCCTTTCCGAGGGGGGCTTCGTCGTCGTCCCGCTGCCGACCCCCGGCTCGTTCCGGCTCCCGGCCGGGGCGGTCGCGCGGGTCGAAGGGGAGGGGTGGACGGCCGTCGTGCCGGCGTTAAAGTCGTCCACGATCCTCGTCCGGGCCGGCACGGGGGCGTTCCGTGAAGTGGCTCTACCCGCCCCCGTCGGGGCACCGCCAATCGCCTGGGGGAAGGAACTCCTCGTGCCCGGCGACGACGGCCGCGCCTACCTGATCGACCCTGTCTCGGGCGAGTCGCGTGCCGAGCCGTTCGTCCCCCCGTTCGACCGGACGAAGCCGACCCGGTGGCGTCCCCCCGTTCTACTCGCCGACGGGGCCGTCGTGCTCGCCGACGAGTCCGGGCGCGTCCGCCGCCTGGTCCGCGTGGCCGACCCTCGGCCGCGGATTTCGGTCGCCGTGGAGGTCGCGCTGGGCAAAACGGTCGCCACGTCCCCGGCCTCAACGGGGGGGGCGGTCGTGCTCGTCACCGACGACGGCCGCGTCCGGGCGCTGGCGGGCCGCGACCTGAGCCCGGTCGGGGCCTGGCCTCTTGAGGCCCCACTCGCGGCGCCCCCGGCGGCCGTCGCCGGGCGCTGCTTCCTCGCCGACACCGCGGGCAACGTCCTCGCGCTGGGGGCCGACGGCCAGCGGCTCTGGTCCACCCGGCTGGTGACGAAGGCGGGGCCGGTCGTCGTCGCCGGCGCGCCGGCCGTCCGCGGACAGGGGGTCTGGTTCCTTTCGCGCGACGGCCAACTCGTCGGCCGGTCGCTCGCCGACGGCTCCCCCCTCGCCGACGCCCCGCTCGACGTCCCGCCCGCCGGCGGGCCGGTCGCCGCCGGCGACGACCTGGCGGTCCCCGTCGGGCTCGGCACGGTCCGCCTGCTCACGATCGAGGCGAAAGGTTCGACCGAGGAAGCGAAGGCCCACGACGGAGGCCGGCCATGACCCACCATCCGGATCGCCCGACCCGCGCCCCCGGCCCCCGGCGCGAAACAGCCGCAACGCGCACACCGGTCGTCGTGCTCGGCGTATTGGTGGTCTTCGCCGCGTCGTGGGCCGCGCCGGCGCCGGCCACGGGCCAGGCCCCTCCTGCGGCGAAGGCCGCGTCCGCCCCCCCGGCCGCCGACGTCGACCTGCTCGCCGCCGCGCCGTTCGACCGGATCACGCTGATCGACAACACGGTCCTCCTGATCGACCCCGTGCTCCCCCGGCCGCTCCCGGCGTACGACGCCGCCAAGGAGGCGCAGAAGAGGCGGGGCAAGCGGGAGATCCCGCGCGAGGGGAACATCACCCTGCAGGGCGAGAAGCAGCCGAAGATCGAAGCCCCCAAAGACGACGAGGACGACGCCGCTTCGAAGCTGACCATCCACCTGCTTCAGGGGGACGTGCGCGACTACGTCGTCCGGCGTTCGAGCATCAAAACGATCGAATACTTCGAAGACATGCTCCTGGCCGAAGGGGAACGACTCGCCCTGGCCCGCGACTACACCCGCGCGTTCGAATGTTACCTCCGCGTTCAGACGCGCGACCCGAAGTGGCGCGGGCTCGACAGCCACGTCAACCGCCTCCTCTTCGCCGAAGGGAGCGCCGCCCTCCTCGACGGCAACGCCGAACGCGGGCTCCGGCTCCTCGGCGAACTCTGGGCCCGCGACAAAAACTTCCCGGGCCTGGCCGACAAGCTCGCGGCCTCTTACAGCGGACGCGCCGGCCGCGCGTTCGAGTTGGGCCTCTTCGCGCTCGGCCGGAAGATCCTCCACGACGCGGAGCCGCTCGCGCCCGACCACCCTCTGCTGCGCGAGGTCCGCGAGCGGTTCGTGAACCGGGCGAAAGGCCGGGTCCAGAACGCCTCCAAGGCGGAGGGGGGCGCCCGCGTCGACGCTTTGGCCGACGCCCTCCGCGTCTGGCCGACGCTGGACGGGGCCGACGCCGCCTACCGCGAGGCGTTCGCCGCCGCCCCCACCCTTGAGGTCGCCGTCGGCGACGTCCCGCGCGGCGTCGGGCCTTGGGTCCGATCCCCGGCCGACGCCCGCGTGTCTCGGCTCCTCTACCTCCCCCCGCTCGCCGCCGACGACGAGCCGTCCGCCCGGGGCGAATCCCCCGACCAGCTCGCGGCGAAGCTCACCTCGGCCGACCTCGGCCGGCGGCTGACGATCGAACTGAAGCCCGGGGTGACCTGGTCGGACGGCTCCCGCCCCGTCGCCGCGATCGACCTGGCCCGCGCCCTGACCGACGCCGTCGAGCCAACCTCGCCCCGGTTCTCGGCCCGCTGGTCCGACCTGCTCGACCGCGTCGACACGCCGGACGAGACCCACGTCGAGGTCCAGCTGACCCGCGCGACGCTCAAGCCCGGGGCCTGGCTCCTCGGCCCGGTCGGCCCCGCGCACGGGGGGGGCGACGGCCGCGTGGTCACCGCCGACCGCGGCCGGGAACTCGTCGTCGACGGCCCCTACCGCTGGACCGACGCCGGCCCCGACCGGGCCGAACTGGCCGCGCCCGACGGCTCCGCCTCGGGCCCGGCCCCGCGCGTCAAAATCCGGCGCGTCAAAGAGGTCCGTTATCCCAACGCCCTTCAAACCCTCGGCGCGTTCCGGCGGGGCGAGGTCGCCCTCGTCGAGCACGTCCCGCCCGACCGCGTGGCCGAGTTCCAGAAGACGCCGGACGTTCACGTCGGCCGCTACGCCAAGCCGTTCCTCCACCGGATCGCCCTCGACGGCCGCAACCCGGTCCTCAAGAACCGCCAGTTCCGCCGCGGCCTCTCGTACGCGATCGACCGCAAGACCCTGCTCGAAGAGACCCTCCTCCGCCGCCCGGCCGACGACGCCAACCGCGTCTCCGACGGCGTCTTCGCCAGGGGCGACTACGCCGACGCGCCCGACGTCGCCCCGCTCGGCTACGACCCGATCCTCGCCAAGGCGCTGATCGTCGCCGCCCGCAAGGAACTCGGCGGCGGGCCGATCAAGCTCACCTTCGAGTACCCGGCGACCCCGGAGGCCCAGGCCGTCGCGCCGAAACTCATCGAATCGCTCAAACTCGCCGGGGTCGAAATCGTCGCGACGGAGCGGCCCGAATCGGTGCTCGAAGCCGAACTCCGCGCCGGCCGCCGGTTCGACCTGGCGTACCGCGCCACCCGGTGCGACGAGCCGGCCACCGACGCCGGCCCGCTGATCAGCCCGTCGTACGACGCCCCGGCCGGGGTCAACCCGCTCGCGGCCGTCGCCAGCGACCGCATCCTCCAACTCCTGATCCAACTGGAGCGCGCCCCCGAGTGGCCGACCGCCAAAGGCCTGGCGACGCAGATCGACCGCGAGTGCCGCGACGAACTCCCGGTCATCCCGCTCTGGCAGGTCGAAGGGCACTACGCCTGGCACGCGCGGCTGAAAGGCCCCAAAGAGGTGTCGAACAGTCTCTACGAGGGGATCGCCACATGGGAGGTCGAGCCGTGGTTCGCCAAGGACCCGTGGTAAAGCCCACGTCGCGAGCCGTGGCCGCCCTCGCGGCCGGTCTCGTGCTCATGACAGCGAGTTCCGTTTCGGCCCAGCCCGCGCCTTCGCCGGCCGCCGCGCCTCAGCCCGCCGCGCCCGTCTCGATCGACCGGCAGCCGTACCGGATTCGCCTCCTCCTCTCGTCCGACCCGGCCGCGCGGGTCGACGCGCGCCGTCGGGCGGCCCTCGTCGCCGACTGGTTGACGCTGGTCCGCCGGTTCGTCGGCGCCCCCTGGCAGATCGAGGTCGCCGGGGAAGACCGGTCGGCGTCGGCCGCGGCCGGCTTGGAGTCGCTCAAGCCGGAAGACCTGAAGGACGCGGCGGCGGGGGTGGATAAAGTCTGGGTCGTCCGGATCGACGCCGAGGGGGCGGGCCTCGCGTTCGTGGGGCGCGAGTTGGACGTGACGACCGGCCGGGTCGGCCCCCTCCAGCGCCGGGCGGCGCCGGTGGTGCGCGACGCCCCCCGGGTCTTCCTCCGGTTCGCGTTCGACCTCTTCGCCCCGTACGCCGAGATCGGCGAACGGTTCGGCAAGAACGTCTCGCTCACCGTCCGCGGCGCCTCGGTCCCGGCGGCGAGTCCGCTCGGCCGGGTCGCCCCGGAGGGGACGTTCTTCCTCCCCCTGCGGGTGGTCCCGATGAAAGACGGGACGACCGTCGTCCGCGAGATCCCCTTTTCGTTCCTGCGGGTGGAAGCCCCCGAGTCGGCCGGCGCGCGGTGCTCGGTGGTGAGCGTCTATAGCGACCCGTTCACGCGGCGGGTCGTGCAAAAGACGTCGCTCGTGGCGCTCGGGGTCAAGCCGGGGAAGAGCCCGTCACGCCTCCGCTTCCAGACCCTCCCGGACAAGGCCCCCGCGGCCGGCTACATTCTGACCGCCAGGAACTACCCCGACGGCGTCCCCCGCGACGTCGGCACGACCGACCGCGAGGGGCGCGTGACGCTCGACCCGACGGCGTTCGACGGCCTGATCGTCCTGCGCCTCCTGGCCGGCGGCACCGAGCCGGTGATCGAATTCCCGTTCATGCCGGGCGACTCCGGCGAGGAGCGGTCGATCCCTCCGTTCGACCCCAAGCCGCTGGCCGTCGCCCTGGAGGCGCAACTCGACGCGCTCCGCGACGCGGTCATCGACCTGGTGGCCGTCCGCGCCCGGCTCGAATCCCGGCTCAAGGCCCGGTTCGACGGCGAAGACTGGGCCGGCGCCAACGAAGCCCTCACCGAGTTCCGCAAGCTCCCGCCGCGCGAAAAATTCGCCGACGAGTTGAAACGCCTCCACGACGAAGCCTTGCGCCGGCAGACGTCGGCCAAAACCCCCATACTCACCAAGAACGCCCAGGCCCAGGTCGCCGACCTGCAAGCCCTGATCGACCGCTACCTGGACGACGAGGCGTTCAAATCGTTCGCCGACGCCCTCGACAAGCTCAAGACGAACCCGGTCGGCAAGGCGACCGCCAAGGACGCGCCGAAGGCCGCCCCCGCGCCGTCGTCTTGACGCCGTTATTCGGCCCGTTCAAGGGGTAAACCCCGTCCGGGGCTCGTGCGTCTCCGTGCCCGCCGCCCCCAACGGCGCGAAGAGCTTGGCGAGCTTCGCCCCGCCGCGGAAAAGGCGCAGGAGCGAGGGGGTCGAGAGCCGGTCGACCTGGCTGTACCAGGCCGTGAGCATCCGGCAGAATTCGAGCATCTTTTCCAGTTGCTCGCGCGTGTACTGTTCCGAGGCGTCGCCCGCGTTGGCCTCGACCACGCAACTCTCCAGCAGCGCGATCGTCGGGTCCATCTCGCGCCGCTTGCGCTCGGCCATGATGACCCGGAAGGTCTCCATGACGTCCTTCAGTGCCTCGAACCGGTCGCGGCGGTCGCCGATGATGTGGACGCGGCGGACGACCCCCCAGGTGATCAACTCCCGGAGGCTCGTCGAGACGTTCGACCGGCTCACGTCGAGCAGCCTGCTGATCTCCTCGGCGTCGAGCGCCTCGGGGGCCACGAACAACAGCGCGTGGACCTGCGCCATCGTCCGGTTGATCCCCCAGGCCTGACCCATCTCCCCCCAGTGGAGGACGAATTTCTGCGCGGCGGGCGTGAGTTTCACGGGATTGACCGCTTCGGACGGATGTTTCGGTTTCTACCGAAATGCTACTCCTAACGGTCCTGACCCGCAAGACCGACGCCCCCGCCACGGCGCCGGTCAAGATCCGGCGCCGGCGGGCGAATAATCCCGGGCCGGCGGACGAATCGGCTTGATCGGCGGGTCCTATCGGATTAGGATGAGTCGATCGCGTCGACAAATGTCATGGCCCCGTTCGGGGCCGTCCGCGACGGCAAGGGGAAGCGTCACATGGCACGTCGCCGTTGGGGTGCGGCCTGGGTTGTCGCGTGTGCCTCCGTCTGGTCCGGCTGCGGCAAGGATTCGGCGCCGCCGGTCGTGACGCCGACGACGGCGGCGTCCGCGCGGTCGGCGCCCCCCGTGAAGGACGAAACGCCCCGCCCGAAGGCCGAAGCGAAACCGGCCGAATCGGACGCGCTCAGGGTCAGCCCGGCGGCGGTCACGCTCGCGCCGGGGGACTCCGGCCTACAGCTTTTGGCGACGGCAAAGGGGACACTCGGCGGTCGGCGCGACGTCTCGGCGGCGGCGACCTGGAAGGTCGAGCCCGAAGGCGTCGTGACCGTCGACGCGGGGGGCTATCTCAAGCCGCTCGCCGCCGGCCGGGCGACGCTCCGGGCGGGGTTCGAGGGGCACGAGTCGTCGGCCACGGTCGTCGTCGCGCCGAAGGACGACCGGCCGTGGGACTTCGCCGAGGACGTCGTGCCGATCCTCACGCGCGCGGGGTGCAACACCGGCAACTGTCACGGCCGGACCGACGGCCAGAACGGGTTCCACCTCTCGCTGTTCGGCTACGACCCGAAGGGGGACTACCTGGCGATCGCCCGCGACGCGGCCGGCCGGCGCCTCTCGCGGGTGAACCCGGCCGCCAGCCTGTTCCTCGCCAAGGCGACCGGCCTGATCCCGCACGGCGGCGGGCGGCGCGTCCGGCCCGACTCCGACGAGTACAAGACCCTGCTCGGCTGGCTCCAGGCGGGCGCCCCGGAAACGCGCGGCGCGACCCACGGCCCGATCGCGTCGCTACGGGTCGAGCCGGCCGACGTCCGCCTCGACGAGCCCGGCCCCCAGCAACTCCGGGTCGTCGCCCGCTACGCCGACGGCCACGAGCGCGACGTCACCCGGACGGCGACCTACCGCGTGAACGACGACTCCGCCGCGTCGGTCGACCAAACCGGCCGGGCCGCCCTGCTGCGGCGGGCCGAGGCCGACCTCGTCGTGCGCTACCAGTCCCAGGTCGTCAGCACCCGGCTCGCGACGATCGTCAACCCCGACCTCGATTTCGACTTCGCCAAGCTCAAGCGGCGCAACTTCATCGACGACGAGCTTTTCAAGCGGCTGGAATCCCTGAAGGTCCCCCCCAGCCCCCCCGCAAGCGACGCCGCCTTCCTCCGCCGCGTCACCCTCGACCTGACCGGCGAACAGCCTCAGCCGGAGGCCGTCCGTAAGTTCCTCGCCGACGCCGACCCGGAGAAGCGTGCCAAGGTCGTCGACCGGCTCATCGGCAGCCGCGAATTCGTCCTCTTCTGGAAGATCAAGCTCGGCGACCTGCTCCAGATCACGTCGGCCCGGTTCGGCAACGGGGCCTCGTATTACCACACCTGGCTCGAAGAACAGCTCTCCAAGAATACGCCCTGGGACCAGTCGGTCCGCACGCTCATGACCGCGCTCGGCAACCCGATGGTGCAGGGGGGCGGGCCGGTGAATTATGCCCTCGACGGCCCCGACGCCAAGACCTCGGCCGAGCAAACGGCCCAGCGGTTCCTCGCCCTCCGGCTCCGGTGCGCCCAGTGCCACGACCACCCGTTCGACGTCTGGACCCAGGACGACTACTTCGGCCTCGCCGCCTTCTTCGCCAAGGTCCAGCGCAGCGGCGGTCCGGGCGCGATGGGGCGCAACGAGGTCAAGGTGAACCCCAAGGGCCGGGTCGAACACCTGCGGACGAAGAAGCCGGCCGAGCCCAAGCTCCTCGGCGGCAAGGTCGTGACCTTGAAGGAGTCCGAAGACCCGCGCAAGGCCCTCGCCGACTGGATGACCGCCCCCGACAACCCCTTCTTCGCCCGCGCGGCGGTGAACTGGGTCTGGGCGCAGTTCTTCGGCAAGGGGTTGGCCGACCCGCCCGACGACCTGAGCCGCGCCAACCCGCCGGTCCACCCCGAACTGCTCGACGCCCTGGCCAAGCATTTCGTCGCCCACAAGTTCGACCTCCGCGACCTCATCCGCACCGTGGCGACGTCGGAAGCCTACGGCCTCTCGTCGGGGACCGTGCCCGGCAACGAGAAGGACACGCGCCTCTTCTCGCACCACGTCCCCCGGCCGCTCACCGCCCACCAGATGGCCGACGCCCTCGCGCAAGCGACCGACGTCCCGAACCGGTTCCCGAACCGCGTGGCGAGCACCCGGGCGATCGAGGTGTACGACCCCGCGACGGCCAGCACGATCCTCGACACGTTCGGCCGGTGCGCCCGGAACGTCGGCTGCGCCTCGGTCGCCACCCCGATGCTCAGCCTCCGGCAGTCGCTCCTCCTGATCGGCGGCGACGTGATCGAGAGCAAGGTGTCGAGCCTCAACGGCTACCTCGCCAACCTGCTCGAACTGAACCCCGAGCCCGACGAGGTGGTCGACAACCTGTACATGCGGGTGCTCTGCCGGCCGGCGACCGCCGAGGAGCAGTCGCGCTGGTCGGCCGAGTTGAAACAATCCGGGTCGCTCCGCGAGGCGGCCGAAGACCTCTTCTGGGCCCTCTTGAACTCGCGGGAGTTCTCCTTTAACCACTGACCTGACCCCTCTTTCACCCGACCGCGGAGCCCGACCCATGTCTTCGCGCACTTCCCCGAAGAGTGAACCGTGCCGCGGCCCGAGCCGCCGCGCCCTCCTGCGCGCCGGGACGCTCGGGATCGGGGGGATGGCCCTCGGCCTCGACGACTTCTTCCGCGTCCGCGCCTTCGCCTCCGGGGCCGGAAAGGCGAAGCCGACGAAGGTCAAAAACTGCATCCTCGTCTGGCTCGCGGGGGGCCCCTCGCACATCGACACGTTCGACCCGAAGCCCGACGCCCCCGCCGAATACCGCGGCGAGTTCAAGCCGATCGACACGGCCGTCCCCGGCCTGAAGATCAGCGAGGTCTTCCCCAAGCTCGCGAAGGTGATGGACAAGGTCACGCTCGTCCGGAGCGTCACCTCCCCCGAGGCCGACCACGACCGCGCGGCGCACCACCTGTTGACCGGCTACCGGCCGATGCCGGCGTTGGTCTACCCGAGCTACGGCAGCGTCGTCGCGAAGGTCCGCGAGTCGTCCCGCGCGGCGCTGCCCCCGTACGTCGCCGTGCCCGACGCTCCGCCGTTCTCGTCGAGCGGGTATCTGACGCCCGCCTACGACCCGTTCGCCGTGCTCAACGACCCGAATTCGGCGAACTTCCGCGTCCGCGACCTGACGCCCCCCGACCGCCTGACCCTCGCCCGCCTTAAGCGCCGGCGCGACATGGTCAAGTCGCTCGACGGGTTCGCCCGCGACGTCTCCGACACGCCGCTGACCGCCAGCCGCGACCAGTTCTCCGAGCAAGCCTATGCGCTGTTGACGTCGACCGCCGCGCAGGCCGCGTTCAACATGGGGAACGAGCCCGACGAGCTGCGCGACAAGTACGGTCGGAACGCGTTCGGCCAGTCGTGCCTCCTGGCCCGCCGGCTGGTCGAATCGGGGGTCGCGTTCGTCACGGTCAACGACGGCGGGCAGAACCGCCTCGGCTGGGACACGCACGCCCAGAACTTCCCGACGATCAAGAACACCCTCGCCCCGCCGCTCGACCAGGGGGTCTCGGCCCTGATCGACGACCTCGACGAGCGCGGCCTGCTCGACAGCACGCTCGTGATCATGATGGGCGAGTTCGGCCGGACCCCGAAGATCAACGGGAACGCCGGGCGCGACCACCACGGCCGCGCCAACTGCGCGCTCCTCGCCGGGGCCGGGCTCCCCCGCGGCCTCGTCCTCGGCCGGACCGACGCGAAGGCCGATTCCCCGGTCGAGAAGCCCGTGACCCCCGCCGACCTCGCCGCGACCCTCTTCCTGGCGCTCGGGATCGACCCCGACCTCAAATTCGAGTCGCCCGACGGCCGCCCGCTCCGGCTCGTCGACGGCGGCAAGGCCCCGGGCGAGTTGGTCGCGAACCTCTAAAATAAAAACGACGCCGGCCGGCGGACCCCGTTACGGTCCGCCGGCCGACGCTTTTAGACGGACAGTTTCTTCCAGACCCAGGCGACGACCACGACGAACCCGATCGTCACCAGCGCGAGCAGGCCGAGCATCGCCGCCACGAGCCCGGCGATGTAGAGCACCGACGAGGCGGTCCCCACCGGCTTGTTGGCCAGGCGCTGCTGCTGGACGTGGGTCAACAGCTTGATGTTGCGGGTGTTGGCCTTGAAGGCGACGTCGAACGCGTCGCCCACGAACGGGATCGCGCCGACGGCGGTGTCGAGCAGCACGTTCGCCGCCATCCGCGCGGCGATCGCCCGCGGCACCTTGTAGTGGACCATCGCGACCAGCACGATCCCGACCTGGATCACCCCGGTCAGGACGTCGCCGCCGACGGGGAGGAGCCCGATCAGCGAGTCGAGGCCGACGCGGATCGGCGTCCCCGGGATGTGGAACGCCCGGTCCATCAGCCAGGCGATCTTCTCCAGCCCTTCGAGCCCCGGCGGGACGTAGTCGGGCCCTTCGATGATCGGCTTGAGGGGCGGTTCGTCGTCGACGCGGTGGCCCTTGTGTGTTTTCATCGGACCCTTTCGCCAGGGGCGTGCGGCGGACCGCCGCCGCCCCGCCGGAGGTCACAGGCCGCTCAATAGGCCGACCGCGTCTTCGTCCCGAGCACGCCCATCCAGAGGAGTAAGATCGCGCCGATCACCGACATGATCCAGCCGGCCGGTTCATAAGGGTACGCACCGAGCCGCAGCATATAGGCGATCCCGCCGCCGAGCAACGAGCCGAGGATGCCGAGGATGATCGTACCGACCATTCCCATCCGGTCATAGCCGGGGTGCAAGAACCGGGCAATGGCGCCGGCGATCAGCCCGAAGACGACCCAACCGATTACCGAAGTCAACATGACGGGTCTCCCGAAAGGCATTCGTTTGCGACCGAGATCCGCCCTCGCCCCGCGGCGTGACCGCGACCTCGATTTCCCGGAGGCAACGTCTCGCACAACCGATGCCGAAACGGGAAGTCCCGCCGCGCGGACCGAGGGGAAACCGTTGCGGTCGGCCAAGATTCCTGCTCTGATCGGGGTTTACGACCGACCCTCGCGGCCCCGGCTCGTCGGCTGAGCAGAGGCCCGCGCCGACCGTTGCGAGACCGAGACGACCGACATGGCCAACGCCCGCGCCGCCACGACGACCGCCGTGGAAGACTTCCTCGGTGAAAACGAGCCGTCCTGCTTCGAGGTCCAGACCAAGGCCGACGGCCCCCCCGGCGCGCTCCCCTTGACCGACACGATGCTTAAGGAATGGCCCTCGGGCGACCTCTTCGGCCTCACCCAGAACGCCGGGATGGGCTGGACCGCCTCGGAGGTGGACCGCGACCCCTATTTGATCCTCAGCACGCAAGGGGGGCTGCGGGCGCCGGACGGGACCCCGATCGCGCTCGGGTATCACACCGGCCACTGGGAGATCGGCCTGCTCGTGCAGGAGGCGGCCGAGACGTTCAAAACGCTGGGCGTGGCCCCGTTCGCCGGGATGGTCTCCGACCCGTGCGACGGCCGCACCCAGGGGACGACCGGGATGATGGACAGCCTCCCCTACCGGAACGACGCGGCGGTCGTCTTCCGGAGGCTGATCCGCTCGCTCCCGAGGCGCAAGGGCGTGCTCGGCGTGGCGACCTGCGACAAGGGCCTCCCGGCGATGATGCTCGCCCTGGCCGGGATGAGAAACCTCCCCGGCGTGATCGTGCCGGGCGGGGTGACGCTCCCGCCGCGCGCGGGGGAAGACGCCGGCAAGGTCCAGTCGATCGGGGCCCGCTACGCGCACGGCGAGTTGTCGCTGAAGGAGGCCGCGGAACTCGGCTGCCGCGCCTGCGCCAGCCCGGGGGGCGGGTGCCAGTTCCTCGGGACCGCCGCCACGGCGCAGGTCGTCGCCGAGGCGCTCGGGCTCGCGCTGCCGCACACGGCGCTCGTCCCCTCCGGCCAGCCGATCTGGCGCGAGGCGGCGCGGCGCTCGGCCCGGGCCTTGACCGGCCTCGCCGCGCAGGGCCTGGCCACCCGCGACGTCCTGACGGACGCCGCCGTCCGCAACGCGATGGCCGTGCACGCCGCGTTCGGCGGGTCGACGAACCTGCTCCTCCACGTCCCGGCGATCGCCTTCGCCGCCGGCCTCGCGCGGCCGACCCGCGACGACTGGCACGACGTCAACGTGAAGGTCCCCCGCCTCGTCGACGTCCTCCCCAACGGCCCGTCGTACCACCCGACCGTCCGCGCCTACCTCGCCGGGGGCGTCCCCGAAGTGATGCTCCACCTGCGCGGTCTCGGGCTGCTCGACGAGTCGGTGATCACGGCCACCGGCGGACCGCTCGCCCGGGTGCTCGACGCCTGGGAACGCTCCGAGCGCCGACGGCACCTCCGCGACCGCCTCTTCGAGCAGGACGGCGTCGACCCCGACGACGTGATCATGAGCCCGTCCAAGGCGAAAGAGCGCGGGCTCACCAGCACGGTGACGTTCCCCCGCGGTAACCTCGCCCCCGAGGGGTCGGTCATCAAGAGCACGGCGATCGACCCGAGCGTGGTCGACCCCGACGGCGTCTACCGGAAGACCGGGCCGGCGCGCGTCTTCACCCGCGAGCGCGAGGCGATCGCCGCGATCAAGGGGACGACCGACCGGCCGATCCGCCCGGGGGACGTCCTCGTCCTGATGGGCCGGGGGCCGCTCGGGGCGGGGATGGAGGAGATCTACCAGATCACGGCGGCGTTGAAGCACCTGTCGTTCGGCAAGCACGTCGCCGTGATCACCGACGCCCGCTTCTCGGGCGTCTCCACCGGCGCCTGCATCGGCCACGTCGGCCCCGAAGCCCTCGCGGGCGGGCCGCTGGGCAAGGTCCGCGACGGCGACCTGATCCGGATCGTCGTCGACCGCGTCCGCCTCGAAGGGTCGATCGACCTCGTCGGCGCCGAAGGGGCGGAGTTTAGCGTCGAGGAAGGGGCCCGCGTCCTGGCGGCCCGCCCCCCCCACCCCTTGCTCTCGCCCGACCCCGACCTCCCCGACGACACCCGCCTCTGGGCCGCCTTGCAGTCCGTCTCCGGCGGGACCTGGGGCGGGTGCGTCTACGACCCCGACGCCGTCATCGCCGCCCTCCGCGCGGGGTCGGCGAACCTCTGACCGGCGACGGTCCGCCGCGGCCCCGGCCGGGTCGGCCGGGGCCGCGGCGTTCACCAGGCGATCGTTTCGGGGAAGAACTCCGCGATCAGGTCCTGGTAGTAGGGCTTCAACCCGTCGACGTCGGGCCGCTGGTGGTCCTTGGAATAGAGGTCGTACGGGTTGAACGCCCGGACCCAGTCCATCATCCGGCGGTCGTGGTCCGTCATCAGGTGGCCGTACTCCCCCTCACGGTGGATCGGGTAGCACGAGTGGTAGCGGATCATCGCCAGGCCTTCGGCGGGGAGGTAATCCTTGACCACGTGATACAGGTACTCGTCGTGCCCCCAGGAGAGGTGGACGTTGTCGAGCCCGCAGCCCTCGGAATAGATCCCCGTGGGCGTCTGGTATTCGGGAACCTGCGAGTCCGGGTTCTCGGCGAAGAACTCGGGGAAGACGATCTTGTCGGAGTGCCGGCAGCCGACGGGGAACGTGTCGCCGACGACGGCCCATTGCGGCTCGCCGAAGAGGCAGAGGATCTTGCCGAGGTCGTGGATCAAGCCGGTGAGGATCATCCAGCGCGGGTGGCCGTCGGCGCGGATCGCCTCGGAGCACTGCATGAGGTGCTCGATCTGGGAGAGTTCCGTATCCGGGTCGCTGTCGTCGACCAGCGTGTTGAGGAACTCCATCGCCTCCCAGATCCCCATCGACCGCTTCGCCAGCGGCAGATACTCCCGCTTCTTGCGGAGGACGAAGTCCAAGGTCTGGTTCGCGTGGTTCTGCCGGTAGAACTCGCGGACGCCGGGGCGGACGTTCTCGCGGTAGTCGCGGAAATCCGCCTTATCCTTGGCGGCCCTGGGCTCGTGGGCCGATTCCCAATCGTCGAGGTCGGCGAGCGGTCCGGTGGACGTGCGCGGGGCGCTATGATCGGCCACGGTCGGGTCTCCTGACGGGATGCGGAGGCGACATGGGTCTCGCCGCCATCATACCCAAAAGACTCGACCCGCGCCGTCGCCCGCGCGGGAAAACCCGTCCCGATCGGCCGGACGCGGCCCCTCGGGCCGGACGCCCGTGGACCACGGGGTCGTCGACGCCGACCGGGCGGCGACCACCTCGTCCAGCGCAGCGGCGAGGCGCCCGGCCGTAACGACGGGGCCTTGAGGCGAACCGGGTTCGCGACCCTCAATCACCGCCCGGACGGCCGCCAGCGCGGCCCGGTCGCAGACCGAGCGGATCTCGGCCCCGGAGAAACCATCGGTGGCATCGGCCAGCGCGGCGGGTGAGACATCGGGAGACGTCGGCTTATCGCGCAGCGCGATCCGGGCGATCGCTTCCCGCGCGTCGCGGTCGGGCAAGGGGATGGTCAGGTAGGCGTCGAACCGGCCGGGGCGGAGCAGGGCGGGGTCGAGCCGGTCGGGCCGGTTCGTCGCGCCGAGGATGAGGACGCCGTCAAGGCCCTCCACGCCGTCCATCTCGGCCAGAAACTGGCCCATCACGCGCTCGCCGACCCGGTCGTCCGACGACCCCGACCCGCGGGAGGGGAGGAGGGCGTCGAGTTCGTCGAAGAAGACGACGCACGGCGCGGCCTGCCGGGCTTTGCGGAAGACCTCGCGGACCGCCCGCTCGGACTCGCCCACGAACCGCGACAGCAACTCCGGCCCCTTGACCGACAGGAAGTTCACCCCCGACTCGTTCGCCACCGCCTTC
>Ga0164243_10003635_pt1 | contig 24619 bp, 22 predicted proteins | sample OricompcompostOP_FD_108781 | JGI IMG/M metagenome (GOLD analysis project Ga0164243, IMG submission 108781) | Organic Plus compost microbial communities from Emeryville, California, USA - Original compost - Organic plus compost (OP) | ecosystem: Engineered > Solid waste > Mixed feedstock >...
AAGGACCGGAGGCCCGCCGGGCTGACGGAACTGCGCCGAGCCCAACCGCCCGCCGGGCGCGGGCCGTTGACCCCCGCGGCGCTGCTCGGCAAGCGCCCGCGCGAAGGCGACGGGCCGCACCGATCGGAGCCCTCGATAGACTGCGCCGGTTTCGATCGGAGGTGGTTGTCGATGGAGTCCGCCGAGTCCACGGACCTCGGCGGCGGGTACGTACCCGCGCCGCGCGAGCCCGCGGGCGCGAGGACCGGCGCCCGTAGCGGCGGGCCGGTGCGGACGCGGCAGCCCAGCCTGTCCCAGCTGCGCGCGTTCTGCGCGGTCGCCGACCATCTGCACTTCCGGGAGGCGGCGAGCGCGATCGGCATGAGCCAGCCCGCCCTCTCGGGGGCGGTGGCGGCGCTGGAGCAGACGCTCGGCGTACGGCTGCTGGAGCGCACCACGCGCAAGGTCCTGCTGTCCGCGGCCGGTGCGCGTCTTGCGGTGCGCGCCCGCCAAGTGCTGGACGCCGTGGGCGAGTTGCTGGAGGAGGCGGAGGCGGCGCGCGCTCCGTTCACGGGTGTGCTGCGGCTGCGTGATCCCTACGGTCGCTCCGTATCTGCTGCCGCAGGTGCTCACGCTCGTACGCGAGGAGTATCCGGACCTCGACCTGCGCGTGCACGAGGAGCAGACCGCGGCGCTGCTGGACGGGCTCACCCGCGGACGGCTCGACCTGCTGCTGCTCGCGGTGCCGCTGGACGCACCCGGAGTGACCCATGTGCCGCTGTTCGACGAGGACTTCGTGCTCGTGGTGCCGCGCGGGCACCCGTACGCGGGCCGCCGCGGACTGCCCCGTACGGTGCTGCGCGAACTGGACCTGCTGCTCCTCGACGAGGGGCACTGCCTGCGCGACCAGGCGCTCGACGTGTGCCGCGAAGCGGGCCGCTCCGGTCGGGCGCGGCCGGACGCGCCGGGGCCGTTGACCGCCGGCGCGGCCGGACTGTCCACGCTGGTGCAGCTCGTCGCGGGCGGCATGGGCGCGACGCTGCTGCCGCGCACGGCGGTGCGGCTGGAGACCGCGCGCAACGACCGGCTGGCGACCGGGTACTTCGCCGATCCGGCGCCGTCCCGAAGGATCGCGCTGGCGATGCGTACGGGCGCGGCGCGCGCCGGCGAGTTCACCGCGTTCGCCGGTGCGCTGCGCGCGGCGCTGAGCGGTCTTCCGGTACGGCTCGCGGGCGGCGACGGCACCGCGGGTGGCGACGCGGGTGGCGACGCGAACTGCTCCGCGGAGCGCGGTTCCGGCGGCGGACGCGCCTAGGCTCGCCGGGACCGTAGCCGCAACGGGGAGCCGCAACCGGGAGCGGAGAACCGGGGATCGGGAACGGCCCGTGCCCGCCCGCGTCCTGACGTCGAGAAGGAGCCGCCATGTCGTATCCGGAAGACCGCTATCTCGGCGAGAACGGCGAGATCAACGCCGCGTTCCGCCCCGCCGGCACGGAACCGGACCTCGCCTCCGGCAACGGCCGCACCCACTACCTGGCCACGCACGCCTCCACCGGCGGCGAATTCGGGCTCTACAAGGCCGACTTGGGCCCCGGGGCACCGGGCCCGAGCACGCACTTCCACCGCACGATCTCCGAGTCGTTCTACGTGCTCTCCGGCGAGGTCGGGCTCTTCGACGGGGAGCGCTGGATCGCCGGGCGCGCGGGCGACTTCCTGTACGTGCCGGTCGGCGGGCTGCACGCCTTCCGCAACGACTCGGACGACGAGTGGGCCTCGCTGCTGCTGCTGTTCGCGCCCGGGGCGCCGCGCGAGGAGTACTTCGAGCGGGTCGCGGAGATGGCCGAGCGCGGCGGCGAGGACTTCACCGAGTTCCTCGTACGGCACGACAGTTACTTCCTCGACAAGCTGGCGGCGACGAACGAGGAGTGGCGCCGCGAGCGGGGGTCCCGCGCCGAGTGAGGCGCCGGGGTGCCCGCCTCTGTCCTGTGCCCGGCCTCCGGGCTCCGGCCTGACGGCAGCCGAACTTCCCGCCCTCGCCCGTTCGTTCAGCCCTCGCGCGGCGGTCGGCCCCGGCGCGGGTGCGGGCGGGTTTCGCCCGGGAGGCGGCCGGCGTCGGTGAGGGCCTTGCGGAGGAGGTAGTCGATCTGGGCGTTGGTCGAACGCAGTTCGTCCGCCGCCCACTTGGCCAGCGCGGCGTGCATAGCCGGGTCGAGCCGCAGCAGCACCTGCTTGCGCTGCTGCCGCGGCCGGCGGCGTACGGCCTCCCCCGGGGCCGTACCGGCGTCGACGTCCTGCTCGGCGCCGACGTCCCGCCCCGCCGCGTCCGGCGCGCGCCCTCCGCGGCCGGCGGCCGACTCCCGTTCGCCCGGCGCCTGTTCACGGCGCCGCGTACTGCGCCGCGGCTCCGCTCGCTCCGGCTCCGGCGGGTCGGTCACTGGTAGAGCGTCCCCGTGTTCATCACCGGCTGCGGCGAGCGGTCTCCGCACAGCACGACCAGCAGGTTGCTGACCATCGACGCCCGCCGTTCGTCGTCGAGTTCGACGAAGTCCTGCTCCGTGATGCGGGACATCGCGTCCTCGACCATGCCGCAGGCGCCCTCGACGATCGTCTTCCGCGCGGCGACGACTGCTCCGGCCTGCTGCCGCTGGAGCATCGCGGACGCGATCTCCGGTGCGTACGCGAGGTGTGTGAAGCGGGACTCGACGACGCGGACGCCCGCCGCGCGTACGCGCACGGTGAGTTCGGCCGCCAGCTTCTCGGTGATCTCCTCGGCGTTGCCGCGCAGCGACAGCCCGGCCTCGTCGTGCGCGTCGTAGGGGTACTCGATGGCGATGTGCCGTACGGCGGCCTCGGTCTGGGTGGAGACGAACTCGACGTAGTCGTCCACCGCGAACGTGGCCTGCGCGGTGTCGGCGACCTGCCAGACGACCACGGCGGCCAGCTCGATGGGGTTGCCGTAGGCGTCGTTGACCTTGAGCACGGCGGTCTCGTGGTTGCGCACGCGGGTCGACAGCTTCGTACGGCTGGTGAGCGGGTTGACCCAACGCAGGCCGTCCGTACGGATCGTGCCGGTGTAGCGGCCGAAGAGCTGCACGACGCGGGCCTCTCCGGGCGCCACCATGTTCAGCCCGGACATCGCGAACACCGAGACGAGGAACAGCAGTACGCCGGCCACGATGAGGCCCGTGCCGGCGCCGCCCCGGTCCTCGGCGAGCGAGCCGCCGGTGAACACGAGGACCGCGCTCAGTACGACGCCGAGCAGCCCGAGCAGCAGCGCGAGCCCGCCGGGGATGCTGCGGGCGGTCGTCTCGTGTACGTCGGCTTCGGGCATCTCGGGCGGGCTGCCGGGTTCGGCCGCGGTGCGTGCGGGGTCGTCAACGGTCATGGTGTGTCCCCCTGTTCAGTGGTCGCAGGGTGTCGTCCGGCGTTCGTGCGCGCCCTTCGCGCACCACGACCCCCCTAGCAAAGTGCTATCACTTTAACGGACGCCGGCAGCCTCGGCCAGCCCCCCTCTCGCCGGACCACTCACCACTCACCACTCGACGCACCCGCCGCTGCCACTGCGTACGCGCCCTCACGCCGTACGCCGTCACTCCGTACGCAGCGCCCTCACTCCGTATGACCGACGCCGATCCCGACGAGCAGGGCGTGCGCCCGGCCGCGCCGGGTGCCGGCGGCGAACCGGACGCCGAGCGCCAGATCCTGCGCCCAGGCGCGAACTCCCTTGCGGGGAGCGGGCGTTGCGCCCCCGGTTGGTGCGGCGGACGCAGTGAGGGCGGGCGGCTCGGGGCCGCTCACCGCGCACCCGCCGAGTTACGGACGCGTCCGTCGCGGAGGACGACTTCGCGGTCCGAATAGGCGGCGATCCGCGGCTCGTGCGTGACGAGTACGACGGCCGCCCGCGACTCCCGCGCCGCCTCGGTCAACAGCCGCATGACCCGCTCTCCGTTGAGCGAGTCCAACGCCCCGGTCGGCTCGTCGGCGAAGACCACCCGCGGCCCCGCCGCCAACGCCCGCGCCACGGCCACCCGTTGCCTCTGACCACCGGAGACCTCTCCCGGCTGCCGCGCGACCTCCTCGACCTCCAGCCGCTCCAGCCACGACACCGCACGAGCCTCGGCCGCCGGACAGTGCAGCAGCGTCGACTTCCCCGACCCGGACGGCCCGACCACCGCCACGATCTCACCGGCCGTCACGCCGAAGTCCGCACCGTCCAACGCGACCGTGCGCCCGTAACTCTTGTGCACACCACGGGCGTTGAGCAGGCCCGCGCCCGGCGCGTCCGCCGAGCGGCGCCCTCGGCGGCAGGCGCGCCCTCACCGGCCGCCGTGCCGGCCGTCGTGCCGGCCGCCGGAGCCGAGCCGGTCCGTGGGCTCACCTCTCGCTCCGCTCGACCTGCGCGGCGAGCTTGTCCAGCCGGTTCGCGGTCAGCTCCAGCCAGCGCAGATCGGCCTCCAGATGGAACAGCGCGTGATCGCAGATGAGCTGATCCGCCAGCTCGCCCCGCTGCTTGCGCCGCGTCAACTCCCGCATCAGACGCAGGTGTTCACTACGCTGCGTGTCCAGCAACTCCGCAGCGTCCCGGCCGCTGAGCAGCGCGAGCACCACCTTGGTGTACAGCACACTGTGCAGGTACGGCTCGGGCTTCTCCGGAGTGGCCAGCCAGGTCGAGACGTCGGTGATCCCTGCGTCGGTGATGGCGTACCGCTTACGCTCCGGACCACCGCTGGACTCGATCCCGTCGATCTCGACGAGCCCGTGCTTCAGCAGCCGCGACATCGTCGAGTAGACCTGCCCGTAGTGCAACGGACGGTTCTGACCGAAGCGTTCGTCGAACTCCCGCTTCAGGTCGTAGCCGTGGCGGGGACCGGTCTCCAGAAGACCGAGCAGCGTGTGACCGACGGACATGCGCGGCCCCTACACCACACGTATACACCCTGCGTATACACGCCCCGGCGAGACCTCCGGTCCGGCCACTGCCGGGCCTCAACACCCCGGCGTCCGACCGCAGTTGAGCCAGACATCCCAAGGCCCTCTTGTGCGTCGCGCGTGCGCGAGGATCATCGATCAGGGGGTGGGACGATGGGGGACATACCCGGGGAGAGACCCCGCACCGCTCAGCTCGGCCCGAACGGTCCCGATCCGCACGAGAACGGCGGGCACGGCGAGAACGGCCGGCAGCGCGAGAACGGCCGGCGCCCGGACGACGGCCTGCGTACGGATGCCCGGTACGCCGAAGTCCCGTGCCGCGAGGGCGAGTTCGCGGCGGACGCGCACGCGGGCGACGGGCACGCGGGCGGCCCGTACGCGCACGGCCGGTACGCCGAGGGTCCGCACACCGAGCGGCAGCGGCACGCCCAACTGCCGTACGCGGAAGGGGCGTACGCGGGCGCGGCGGCCGACTCGCCCGCCGCGCCCGGCACTTCGGCCACCCGCGCCCGCCCGCGCGCCGCGGTCCGCCTCGCCCGCGGAGCGCTCGCCGTCGCCCGCCGCCCGTACTGGCGGCGGCCCGACTCCTCGTGGCTGGTGCGGCGTTGGCCGGGGCTCACCGCGACCTGTGCCGCGACCGTGTTCTTCTGGCTGTCCCTCACCCCGTCGCTGGTGCCGCGGCCGTGGCCGCTTCAGGGGCTCATCGGCGGCATCACGGCGGCCATCGGCTACGCGCTGGGGGCCGCGGCGCACGCGCTGTTCCGGTTCGCGGTCCGGCAGCTCCGGCGCCTCCCGGCTCCGCGCCGCCTGCGCACGGGCCGCCGGACGCGGGTACGTACGGGCCGCCCGGCTCGCCCCGGCCGCCGCGGCGACCGCGCAGACCGCCGCCGCGCCCGAGCCTGGCAGCTGTACTACGCGGCGGCGACCGGGCTCACCATCGCGGCGCTCTCCCAAAGTGCCCGTATGCAGCGGAAGTTGCGCCGGCTCCAGGACCTGCCGGCGACGCTCACCTGGCACTCCGTGATGATCACGCTGCTGGCGCTGCTGCTGTGCGCGGCGCTGGTGCTGCTCGCCCGCTGCGTACGGCTCGGCACGCGGACGCTGATCCGCGGGCTGGGCCGGTTCGTGCCCCGGCCGGTCGCGATCGCCGCCGGGCTGCTCATCAGCGCCACGCTCGTGCTCGTCGCCACCCGCGACCTCGTCTTCGAGCGCGGAGTCGTCGACATCGCCTCGCGTATCGCCGCGAGCACCAACTCCGGCACCCGGGACGGCATCACCCCGCCCCGCTCCCCCCTCGTCTCCGGCGGCCCGCACTCGCTCGTCCGCTGGTCCCAACTGGGCTACGAGGGGCGGAACTTCACCGGCTCCGCGCTCTCCGCACGGAAGATCGCCCGGGTCACGGGGCGGCCGGCGACCACGCCGATAAGGGTGTACGTCGGGAAGCAGGCCGCCGACGCCGCCCCGGCCGGCTCCGCCAAGCGCACCGGCTCCGGTTCCGGTTCCGCCGAAGGCACCGCTTCCGCGGACCCGTACGCCCGGGGAGCCCGGCTTGCGGTCGCCGAACTGGAGCGCACCGGCGCCTTCGACCGCGACGTCCTGGCGATCGCGGGCACCACCGGCAGCGGCTGGGTCAACTCCGCCGACGCCGAACCACTGGAGTACCTGCACGCGGGCAACACCGCCATCGTCGCGACGCAGTACTCGTACCTGCCCAGCTGGCTCTCCTTCCTCGTCGACAGGGACCAGGCGGGGCGCGCCAACCGGGCGCTCATCCACGCCGTACGGCAGCGCCGGCTGCGCCAACCGCCCGCACACCGGCCGCGGTTGGTGGTGTTCGGGGAGAGCCTGGGCGCATACGGAGTGGAGGCGGCGTTCGGCAGCGGCGCGCGGCTACAGCGGTCCGTGGACGGCGCGGTGCTGGCCGGTTCGCCGCACTACTCGCCGATCCGGCGCCGGCTGACCGCCGCCCGCGACCGCGGCAGCCCGGTCTGGCGGCCGACGTACCGGGGCGGCCGGCACTTCCGGTTCGCGCAGTGGCCGGCCCGTGACCTCGCACGTCCCGCGCACGCGCCCTGGCGCCGGCCGCGCGTGGTGTACCTGCAGAACGCCTCGGACCCGGTCGTGTGGTGGTCCTGGGATCTCGCGCTGCACCGGCCGGCCTGGCTGCGCGGCCCGCGCGGGCCCGACGTCACCGAAGGCGTCCGCTGGTTCCCGGTGGTGACCTTCTGGCAGACGACGGTCGACCTCGCCGTGTCGTACGGAGTGGACGCACCGCACGGGCACCGCTACGGCACCGGGGCCGTCGAGGCGTGGGCCGCGGTGGCGCCGCCGCGGCACTGGACTGCCGCGGACACCGCGCAGCTGAAGCGCTACATGGATGCGCGGAAGGCGCCCTACTGACCGCCGGCGCGGGTCACGAGGGCGTACCGCCGGAGTCCGGTCGCTCCGAACTGCCGCCGGAACCGGGCGAGTCGGGCGAGTCGGTCGGTTCCGGCGGCTCGCCCGCCGGGCCCGCGGCGCGGCCGGAGCCACCGGAGCCGGCGCGGTCGTACGGGCCGCCGGACGCGCCCGCACCGCCGGCACCCTCCGCCGCTCCCCCGGCGCCGCCGCCCGCCGCCTCGGCCGCCTCCGCCGCGCGCGTCCCCTGCCGCACCGCCTGCTCGTTGGCGTACGCCCGCAGATAGCCGATCGCCGTGTTCAGCACCGCCACCAGCGGCACCGCCACCACCGCGCCCGCGATGCCCGCGACCAGGGTGCCGCCGGTCACGGCCAGCACCACGCCCAGCGGATGCACCCGCACCAGCCGCCCCAGAATGAACGGCTGAAGCACGTGGCTCTCCAGCTGCTGCACGAGCAGCACCACGGCGAGGACGAGCACCGCCGTCAGTACGTCGTTGGTGACCAGCGCCACCACCACGGCCAGCGCCCCGGAGATCACCGCGCCGACGATCGGGATGAACGCGAAGAGGAAGATGAAGACGGCCAGCGGCACGAACATCGGCACGTTGAGGAAGTACAGCCCGATACCGATGGCGACGGCGTCGATCAGGGCGACGATGACGGTGCCGCGCACATAGCCGGTCAGCGTGGTCCACGCCCGCGGGCCGGCGCCGGCCACGCCCTCGCGGGCGCCGCTCGGCACGAACTTCAGCACCCACTCCCAGATCCGCCGCCCGTCGTAGAGCAGGAACAGCGTGACGAACATCGTCAGCAGCGCGCCGGAGAGGAACTCCACGAGCACGCTCACCGTCTCCAGCCCGGCGGTCGTCAGCTCCTTGCTGTTGTCGCCGAGCCAATTGCTCAGCGTCTGGGCGATGTTGTTGATCTGGTGGTGCGAGACGTGGAACGGGCCGGTCAGCGCCCAGTTCTTCAACTCGTCGATGCCGTCCTGCACGCGGTTGGTGAGCGTCGGCAGATTGTCCGTCACCTGCCAGACGACGAACCAGCCGATGAGGCCCATCACCACGAACCCGGTGACGAACGTGGCCGCGGTGGCGAGCCCGCGGCCCAGACCGACCCGCTTCAGCCGCGCGGCGGTCGGCTCCAGCAGCGCGGTGATGAGCAGCCCCGCCGAGAACGCGGTGATCAACAGGCCGATGGTGGTGATGACTTGGCTCAGCACCCACACGACGGCGGCCAGCACCAGCAGCCGCCACCCGGTCTCGGCGGCGACCCGCAGCCCCCACGGCACCACGCTGGCGGGCTCCGGCTTGGCGCGGACGGCCGGAGCGTAGTCCGGCGGCGGAGGCACGCGGCCCACGGAGCCGGCGGCAGCGGAACCCGCACCGCCGGAGCCGGAACCGCCCGTACCGGCGCCGGAGTCGGGGCCCGTGCCGGCGCCCCCCGAACCGGCCACGCGCGAACCGGAATTGCCGGAACCGCCGAAGCCGCCGGCACCGGCGGACTCCGCGGGCGCACCCGAACCGCCCCCGGCCGCCTCGTCCCCGGCCACCTGCCGGGCCCGGCGCTCCGCGAACCGCGCCGCCCAACGGGCCATCGCGTCCCGGACTCTGTCCGCCCTGCTCGTCATCTCCCGCGTCCTCCGCCCCCGCCGCTGCTCCGCGCAACGGTCGCGTCCACTCCGGCACTCTGCCGGGCACCGACGTTACCGGGCGGCGGCGCGCGGCCGGGGCGCACGATGACCTTCGCCACCCGCGGCCGGCGCCGAGTCCGCGGCGTCCGGCCCCGGTTGGGCACCGCACGGGCCGCACCCGCCGCCCGTACACGCCTCGCCCCCGTCCCGGAATCCGGAACGGGGGCGAGCTGCCACGCTGTGAAAATGTGTGGCTCGGACGTGAGTCCGGTGACACCCTGCACGGGGTCGCGGGCTCAGTAGTGTCCGTTGGCCTGCCAGTAGCTCCAGGCGTCGCAGGGGCTGCCGTAGCGGTCGTTCATGTAGTTCAGGCCCCACTTGATCTGGGTGGCCGGGTTGGTCCGCCAGTCCGAGGCGACGGAGGACATCTTGCTGCCCGGCAGCGCCTGCACCAGTCCGTAGGCGCCCGAAGACGGGTTGGACGCGCGGTAGTTCCACCCCGACTCGTGATCCACGATGTTGGAGAAGCACTGGAACTGTCCGCCACCGACGATCTGCCGTGCCATCTGCTTGACCTCGGCAGTGGTGTACGACGCCTTCTGGGGGAAGTCGCCCGCGTCCTTCGACGGCGCGCTGGCCTGCTTCGCCTCCTTCGCTGCCGCCTTCTTGGCCGCCGCCTGCTTGGCGGCCTCCCGCTTGGCGGCCGCGTCCTCGGCGGCCTTCTTACGAGCCGCCGCCTCCGCGGACTTCTTGGCCTGCACCTGTGCCGCATGGGACGCGTGGTCCGCCTGCTGCGACACCGACGCCGTCTGCGCCTGGGCCTGGTGGCCCGCCGGTATGTCTGCGAGGAGCGTCGCGTCAGCAGCCGTTGCCTCGACGTCGTTGTTCGACGTCTGGCCCTGTTCGCTGCCCGAGGCCACACCGACGACGGCGCCGACGGTGGTGACCGCGGTGGCGGACGCCACGGCGAATCCCCGGACCGAAATCCGAGTCACACGGTTTCCTTCCAACGTGCCCGCTTGGGTGACCACGCGGGCGCGACTGTGCCCCTGGCACTGACCTCCTCTTGCCGCAATGAGCCGCGGAACGAACCGCGGTCCAGGGCTGGCCACCGGAGGTACGGGCCCGGCTCGGCCTCCCAACTCGGGGAGCCCGCATGGTGCTTCGGGCGGCATACGGCGTGACTGCTTTTCAGTTCTGAGCTGTCTGTGGTGAATCACCACGGGTGGTGCTGCTGTGCCGTATGCGGGGCCTGACAGGACCCACACCCTGCCGGACGCGAGACGGCTCAAGCAATTCCGTGCCGAGTGGGAAAGCTCACAGGGGGTTTGGGCTTCCGGTTACGCGGAAATACGGGCGCAGCTTGCGTCTTGAGGCTAGGCTGCTTCGATTCGCCTTCGTAGCGGGCGACTTGAGCCCGCCCGGCGCCGCCGGCTGATGCCACATCAGCGCAGGTCGGAGCGTGCGGACAGCAGATCGGCGCCGGGGTTCCGGCACATGTCCGAAACCTCCGGCGCCGACCGGCGGTTCCTCACCGCACGGGCTGTTCCGCGGCGAACCGCCTCAGATCCGGCCGTCCTCCAGCATCTCGGTCACGAGTGCCGCGATCGGCGACCGCTCCGAGCGGTTGAGCGTGATGTGCGAGAAGAGCGGATGGCCCTTGAGCTTCTCGACCACGGCGACGACGCCGTCGTAGCGGCCCACCCGGAGGTTGTCGCGCTGGCCCACGTCGTGGGTGAGCACGACGCGCGAGCCCGCGCCGATCCGGGACAGCACCGTCAACAGCACGTTCCGCTCCAGGGATTGGGCCTCGTCGACGATGACGAACGCGTCGTGCAGCGAACGGCCGCGGATGTGCGTGAGCGGCAGCACCTCCAGCATGCCGCGCTCCACCACCTCGTCGATGACCTCGCGGCTGGTGACCGCGGACAGGGTGTCGAACACCGCCTGGCCCCACGGGTTCATCTTCTCCGACTCGGTGCCCGGCAGGTAGCCGAGATCCTGGCCGCCGACCGCGTACAGCGGCCGGAAGACCATGACCTTCTGGTGCTGCCGGCGCTCCAGCACCGACTCCAGGCCCGCGCACAGCGCGAGCGCGCTCTTGCCGGTGCCCGCGCGGCCGCCCATCGAGATGATGCCGACCTCCGGGTCCAGCAGCAGGTCGAGCGCGATCCGCTGCTCCGCGCTGCGGCCCTTCAGACCGAACGCCTCCCGGTCGCCGCGCACCAGCTTGATCCGCTTGTCCGGAGTCACCCGGCCCAGCGCCCTGCCCTTCTCGGACTGGAGCACCAGCCCGGTGTGTACGGGCAGTTCGGCCGCCTCGGGCACGAACACGCTCTCCGCGGCGAAGAGTTCGTCGACGTCCTCGCCGGGCAGCGTCAGCTCCGCCATCCCCGTCCAGCCGGACTCGGTGACCGCCAGCTCCGCGCGGTACTCCTCGGCGAGCAGCCCCACCGAGGACGCCTTGATGCGCAGCGGCAGATCCTTGGAGACGACCGTCACGTCGCACCCCTCGGCCTGGAGGTTGCGGGCCACCGCGAGGATGCGGGAGTCGTTGTCCTCCAGCCGGAAGCCGACCGGCAGCACCGCCGTGTCCGAGTGGTTCAGCTCCACTCTGAGCGTGCCGCCCAACTCGCCGATCTCGATGGGTGCGTCGAGCCTGCCGTGCTGGACGCGGTACTCGTCGAGTCTGCGCAGCGCCTGCCGGGCGAAGTACCCCAACTCGGGGTGGTGGCGCTTGGCTTCCAGCTCGGTGACGACGACGACCGGGAGCACCACCTCGTGCTCCTCGAACCGGTCCATGGCCGTCGGGTCGGAGAGCAGCACGCTCGTGTCCAGGACGTACGTGCGCCGGTCGAACTCATCGCGCTTCTTGCTTGTCACCACGGGTGGACGAACCTCCTCGAAGAGGTCGGGTGCGACGGCGTCGCGAAGGAAGAGGCCGGTGCGCCCGCGCGGTGCGAGCCGGCGACCGGCCCTCCGCTACGCCCGCGTCTCCCGCCCAGCTGCTGCGGTCGTCCGTGGTCTGCAATCGGGCCTCCCGGCGGTCCCTGGCCTGTGGAGGGCCCTGGACCATGAGGGGATATTCCCCCGCCTGTCGGCCGGCATGCAATGGCATATGCGCTGGCCGGTCCAGTGCGGCACCCGCAATGGGGAGAGCCGGGGTGAGAGAAGGGGCGGCGCCGGGGCGGAGCCGGAGTGGCGGAAGCGGACTTACGAGGCGAGTGCGAGGCGGAGCGGGCCGCGCCTCAGTTCCCGTAGCGGCGGTGGCGTGCGGCGTAGTCGCGCAGCGCACGCAGGAAGTCGACCTTGCGGAGCGCGGGCCAGAGGACTTCGCAGAAGTAGTACTCGGAGTGCGCGCTCTGCCAGAGCATGAAGCCGGACAGGCGCTGCTCGCCGCTGGTGCGGATGACGAGGTCGGGGTCGGGCTGGCCGCGGGTGTAGAGGTGCTCGGAGATGTCCTCGACGGTCAGGGTCTCGGCCAGCTCCTCGACGGGGACGCCGTTCGCCGTCCGCTCGATCAGCAGCGAGCGCACCGCGTCCGTGATCTCCTGCCGGCCGCCGTACCCCACCGCGACGTTGACGAGTATGCCGTCGATGTCGCCGGCCCGTTCCTCGGCCTGCTTGAGCACCTGCTGCGTACGGTCGGGCAGCAGGTCGAGCTGGCCGACGTGGTGTACGCGCCAGCGGCCGTCGGCGGCCAGGCCGCGCACCGTGTTCTCGATGATCTCCAGCAGCGGGACCAGCTCGTCCTCGGCGCGGTGCAGGTTGTCCGTGGAGAGCAGCCACAGTGTGACGACCTCCACATCGGTCTCGGCGCACCAGGTCAGCAGCTCCTGGATCTTGTCCGCTCCGGCCTGGTGCCCCTCCTTCGTGGTGCCGCCCGCGGCCCGCGACCAGCGGCGGTTGCCGTCCAGGATGACGCCGATGTGCTTGGGCACGCGGTCGGTGTCGAGGCGGCGTTCCACCCGGCGTGCATAAAGCCTGTACACCAGGTCGCGAAGCTTCATGGGAGGGGCCGGTCCCTTCGCGGTCGAGGCGGGAGTTCCTGAACCTTACTACTGGTCATGCACATGGACGAAGCTGCTCCGGACTGCGCCCTTGATAGGAAGGGGAGATGACCCACGACGCTTCGTCCTTCCCCTACCGCGCAGCGGATTCGCGGTACGACACCATGGAGTACCGGCGCACGGGCCGCTCGGGGCTCAAGCTGCCCGCTGTCTCGCTCGGCCTGTGGCACAACTTCGGTGACGATCGGGCGCTCGACACCCAGCGTGCCACTCTCCGGCGCGCGTTCGACCTCGGCGTCACGCACTTCGACCTCGCCAACAACTACGGGCCGCCGGAGGGCTCCGCCGAGCTGAACTTCGGCAAGCTGCTGGACCAGGACTTCCGGCCGTACCGCGACGAGTTGGTGATCTCCACCAAGGCGGGCTACCGCATGCAGCCCGGCCCGTACGGCGAGTGGGGCTCGCGGAAGTACCTGCTGTCCTCGCTGGACGCCTCGCTGCGCCGCATGGGCCTGGACTACGTGGACGTCTTCTACTCGCACCGCTTCGACCCGGACACCCCGCTCGAAGAGACGATGGGCGCGCTGGCCTCGGCCGTACAGCAGGGCAAGGCGCTGTACGTGGGCGTCTCCTCCTACAACTCGCGGCGCACCCGCGAAGCGGCGCAGCTGCTGCGGGAGTTGGGGGTGCCGGCGCTGATCCACCAGCCGTCCTACTCGATGCTCAACCGCTGGACCGAGGAGGACGCGCTGCTGGACACGCTGGAGGCGGAGGGCATGGGCTGCATCGCCTTCGCGCCGCTCGCGCAGGGGCTGCTCACGGACAAGTACCTGAACGGCATTCCGGACGATTCCCGGGCGGCCCAGGGCAAGTCGCTGGACCCGGGGCTGCTGACCGACGAGGTGGTGCGGCGGCTGCGCGGGCTCGACTCCGTCGCCCAGCGGCGCGGCCAGTCGCTGGCCCAGCTCGCGCTGGCCTGGGTGCTGCGCGATCCGCGGATGACGTCGGCGCTGATCGGCGCGAGCAGCCCGGCGCAGCTGGAGGCGAACGTGGCCGCCGTCGGGTCGGCGGAGCTGACCGACGAGGAGCTGCGCGAGATCGACACGTACGCGGTGTCCGAGCCCGGCACCAACATCTGGGCCCGCAGCAGCGAGAGTTGACGGCTCGGCGGCGCTCCGGGCTCGGGTTCGAGTCCGGGCGCGGGCTCGCCGCAGTTCCTACGCGGTGAGCCCGCCGAGTCCGCCGAGCAGCAGCCCGAGCAGCGCGCCCAGCACCATGAACGGCCCGTGCGGCAGCCGGGCTCCGCGGCCGGCGCGCCCGCAGAGGCGGAGCGCGCCGCCGTACAGCGCGAGGAGCAGGAAGCCGAGGTAGCCGCCGGCGACGAGCTCGGGCCAGCCGTACCAGCCGAGGGCGATCCCGAGCGGCAGCGCGAGCTTCACATCGCCGAAGCCCATGCCGCGCGGGTGGATCAGGAACAGGAGCCCGTAGCAGCCGGCGAGGGCCGTTCCGCCGAGGAGCGCGCGCGGCCAACTGCCGGCCGCGCCGGGCAGCAGCGCGGCCGCGCCGGTGCCGGCGGCGAGCGCGGCTGCGAGGGGCAGCGTGAGCACGTCGGGCAGCCGGTGTGCGCGGACGTCCACGGCGGCGAGCAGTGCCGCGAAGGGTGCGGCGGCCAGCCACACGAGCAGTTCGGGGCGGGGACCGGTGGCGGCGGCGAGCGCGGCGCAGGCGGCGGCCGTGCCGGCGGCGAGGGGCGCGGGGTGCGGGCCGTAGCCGCCCGGTGCCCGCGGGAGGCGGCGACGGGCGGCGCGCGGTTCGGGCTCGCGAGCGGGGTACGGGCCGGCGTACCGTCCGGGCTCCGCAGCGGCCTCAACGGGCGTACCGGCGGGCCGAGTCGGCACCCGGCCGGCCTCCCCGTACGGTTCGGCCCGTCCAGGCCGCTCGGGCGGTTCCGGCCGTCCCGGACGGCCGGGCTGCTCGGGCCGTTCGGCGCAGTGCGGGCAGACGGCGCGTCCGAGCCAGCCGCCGAGCCGGCCGCCGCCTCGGCCGGTGATCGGGTGGCCGCCCGTGCAGTGCGTACGGAACGGGCCGCCGCCGGGGACCGCGAGCCGGTGGACGGCGCGCGGCAGCAGCAGTCCGGCGCCGGCTCCGTACGCGGCGGCGCAGGCGGCCAACACGAGCCTCAGCAGCATGGGTTGGCGTTTCCGTGCGGCGGGTCACCCGGCCCGTACACCGAACGTGTCAGTAGGGGCGTCATGGGTCGACTCGCAGTGACGTGACATAACTCGCCCGGCTGTGGCCGTTTTTGAGGCTGCCGCTGTCAGTGGCAGGGCCTAATCTATGAAGCATGCCCACGACTTCCGATCTGCCTTTCGAGGCTTCCGACGTTCACGATGTCTCGGACGCACCGTCCGTCGCCGCCGCCAACGAGGCGATCCGGCGCTACGTCGCGGGCCGCACGCTCTGGTCGCCCGAAGCGCTCGCCGAGCTGGACCGGCTGCGCACCGACTGGCAGCGGGCCGTGCGGGGCGAGGTCGTCCGCGCCGCCTGAGTCACCGGCCACGGCCGGCCCCTGCCGCGCGCTGCGGCGGCCGGCCCCCGCGCTCCGCCCGAGGCGGCGGCGCCCCTCTCAGCTTCCAGCCCGCTCAGTCCGATTCCCGCCCGCTCAGTCCTTGCGCGGGAAGGACACTTCGACGCGGCGATTCTTCTTGCGGCCCTCCTCCGTCCTGTTGTCGGCCACGGGGTAATCCTCGCTGTAGCCACGGACGTTGAAGGACGCGTCGTCGCCCAGCTCCTCGGCCAGCGCCTGCTGTACGGCTCCCGCGCGGGCGCGGGAGAGCCGCCTGCCGTGCTCGTACGTACCGAGGTCGTCGGTGAAGCCGTAGACGTCGATCCGGGTGGCCTTCTGCCGGCGGATCTCGTCGGCGATCTGCCGGATGCGCTCGTGCGCTCCGCTGTCCAGCTTCTTGCTGTCCTTCGCGAAGAGCACCTTCGTCTGGAGCGTGAACTTCGTTTTGCCGGTGCTGTCTTCGCGCCGCTCGTCGCCGCCCATGTCCTCGGTGACGAACTTCACCTCCAGGACGCGCGGCGGTGCGAGCTTCGCCCCGTCCGCGAGCATCAGCCCGGGCGCGTGCGGGTCGATCTTCCGCACCGGCCCGGACTCGCCGAAGTGGTCCGGGGGTTCGCTGTACGAGGGCGCCGCGGCGCCGCCCTCGCCGGGCAGCGAGGGCGCTCCGGTGGGGATCGTGGTGGGGTCGCCGTCGCCGCCGGGCACGGAGGGGGCGCCGGGCGAGGGAGAGGGCCCGTCGGCGGCGCGCTCCGCCCGTACGCCGTGCCGTCCCCCGTGGACTCCCGGGGCGTCCTGAACTCCCGTCGTCTGCCCGGGAGTTCGGGTGCCTTGGAGCGGCTGCCCGGCTTCCGCGGTGCCGGCGGAGACCAGCAGCACGGCCGAGAACGAGGTGCACACGGCCGTACGGATCAGCACGGCGCGGCGGTCCGGGGGGCGGCGCTCGCCGCCGGTGGGGGTGTGCTGCTGCGACTGCTGCAGCTGCTGCAGTCTCTGCGACTTCTTCGGGAGCATGGCGTCACTTGTCCGACAGGTCGACGGAGGCGCTGGGCAGGTCGGCCACCTGGAAGTCGACGGTGGACGTGGAGGCGGGCGGCGCGGGGAACTGGGCGTACCACGACGTCGTTTCGCCCTGCTGGAAGCCGCCGGTGAAGCGGGTGCACAGGCAGCGTCCGGCGGTGTCCCGCAGGATCAGGTAGCGCTTGCGCGCCTTCTCGTCGACCAGGGTGGCGCCGGCCATCGACAGGCCGTTGTCCTTCAGTTCGGCCTCGTCGCTGGCCCAGCCGGGCAGCACGGCCACGGACGGGCCGTCGTTGCGGATGGTGCCCTTGAGAGTGGCGAAGCCGGCGTGGTCGCGTACGGCGGTGGTGACGGTGAGCGTCAGCTTGCCGTCCTTGCCGCCCGTGACCTGCGCCAGCGGCTTGCGGCCGCCGGCGCCGCCCGAACCGCCGCCTCCGCCGCCGTTGTTGCCGCCGGAGTGCGCTCCGCCGGAGGCCGCGGACTTCCGGTCGCCGTCCCCGTCGCCGCCGCAGCCGGCCGCTGCGAGCGCCAGTACGGTCGTGATCGCCACGGCGGTCAGGACCCGGCGGGGCCGCGAAGTGCGCCGAATGATCATGGCTTGTTCGTCCTTCGGTTCTCGTGGGTGCGCGGACGGGGCGCGTACGCGTACGGGCGCGCGTCCGCGGTGCGCCGTTCGTTCCTCACTCGACCAGCACCACCGAGTAGAGGTCGGACGGCTGCGGGCCGGCCGAGGTGTCGTCCGGGTCGAGTGTGAAGTCACCGCCGTCGCAGTGGAGTTGCAGGCTGTGGTGGCGGCCGTGGCCGTGCCCGCCGTCGCTGCTGCCGCTGCCGCTTCCGTGGTCGCCGCCGCCGTCGTCGGCGGGTTCGCACCGCGGGCGGACCACCGCGGTCGCCCGTGCCCGCGCCTTCTTGTGCGCGGCGCCGGGCACGACCGAGTCGCCGGTGTCGAAGCGGGTGCGTACGTGCACGGTGTAGCCGTCGTCGCCGTCGCGCGTGACGGCCGTGCAGCCGGTGAGGTCGGAGCGGTTGCGGGCGGCGAACCGCTCGGCCTGCCCGCAGCCGTCGCCGGTGAGCGGCGCCGAACCGGCCAGCCAGTCCTGCCAAGTACCCGCGCCCTCCCGGCCGTCGGCACCGCTGTCGTCCTCCTCGCCGGCGCCGCGACCGAGCGCGTCGAGCAGCCCGTCGCGGAACGCGTCCCGGTCCTCGCGCGCCGCCGCCAGCGCCGCCGCGTCGGCCGCCGACTGGCCGCCGCCGCGCACGGTCCCGGCCTGCGCCACCGCGAAGAACGCGAACGCGAGGAACAGCAGGCCCGCGATCAACGCGCCGTAGAGCAGGGCGAGTTGGCCCTCGTCCCGGCGCAGCTCGCGGCCGTGCGCGCGCAGTTGCCCGAGTCGGCGGTCGCGCCGGAGGGGCTGCGGGGCGAACGTCAGCCGCCCAGCACGTTGTTGACCGCGTTCGAGACGGCGCCGGAGATGGCGGAGGCGAGGCCGAGGCCGCGGATCGCCAGGATGATCCCGGCCACGATGATCAGGATGCCGGCGTACTCGATCGCGCTGGCGCCCCGCTCCGCCTCGCTGCCCCGCAGCTGCCGCGCCACGCGCCGACGCCAGTTGCGGATGGCCTTCGCGGCTGTCGACATCGCGTACTCCTTCGGTGGTGACGGTTGCCGGAATCCCTCCGGAGCGGCCACGTCCGGGCGGCTCCGGTGCGGAGGCGCCCGCGCACTCGGGCCCGCTGTCGTACTTGTCCGTACCGCGCGCCGCGAAACGGCTCAACAGGCGTACGCCCGCGGGGAGTTCGGCCGTACGCGCCCGGCGGAATCGGCCGCGCCGCTCGCTCATCCCGCCCCCTCCCCCCGCGTCTTCCGGCCCGCCGCCGCCCTTTGGGCGCAGACTGTCGCACCTACCCCGGCGGGCACCGGGCGACCCGCGAAAGCCGGCCGAACCCCGAACGCTTTCGGCCAAATCCCTTGGCCCGCTGGGGAGTTCGGCCACCGTCCGCGTCGGCTCATCTCCGCGCTCACTCGGCTCGTCTTCGGGTTCACCGGGCTCACCTCACCCGTTCAGTACCGACCCGAAGTCGGTGCCCGAGCCGAGGATGAAGGTGGCCGCGATCAGGATGAGCGTGCCCGGCAGCAGGAACGCGATGGTCGTCATCGTCGCCTTCGGCACCGTACGGGCCGCCTGCCGGCGGGCGTTCTGCGCGTCCGTACGCCGCATGTCCGCCGCGATCTGCACGAGCGTCTCGGCGATCGGGGCGCCCAGCTCCTCGCCCTGCTGGAGCGCGCTGACGAACTGGTCCACCTGCTCGCTGGAGTTGCGCCCGCGCAGCTCGTCGAACGCGGCACGGCGGCCGACGCCCATGTCCATCTGGCGCAGTGTGATGCGGAGTTCGTCGGCCCAGGGCCCGCTGTAGTGGTCGGCCACGCGCTCCAAAGCCTGCCGGAAGCCGAGCCCGGCGGAGACCACGACGGCCAGTACGTCCAGGAAGTCGGGCAGGGTGCGCTCGATGACGCGGCGGCGCTCGCGTATCGCCTGCCGGATGCTCAGGTCCGGCGCGAACCAGCCGAACGCGAGCGCCACCACCGCGAACAGCACGCTGCCGGAGGCCAGTCCGAGCAGCGCCATGACGGCGCCGAACGCTCCGTAGGCGGCGCGGCGCGCGGCGTACCGGTCCAGCGTGAGACCTCCCGGATTGCCCGCCCGGTCGATGGTGCGGCGCTTCTCGGCGGCCCGGCGCGGGCCCATCAGCCGCAGTACGGCCGGCGCGAACCGCATGCCGAGCCGGTCGACCGCCGCTCCGCGCGCGCTGGTCCTGCTCGCGCCGACCTCCAGGGCGACGGCCAGGTCGGGCGGCAGCCGCGTACGCGAGCGGCACATGCGGGCGCCGGTGAGCGCGCCGTACACGGCCAGCCCGAACACGGCCGCGAGCAGCAGGGAGAGAGCGGACACGCTGCGTACCTCCTCCAACTTGGGCCGGGCGGCGGCCGGCTCGGGCCGCGGCTCGGAGCGCGGTTCAGACCTCGATGCGGCCGAGCCGCCGGATGACGAAGAACCCCACGACGAACAGGCCGACGGCGGCGAGCATGGCCAGCTGGCCCAGCGGCGAACCGGTCACGCGGGCCAGCGCGCCCGCCATCATCGTGTTCATCAGCAGCATCGCGCCGACGCCGAGCACGGGCACGGTGAAGGCGGTCGCGTTCACCTCCGCGAGCATGGTGCGCACCTCGCGCCGGGTCTCCTTGCGCTCCTCCAGCGTGCTGGTGAGGTTGCGCAGCGAGCCGACGATGGTGCCGCCGGCGCGGTTGGCAAGGACCAACGTCGTGACGAGGACGGCGAGTTCGCGCGAGGGCAGCCGTTCGGCCAGTTCGCCGAGCGCGTCCTCGACGCTCGCACCGACGGCCAACCTGTTGACGACGGCGGTCAGTTCGTCCCCGGCCGGCGCGTCCAGCTCTTCGGCCGCCATGCCGAGCGCGGTGCGCAGCGCGAGCCCGGCGGAGGTGGCGTTGGCGAGGATGCGGGACAGCTCGGGCAGCTGGTTGATGAACTGCTCGGTGCGGCGCTCTCGTTGGCGTACGAGGAAGGCGTGCGCCGCCAGCAGTCCGGCCAGCCCGGCGAGCGGGCCGAAGAAGGGGGCCAGCACCGCCGAGGCCACGAGCCACAGCCCGGCGACGCCCGCCGCGACGTAGACGGCGAACTCGCCCGCCGTGACGTCGAGTCCGGTCGCGGCGAGCATCCCGTGCAGCCGGCGCCCGTGCCGGGTGCCGCGCAGCCGCCGGTCCACGCCGGTGAAGCGCCGCCTGCGCTCGTAGGCGGCGCCGGCGCCCCTGCCGCTCGTACGGCCCGTGTGTTCGGTGCCGCCGGTGGCCGTGCCGTACGGGCCGGCGTCCTCGGCACCGGACGTGCCGTCGGCCGCGGAGAGCCGGTCGAGGAGTGCGCGGCGCCGGGCCCGCCCGGAGGCGTAGGCGAGCACTCCGGCGACGGCCAGGGCGCAGGCCGACAGCGTGGCGCCGAGCGTGAGTTGGGCGAGAACCGCCGGTGTCATTCCGCCACCTCCCGGCCGGCGCGCCCGGCCTGCCCGCCGGAGTACGCAGCCGGGCCACTGTCCGGGCCGGCACCGGAGCCGGGCTCGGCACCGGAACCGGAGCCGGGCCGGGAGCCGGGCTCGGAGCCGGGCTCGGCACCGGAACGGGGCGCGTACCCGGAGCCGGGATCGTCCCCGGAGCCGGGATCGTCCCCGTGCGTACCTGCCCGCCTGGTCGTCAACTCCCCTTCCGCACCGGCCACTCCGAACGCCGGCGGCACCGACTCGCCCGCCAGATACAGGCGTTGGGCCGCACGGCGCGGCAGCGGCAGGTGCGCGAACTCGCCGTACACCCTGCCGTCCGCGCCCATCGGGCGGGCGTCGAAGCGCGCCACGGACGCGATCCGGAAGGGCTCGCGACCCTGCGAGGCGAGCAGCGTCACCTCGACGACCTTGCGCGAGCCGTCCGGAAAGCGGGCCAGCTGAACGAGCACGTCGACCGCCGAGTTGATCTGGTCCTGGAGCGCGGCGAACGGGATCTCGACCTCCGACATCGACGCCAGCGTCTGCAGCCGGGTCAGCGCGTCCTCCGCGCTGTTGGCGTGCACCGTGGCCAGCGAACCGTCGTGCCCGGTCGACATCGCCTGCAGCATGTCGAGCGTCTCGCCGCCGCGCACCTCGCCGACGATGATCCGGTCCGGGCGCATCCGCAGCGAGTTGCGTACGAGGTCGCGCACCGTGATCCGGCCCTTGCCCTCCACGTTCGGCGGCCGCGTCTCCAGCCGGATGGTGTGCTGCTGCTGGAGCTGGAGTTCGGCCGCGTCCTCGACGGTGATGATCCGCTCGTGCTCCGGGATCAGCCCGGAGAGCGCGTTGAGCAGCGTGGTCTTGCCGCTGCCCGTACCGCCGGACACGATCACGTTGAACCGCGCCCGGATCACCGCGGACAGCAGCGCGACGATGTGCTCGTCGAGCGTGCCCAGTCCGATCAGTTCGGGCAGCGTGTACGCGCGGGGGAAGCGGCGGATGGTGAGCGTGGGGCCGGTCAACGACAGCGGCGGCACGATCACGTTGACGCGCTCGCCGGACGGCAGCCGCGCGTCGACCATCGGATTCGACTCGTCCACGCGCCTGTTGACGGTCGAGACGATGCGCTCGATGGTCTGCATCAGCTGCTCGGTCGACGCGAAGCGCACCGGCACCCGCTCGACCCGGCCGGCCCGCTCCACGTAGATCTGGTCCGGGCCGTTGACCATGATCTCGGTGATGGTGCCGTCCTCCAGCAGCGGCTCCAGCACGCCGAGCCCCAGCGCCTCGTCGACGACGCGCCGGATCAGCGACTCCCGGTCCTGCGTGGCCAGTACGGGCCCTTCCCTGCTGATGATGTGGCCCAGCACCCGCTCCAGCCGGTCCCGGCGCTCCTGCGGGGTCAGCGCCGACATCTCGGCCAGGTCGATCTCTTCGAGGAGCTTGGCGCGGAAGGACGGTACGAGGTGTCCGGCGGCGTCGCCGGGCGGCGGCCGGTGCCGGGCGTTCGCGCCGCCCTCGGGCGCGGTGAGACGAGAGCGCAGACTCACGATCGCCGCTCCTCCTTTCTGCGTCTGCGGTGCGGGCGCCCCCGCGTGGAGCGCCAGCGGGTCGGGCCCGCGGTGCGGGCTGGTGCGGGCTCGTGCGGGCTCATTCGCGGGGCATGGTGGCGGTGCGGGACGCGGTGCCGAAGTCGTGGACGCCGGGGACGAGGGACGGGATGGTCACGTTCGCGGTGACCCGGACGGCGTCGCCGTCGCCGGCCCGCCGGAACGAGCTGTGCGAGGCGACCCAGCCGGACATGGCCGCCTTTCCGGTCGCGGCGTACTCGCCGGAGGCGTCGGGGCGGCCCGCGGTGCGGGCGGCGGCGCGGGCGCCCGTACCGGCCTGCTGTACCGCGTAGCCGGCGATACCCAGCTGGAGCACGGCCATCGCCACCACCAGCAGCAGCGGCAGCAGTCCGGCGAACTCCAGGCTGGAGGAGCCGCGTTCGGGTCCGCCGTACGCCCGGAGGCGGCGCGGAGCCGCCAACCGCCGCAGCCGGCAGGGGAGTCGGCGCATCGCTCACCCCTCCTCCGCGGCGCCGGCCGAGCCGCTGACGTCCACGGGGAGCGAAGCGGCGCCGGGGAACAGGATCGGCGTACGCAGATTCACGTCCGCCTTCCACAGCCGCCCGCTGCGGCGGCAGTCCACCGCCGAGCGGGACTTCCAGCTGCGCGGCAGGTGCTGGACGGCCGCGCGCCGGCAGGCGCCCTGCGCGTCGCCGCCTCCGGACGTACCGCCCCCGGAGGCGGCGGCCGTCGCGGCGCGTGCCGCCTCGTCGGCGGCGTCCCCGGCGAGCGAGAAGGTGTAGCCGACGAGCACGCACTGCCACAGCAGGGCCAGCACCACCAGCACGATCGGCGCCATGCCCGCGAACTCCAGCGTCACGGAACCGCGTTCACCGCTCTCCGCCTGCCGGTCCGCCGGCTCCTCGTCCGGCTGGTCCTGTCGGGTCTCCTGGTTCTCCTCCCCGGCCCATGCCGATAAGCCCTCGGGATCGCCGTACGGGTACGGGTCCGGGTCCCGGCGGTCCGGCTGGGTACGGCCGGGCTGCGTACGGGCCGACGGTTCGAACCAGGGGCCCGCCGAGGTCGGCACCGTGCCGCCGCCCGACTGCCCGGGCACCGGCCCGACTCCCGCTCCAGGGCCGCCGGTTGGGGCACCCGAGGCCGGAGAGAGGGGCGGGCCCGGAGGCACCGGTCCCGGCGGCGGGAGCGCCTGGCGTCCGGCGCCGGCCCCGGGGTCGAGTCCGCGGCCGCCGCCCGGCAGCGCACCGTCACCGCCCACACCGTCACCGCCGCCCGCACCCGGCCCGTACCCGGAGGCGGCGGGCCCCGGGCCCACGGCCACGGAAGCACCGAGTCCGGAGGCCCCGGCTCCGGATATCCCGGACCCCGGCCCGTACCCGGAAGCGGCGGGGCCCGAACTCCCGCCGCCCGTACGCCTCGTCGCGCGTCCACCGAGGCGTACGCCCGTGCCGCGTCCCGAACCGCCCGGCACCAGGCCGAGTTCGGCGGCGAACGCGCGCAGCGCCTGCTTCACCGTCGCCTTGTCGTCCAGGTCCTGCACCCGCCCGGCGTCGACGGCGGTCTGCAGCTCCTTGAAGTTGGCGGGCACGGTGGAGCGGGCGACGGGCGTGCCGACGATGCGGGCGATCAGCGGCGGCTGGATGTCGCTGAGCCGGGAGGCGCGGTTGACGAGCGCGACCGCCTCGTCCGCGGCGCGGATCCGGAGCCGCGACCACAGCCGCACCATGCGCTTCGCGGCCCGTACGGACACCACGTCCGGAGTGGTCAACAGCACCGTCTGGTCGGCGAGTTCGACGGCGGCGGCGCTGCCCGCGGTCAGCTGGCCGCCGCAGTCCACGATCACCGCGTCGTAGCGTGCGCGGAGCGCGCCGACGATCTGCCGGGCCGCGCGGTCGTCCACCTCTTCGCCACGCTCGCCCTCGCCGGGCGCGAGCAGCAGCCCGAGCCCCGACTCGTGCGGGTAGACGGCGTCCTGGAGGACGCGCGGCGACAGGTCGTCGATGCCCGCGAGGTCCGCCACCGAGCGCCGGAACCGCACGTCGAGGTACGAGGCCACGTCGCCGGACTGCAGATCCATGTCGACGAGCGCGGTCTCGCGCCCGTACTCCTGCGCGGCGAGGGCGAGTTGGACCGCGGTGAGCGTGGTGCCGACGCCGCCCTTGGCGCCGACGACCGCGACGAGCGTGCCCGGCGGCCGGCCGCCGGACGCACTGCCGAAGCCCCCGCCCGGGTCCGGGCCCGTGCCGCCGTCCGCGTCCGCGGGCACGCCGCCGTGCCCGCCTCCCGCGCCCAGATGCCGCCGTACGCCCGCCGCCCAGGTGGCCGCCGCGCCGACCCGGGCCGCCAACTCCTCCTGATCCAGGGGCAGTCCGAGCACGCCGCGGGCGCCCGCGTCCATCGCCGCCGAGTACAGCGGCGGGCTGGTGTCCGCGGTGACGAGGACGACGGCGACGGCCGGGAAGCG
>Ga0164243_10003636_pt1 | contig 24619 bp, 17 predicted proteins | sample OricompcompostOP_FD_108781 | JGI IMG/M metagenome (GOLD analysis project Ga0164243, IMG submission 108781) | Organic Plus compost microbial communities from Emeryville, California, USA - Original compost - Organic plus compost (OP) | ecosystem: Engineered > Solid waste > Mixed feedstock >...
GCGCGACGGAGCTGGTCGACGGCAGCGGCCTCGCGCTCGTGCCCGGCCTCACCGACGGCCACATGCACCCGATCTGGGGTGCCGAGCTGACGCAGGGCGTCGACCTCGGCGGGCTGACCGACCCGAGCGCCGTCCGCGACGCGCTCGCCCGCGCCGCCGCGACGCTCCCGCCCGACGCGTGGGTGCAGGCGTGGAACCTCGACTACGCCGTCTTCGGCGAGCGGGCGATCGACGGCGCGATCTTCGACGACGTGCTCGGCGGCCGGCCGCTGATCGCGATCCTCTACGACCTCCACACCGGCCTCGCCAACCCGCGCGCGCTGGAGCTCGCCGGCATCGACGGCCCGATCCGCTTCGCCGACGCCTCCGAGATCGTCGTGCGCGACGGCCGCCCGACCGGCGAGCTGCGCGAGATGTCGGCCTACCGCGCGGTGCTCGACCGCATGCCCGGCGCCGACCCCGCCGCGCGCCGCCGCACGATCGCCGCCTCGCTGCGCAGACTGGCCGCGCTCGGTCTCACCGGCGCGCACATGATGGACGGCACGCCGGAGACGTTCGAGCTGTTCGCCGCGCTGGAGGCCGAGGGCGCGCTGCCGCTGCGGATCGTCGTGCCGCTGTGGCAGCAGCCGGGCGTCAGCGACGAGGAGGTCGCGGCGCAGCTGGCGCTGCGCGACGTCGGCGGCCGGCGCTGGCGCGGCGGCGTCGCGAAGTTCTTCATCGACGGCGTGATCGACTCCGGCACCGCGTGGCTGCACGAGCCCGACGTCGAGGGCAGCTCGCAGGCGCCCTTCTGGCCGCGCCCGGAGCGCTACGCCGAGGTCGTCGCGCGGTTCGCGCGGGCCGGCTTCCAGTGCGTCACGCACGCCTGCGGCGACCGCGCCGTGATCGCCGCGCTCGACGCCTACGCCGCCGCCGGCGCTACGCCGCCCAACGGCGCCCGCCACCGCGTCGAGCACCTCGAGACGCTCAGCGACGAGGACGTCCGCGCCGTCGCCGCCGCCGGCGTCGTCGCCTCGATGCAGCCCCTGCACATGCAGTGGCGGGCCGCCGACGGGTCGGACTCGTGGGCGCGGCGGCTGGGGCCCGAGCGCGCGGCGCGCGCCTTCCGCACACGCGCCCTGCTCGACGCCGGCGCGCCGCTCGCGCTCGGCTCCGACTGGCCGGTCGCGCAGTGCGACCCGCGGATCGGGATGGCGTGGGCGCGGCTGCGGCGGACGCCCGGGGAGCCGGAGGCGCCGGTCTTCGAGCCCGACCAGGCGCTGACAGCGCTGGAGGCACTGGAGGGCTACACGAGCTGGAACGCGGCGACCGTCGGGGAGCAGCGGCGGCTGGGCCGGATCGCGCCCGGCTTCGCCGGCGACCTGACCGGCTTCGCGGCCGATCCGGTCGACACCGGCGCCGACGAGCTGCCGGCGCTGCCGGTCGCGTTGACGGTCGTCGACGGCGAGATCGTCCACCGCGGCTGACGGCGCCGCCGCCGGCTCGTCGCCACATCCGCCCCCGCCATGCCGACGCCGGCCGCTGACAAATCGTTCACGCGAACGCGACCGGTCGCTTGTCACGGGCGCCCGACGTTGGTACTTTCGCGCACCGGCAAATCGTTTTGGTTCCCGCCCGCGGAACGACGACCGAACCACAGAGAGAGATGACTGCCACCGATCAGCGCGTCGGCGACGGCGCGGCCGACGAGACGCGCGAGTTCAAGCGCGTCCTGGGGCTGCCGGCCCTCGTCTTCTTCGGCCTCGCGTACATGGTGCCGTTGACCGTCTGGACGACCTACGGCGTCGTCACGGTCACGACCGAGGGCCACCTCCCGGCCGCCTACCTGGTCGCGACGGTCGCGATGCTGCTGACCGCCTACAGCTACGCGAGAATGGTCGTCGCCCACCCGACCTCCGGCTCGGCCTACACGTACGCCTCCAAGGCGTTCGGCCGGCCGCTCGGCTTCATGGTCGGCTGGGGCCTGCTGCTCGACTACATCTTCCTGCCGATGATCAACTTCCTCGTCATCGGGCTGTACATGCAGGACTACTTCCCGAGCACCGACCAGGAGATGTGGATCGTCATCGCCGCGCTGCTGGTGACCGGGCTCAACATCGTCGGCATCCGCCTGCTGGCGAGCATGAACTTCATCCTCGTCGTCGCGCAGATCGTCTTCATCGTCGTCTTCGCGGTGATGGCGATCGTGAAGCTGACCGGCGACGTCGAGGTCGGCTCGTGGACCTCGCCGTTCTTCGGCGACGGCGCCAACCTCGGCCTGATCTTCTCCGGCGCCGCGATCCTGGCGCTCTCCTTCCTCGGCTTCGACGCCGTCTCGACGCTGTCGGAGGAGACGAGGGACCCGCGTCGCAACATCCCCCGCGCGATCATGCTGTGCGCGCTCGTCGCCGGCCTGATCTACATCTTCCAGTCGTACCTCGGCCACCTCGTCTTCCCCGACTGGCGGTCGTTCTCCGACAACCAGGACGTCGCCGCCTCCGAGGTGATGGAGTTCGTCGGCAAGGACTTCCTCGACACCTTCTTCACCGCCGCCTACGTCGCCGGCGCCTTCGCCTCGGCGATGGCCGCGCAGGCGAGCGTCGCGCGCGTGCTGTTCGCGATGGGCCGCGACGGCTCGCTGCCGCGCCCGATCTTCGGCAAGCTCCATCCGCGCTTCCGCACGCCGGTGACGGCCAACCTCGTCGTCGGCGCCTGCGGCCTGCTGGCGCTCGTGATCAGCCTCGCGACCGTCTCGTCGATGATCTCCTTCGGCGCGCTGCTCGCCTTCTCGTTCGTCAACCTCTCGGTGGTCAAGACCTTCGTCTTCGACCAGGGGCGGCAGAGCGGCAGGGATCTGGTCCTGTTCGGCCTCGTCCCGCTGGTCGGCTTCGCCTTCACGATCTACCTGTGGACGAAGCTGACGAGCCTCACCTTCGAGATCGGCCTCAGCTGGCTGGCCGCGGGCCTCGTGCTGCTCGCGCTGCTGACGAAGGGCTTCCGCAAGGCGCCGCCGGCGATGTACGACGCCGACGACGAGCACCTGCTCGAGACGCGCTGAGCCTGCCCGCGGCGGCGGCCGCTCCGCTGCGAGCAGCCGCCGCCGGCCCCCCGCCGGTCAGCGCGCCTCGCGCTCGCAGGCGTCGATGAAGGTGAGGCCGCGCGAGATCGAGCTGCGCTCGTTGTGCTCGCCGCCGAGCGCGATCCCGATGCGGTCGTCGCCGCGCTCGGGCGGCACCGCCTCGACGTAGCGGACGCCGCGGGCGCGCAGGCATCTGACGACCCGCTCGACGAAGGCCGGCGCCTGCGGGTTGTGGATCGACCAGCGCCACGGCGTCTCCTCCGGCGCGCTGCCGGCAGGCGCGGGCGCCGGCGCCGGCGCGGCGGCCGTCTCGGCCGGCGCGGCGGGGGCGCCGGTCGCGGGCGCCGGCGCGGCGGCTGCCGGCGGCGGCTCGCTCGGGGCGCCGGCGTCGGCCGGCGTCGCGGCCGTCTGCGCGGGCCGCGTCTCGGCGGGGGCGGTCGGCCGCCGCGCCGCGGCGGGGAGCGTGTCGGCAGGGGCGGCGGGCTGCTGCGCGGGCAGCGCCGCCGCCGGCGCGGAGGGCGCGTCGGCGGCGACGACCGCGGAGGCGCCCCAGCTCTGGCCGCCGGCGACGGCGACGCCGCCGGCGAGCGCGACGGTGGCGGTGGTGGCCGCCAGCGCGGCCTTCAGCTTGATGGTTGGCATGGCCGCCACTGTGGCGGGCGCGCGTCAGGATCAGGTCGCGCGGATGTGAGGAAGCTGTCAGGAGCGCGGTCGCGCGCGGCCGCCGCCGGTAGCGTGTCCGGCGATGGGTGCGCGGGTGCTGCTGGCCGAGGACGACGTCAGGCAGGCGGAGATCGTGCGGCGCTACCTCGTCCGCGACGGCTACGAGGCGATCGTCGTCCACGACGGCCGCGCCGCGATCGACGAGGCGCGGCGACGGCGGCCCGACCTGCTCGTGCTCGACGTGATGATGCCGCGCGTCGACGGCCTCGACGTCTGCCGCGCGCTGCGCGGCGAGAGCGACGCGCCGATGCTGATGCTGACCGCGCGCGCAAGCGAGGAGGATCTGCTGCTCGCGCTCGACCTCGGCGCCGACGACTACATGACCAAGCCGTACAGCCCGCGCGAGCTGATGGCGCGCGTGCGAGCGCTGCTGCGGCGGGCGCGGCGCGCGGCCGCCGCCGCCGCGCACGCGCACGACGGCGACGGCGACGGCGTGCTGCGCTGCGGCGCGCTCGAGGTCGACGCCCGCCGCCACCGCGTCCGCCTCGACGGCCGCGAGGTCGACTGCACCCCCGGCGAGTTCCAGCTGCTGGCGACGCTCGCCGCCGAGCCCGACCGCGTCTTCACCCGCGGCCAGCTGCTGACCGCCATCCACGGCTCCGACGCGTGGGTGACCGAGCGGACGGTCGACGTGCACGTGATGAACCTGCGCAAGAAGATCGAGCGCGACGCCCGCCGGCCGCGGCTGCTGCTGACGGTCTTCGGCGTCGGCTACAAGCTGACCGAGCCGTCGTGAGCGGCGGCGCGCGCGTCCCGCTGCGCCACCGGCTGCTGGTGCGGCTGCTGGCCGGCGCGCTGCTGATCGCGCTCGGCTCGACCGCCGCGACGGCGTGGCTGGTCTCGCGCACGACCGCGACCGCCCTGCGCGACGCCGACGCCCGCTCGCTCGCGACCGACGCGCAGGTCTACGACGCGCTCGTCGGCTACGCCGCCACCCATCGCGACTGGAGCGGCGTCGGGCCGCAGATCGCGCGGCTGGAGCGGGCGACCGGCCGCACGATCGTGCTGACCGACCGCGCGCACCGTCCGCTCGGCGGCGCGCGGCCGGCGACGCTGCCAGCGGTCGCCTCGGCCGTCGTCGACCCGCTCCACGTCGACCGCGCGCTCGGCGGCGGCGAGAGCGCGATCGACCCGCGCGCGGTCGCGCCCTTCCGCCGCGCGACGGTCGTGCGCGCGATCGCCCGCCGCGGCGCCGCCCCCGTCCCCGTCTGCGACGGGCCGGCCGAGCAGGTCGCGACGACGGGGCCGGTCCCGGCCGACGCCGACGCGACGGGCGCGCCGCCGACCGGCGGCCCGCGCTCACAGCCGGCCGACACCACGGGCGCGCCGCCGGCCGGCGCGCGGAAGCCGGGCTCCGCGCCGGCGGTCGCCGCGCCAGCGCCGACCGTCCCGGCCGGCTGCCGCCTCGACCCGCGCGACCGCCCGACCGCCGCCGAGCGGCGCGCGCTCGCGTCGCTCGAAGGCGCCGCCAACCGCTGCCTCGCGCGCCGTGGGCAGCCGCCCGTGACGATCGGGCTCGACCTCGCCGCCGGCACGCTGCCGGCGGCGGCGCGCGCCTGCGTCGACGCCGCCCGCCGGCGCCAGCTGGCGGCGCACGTCGCCCCGCCGGCGCTGCTGTTCCTGTCGCTGCCGGGCGCGGCGCCGCGCGTGCTCGACCTCTCGGGCGAGAACCGCTGGCGCGTCGCGCTGCTGGCGGCCGCCGTGCTGGCGCTGACGCTCGCCGTCACCGTCCTGCTCGCCGCGCGGCTGACGCGGCCGCTGCGACGACTCAGCGACGCGGTCGACGGCGCGGCCGGCGCGCCCCTCCTCGCGCCGGTCACCACGCGCGACGAGATCGGCCGCCTGACCGCCGCGTTCAACGACCTGACGACCCGCCGCATGCGGCTCGACGAGCAGCGCAAGGCGATGGTGCGCGACATCGCCCACGAGCTGCGCGGGCCGGTGACGAACATGCGCAGCTGGCTGGAGGCGGCCGACGACGGCCTCGTCGCGACCGACGCCGAGCTGCGCGCGACGCTGCACGACGAGACGCTCCACCTGCAGCACGTCGTCGCCGACCTCGCCGACCTCGCCGCCGCCGACGCCGGCGAGCTCGTCCTCCACCCCGAGCCGCTCGCGCCGGCGGAGGTCGTGCGCCAGGCGGTCGACGCCCACCGCGCCGCCGCCCGCGCCGCCGGCGTCACGCTGACGACGCGGATCGACGGCGACCCCGAGCTGGAGGCCGACCCCGTCCGCCTGCGGCAGATCCTCGGCAACCTGATCGGCAACGCGATCCGCCACACGCCGGCCGGCGGCACGATCGTCGTCAGCGTCGCGCACGACGAGCGCGCGGTCACGATCGCGGTCGCCGACGACGGCGAGGGGATCGCCCGCGAGGACCTGCCGCGGCTGTTCGACCGCTTCTGGCGCGCCGACCCGTCGCGCAGCCGCAGCACCGGCGGCAGCGGCCTCGGCCTCGCGATCGCGCGCCAGCTGGCGCAGGCCCACGGCGGCACGCTCACCGCCGCCGGCAGGCCCGGCGGCGGTGCCCTCTTCACGCTCGTGCTGCCGCGCGCGGCGGAGCGCTACGTCGGCCAGTAGATGCAGCCGAAGTAGAGCGCGTCGGTGTAGCTCTGGAGCGTGCCGGAGGCGTAGCCGTCTCTGACCGAGGCGCCGACGGCGAGGCTCGGGCAGGTGTTGACGCCGGGCACGAGCGTGATCGTCGGGTTGTTGCCCGTCACGGTCGTTCTCAGGACGCCCGAGACGGCGATCCCGGTCCCGACCCGCGCGCTGCCCGTGCCGGTGCCGTTCGACGTGAACGAGCCGCCGGTCGCGTTGCAGCCGTTGGTCGGGAACCACTCGCGCGTGCCGACCGAGATGCCGATCTGGAAGTAGGTCCGCGACCCGGTCCAGAAGGTGTTTCTCGTCATGTTCATGCCGGCCAGCGAGCGGCTCGCGACGCCCGGGCCGTCGGGCCCGGCGGAGCAGATCCACGGGTCGGCGCCGAGCGCGGCGTTGGCGTTGTGGCCGGCGGCGACGATCGTGTTCCCGCTCACCTGCGACGCCTGCGGCACCGTCGGCGAGACGGCGAAGACGATCAACGCCACGTCGGTCGCGTCGATCACGCTGTTGCCGGTGATCGTCGTGTTCTCGCACCCGACGCTGATGCCGTCGGTCTGGCGGACGGAGAAGTAGTCGGCCGTGTAGCTCTCGACGAGGTTGCCGGTCACCTGCATGTTCGCGCACGGGAAGCCGTCGGCGGCGCCGAGCGCGCGGATGCTCGACGCGCCCGACGGGTTGTCGACGCGGCTGCTGAGCACGCCGGCGTTCGTGCCACCGTGGACCTGGACGCTGTAGCGCTCGCGGTCGTAGCTCGACTCGCGCGGCCGCGCGCCGGAGACCCACACGTTCTGCAGCCGCGCGCCGGGGTTGAGCACGACCGAGACGCCTCTCCAGCCCGGCTGGCGCACGAGCCGGCCCATGTTCGCGTAGTGGTTGACGTCGGGCGCGCCCGTGGTCGTCAGCGTCACGCCCGCCTTCACGTAGAGCGTGCTCGTCAGCCGCACGACCGCGTGCGGCGCCAGCGCCAGCGTGCCGCCGGCCGGCGTCGCGTCGATCGCCGCCTGCAGCGCCGCTTGCGTGCCGGAGAAGCCGCTGCCGCCGAGCGGCGTCGTCGGCGCGTCGTTGACGCCCCAGCCGTAGCCCTGGTCGGCGGTGCAGATCGTCGACGCCATCGATCTGAAGGCGCTGCTGTCGAACAGGTCGCTCACCAGCGACGCGAACGGATAGCCGCTGTCGAGCGCCACGAGCCTCGCGTCGAAGCCGGCCTGGTCGGGCTCGCTGCTGAGGATCGCGCGGTAGGCGGTCAGCACCTTCGCCGCGTTGTCGTAGCCGAGCGCGGCGTACTCCGGCGACTGGAAGACCTGCTGGCCCTTCGTCTTCAACGTCGCGGCCGAGCAGCCGTTGCTGTCGAAGAACGAGATCGCGTCGGCCCAGCCGGCCTGGTCGGGCACGCGGCCGAGCGCCTCGGTGTAGAGCTTGGCGACGAACTGCGTCGGCTGCGCGGCCGCGGCAGACGCCGCGAAGGCGCCGGCCCCGGCGACGGCGGCCGCGCACGCGACCGCCGCACGACGGAGGAGGCTCATCTCAGCACCACCTCCCCGCGCACGCTCACGCGCGGCGCCTGCGACGGCAGCACGTTCTTGACGCCGTCGCGCGCGACGACGCCGGCGACGCGCGCGTGGCGCACGCCCGCGGCGACATGCACGTCGGTCCAGACCGGCTGGCGCAGGAACGAGACGTTGTCCGGCGCGATCCGGCCGGTGCGGTTGAACGACAGCGCGGCCGCGTCGGTCGTGCCGCCGAGCAGCTGCAGCGCGCCGCCGTCGTCGCGCGGGTTGGCCGAGAAGGCCGCCTGCGCGAGCTGGAGTGAGCCGTCGCGCACGACGACGCCTCTGAACGGGTTCCAGTTGAAGGCGTTGCCGCCGAAGTTGAAGAGGCGCAGCTGCGACGCGGCGCCGGCGCCCGGCTCCAGCCGCACGTACGACTCGCTGAAGCTGTCCGGATCGGGCGTCGGGATCTGTCCTCTCGTCGCGTCGAAGCCCCACGGCACCGCGCCGGCGTCGCAGTTGACGCAGTCGACGCCGCGCGGACCGGTCGCCCCGACGACGTAGGAGTCGACGGCCGCGTCGATCCAGAAGCCGTACAGCAGGCCCTCGAAGCCGCGCCCGTCCTGGCGCACGAAGTGGGCGCCGACCTTCTGCCGGTACGCGAACGCCTGGTCGATCACCTCGTTGCGCGCGGAGCCGAGCAGGAAGGCGTCCAGCGTCGTGTCCTGGATCTTCATGATCTTGAAGAAGAGCGCCATCATCGCGTCCCAGTCGGCCGGCGCGCCCGGCAGCGTCGTGCCGGTCGTGCGGAACCAGAAGTGCGGGTTGAAGTGGGTCCGCCGCACGACGCCGCCGTTGGAGCGGCCGAGCGCGATGCCGGTCTTCAGCGGCGCGCCGACGACCCAGTCGAGCTGGTGGCCGGTCGTGTCGGCCGAGGCGGCGTCGACGCCCTGCCAGGCGTTGCCGACGTCGACCATCCGCGCCCACGCGTCGCGGCCGGCGAGGCGGACCGCGTACGGGTACGGCGTCGGCGCGTCGGCCGACTGCCGCGGGTACCAGGTCAGCAGCCCGCTGACGCCGGCGTGGGCCTGCACGGTGATCGCCGCCGGGCCGTCGGCGCTGCCGGCGCCGCCGGTCACGTAGAGGACGGTCGCGGCTGCGTTGGTGTGGAAGGGCGTGATCTGCGCACCGCGCAGCTCGACGCCGCTCGGCACGGTCAGCGCGCCCTCGAGCGTGTAGCGGCCGGCCGGCAGGTAGGCGATCCCGCCGCCGCGGCGGGCGGTCGCGTCGAGCGCGCGCTGGATCGCAGCGGTCGCGTCGGCGGCGCCGGTCGGGTCGGCGCCGTAGGGCGCGGCGGTCGCGTCGACCAGCGCGCTGCCGCGCGGGCGCGGCGGCGCGGGCAGCCGCGGCGCCTGGGGCGCGGGCCGCAGCGCCGGCGTGATGCCGTTCTCGACCGTCACGCCGGCGTCCGGCGCGGCGGCGCTGGCGACGTCGCCTCTGCCGAGGTTGCTGTCGACGAGGTCGAGCGCGCCGGCGCCGCTGCGCAGCTCGATCGCCGCGCCGCGGCGCGGGCGCTGGACGGTCGAGCGCTGCAGCTGCAGCGCGCCGCCGGCGACGACCGCCGCCGGGCCGCCGGCCGCGCCGCGCAGCGACGAGGCGTAGAGGCCGACGACGCCGTCGGAGCCGGCGCCGAGGTCGACGGCCGCGCCCTGCGAGGCGGTCACGCGGCAGTCCTGGCAGTTGAAGGTCGTGCCGGCGAACCGCTCGCCGGTCGCGATGCCGGCCTGCTCGGCGTCGATGCGCGCGTGCGTCAGCTGGACGGCGATCGTGTTGACGTCGTCGAGCCGCACGCCGGTGCCGACGCGCCGCAGCTCGAGGTCGGCGTACTGGCCCGAGGAGGAGGTCGTGACGTCGTTGACGACGCCTCTGTCGGTCCGCAGCCGCACGCCGACGGCGGCGTCGGTCACCTCCAGCCCCTTCACGTACTGCGTGTCGGAGCGGCCGATGTCGAGGCCGATCACGTTCGCGCGCGACTGCGCCGCGATCGCGCCCTCGGGGGTGGCGTCCCAGCGCGCCCAGAAGCGGGGGGCGACGGCGACGTCCTCGATCCGGCCGACGTCGGTCGCGAAGTCGATCGTGATCGCTCTGCGCAGCGGCGACATGCGCACCTCGTTGAGCACGCCGAGCTCGTTGTTGTCGGTGCCGGCGCGGACCGCCTCGTAGGGGTTGACGAGCGTCACCTGCTTGACGGAGGCGAACTGCGAGCCGCCGCCGCCGAGGCGCACCGTCGGGGCATACGCGATCGGCTGGTCGGCGCGCTGTCTCGGGTAGTAGACGTTGAGGCCCTGGACGCCGCCACCGCCGACGAGCGTCAGGAACGGCGTCGGCGAGGACGGGTCGGGATCGGCGAGGAGCGTCGTCTGGCGGTCGCCGCGGCGGCCGCCGTGGTCGGGGTCGCGCCACTCGCCGAGCAGCGTGACGCCTCTCGGCACCCACAGCGGCGTGGCGACGCGGTAGCTGCCGGCGCCGATCCAGACGACGCCGCCGCCGTCGGCGCCGGCCGCGTCGAGCGCGCGCTGGATCGCGGCCGAGGCGTCGGCTCTGCCGCTCGCGTCGGCGCCGTAGGCGGCGACGTCGTAGCGGGCGACGACGGGGACGCCGTCGGGGTCGCGCACGAGCTGGGGCGAGCCGGATGCCGGCGGCGAGGCGGCCTGTGCGGGTACGGCTGAGCCGGCCGCGCAGACGAGCGCGGCCAGCGCCGGCGCGAGCGCGCGGCGCAGGGGAAGGGACATCTCTCTCCTCTGGTGCGGGCGCCGCCGGTGACGGCGCCGGGTCGATTCACGATGCTGCGTTCGCTGCTTCCAACAGGCCTTGCACGTAGCCGATCGCGTGCAGCCGGCCGAGGTTCGAATAGCCGGGGACGCCGGCCGCGTCTCCCTCCAGGAGCGGGTTGTGGTCGGTCCGCAGGACGCCGTCGTAGCCGCCGGCCACGTAGGCGCGCATGCACGCGAGCATGTCGGTCGGTCCCTCGTCGTGGAAGGTCTCGAGGAACCGCTCCGGCGTGCCGCGCACGTCGCGGAAGTGGACGAAGTGGACGCGCCCGGTCGCGCACAGGCGATCGATCGCGGCGGGCACGTCGGCGGTCATCAGCGCGACGTTGCCCTGGCAGAAGGTGATCCCGTTGGCCGGGCTGTCGTGCAGCTCCAGCAGCCGCTCGAACGCCTCGACCGAGCGCATGATCCGCGGCACGCCGCGGACCGGCGAGAGCGGCGGGTCGTCGGGATGCATCGCCAGCCGCACGCCGGCCTCCTCGGCGACCGGGACGATCCGCTCCAGGAACCAGCGCAGGTTCTGCCACAGCGCCGCCTCGTCCTCGCCGTCGCGCAGCGTCAGTTCGGCGCCGTCGAAGCGGGCGGCGTCGAAGCCGGCGACGATCGCGCCGCCGCGGCCGCGCGCGGCCAGCTCGGTGCGGACCCAGCCGAGCAGCGCGCTCCAGTTGTAACAGAGCACCGGAATCCCGAGCCGGCCCATGTTGCGCACGAGCAGCGCGAACTGCTCGAGCTCCTCCTCGCGGCCGGGGCGGCCGAGGCGGAGGCGGTCCATCGGCGGGTTGTCCTCGATCACCTCCAGCGCGAAGCCCTCGGCCTCGACCATGCCGGCGAGGATCGACAGCGGCGCCAGTCCCCACGGGACCTCGCCGTCGTCGCCGCGCCAGTCCCGCAGCCGTCGCGGCAGCACGCCGACCGCGCGCTCGATCCCGACCTGCCGCAGCTGCCGCCACGCGGGCGTCGGCTGGGGGTCGAGCAGGATCTCCGCCAACTGCGGCGCCATCACATCTCCTTCGGTAATATATCAGCCATGGCCACCAGCACCTCTGAGCAGCCTCGCCAAGCCCGCGACGTGCTCTACGACACGTTGCTGGAGCGGATCGTCCAGCTGCGCTACCCCCCCGGAGCGCGCCTCTCCGACGTCGCCGTCGCGGCCGAGCTGGGCGTCAGCCGCACGCCCGCGCGCGAGGCGATCCTGCGGCTCGCCGAGGAGGGGCTCGTCGCCGTCCGCCCTCGCTCCGGCACCTTCGTGACGCCGATCGACCCGCAGGCCGTGCGCGAGGCGCAGTTCATCCGCGAGGCGCTCGAGCTGGCCGCGCTGAACGCGGCGATGGAGCACCCCGAGCGGCTCGACCTCGCCGCGCTGCGCGCCAACGTCGGCGCCCAGAGAGCGGCGATCGCCGACGACGACATCCCCGCCTTCGCCGCGCTCGACGCCGCCCTCCACCAGGCGATCTTCAACGCCAGCGGCTTCCCCGCCGTCGCCCGCGTCGCCGCGCCCAGCCGCGCCCACCTCGACCGCGTCCGCAAGCTCAACGAGCGGCCCGAGGCCTTCCCGCAGCTGATCAGAGACCACGCGCGGATCGTCAAGCGGATCGAGGCCGGCGACGCCGCCGGCGCGACCGAGACGATGCGCGTCCACGTCCGCCGCGTGCTCGACGTGCTCGAACGGCTCGAGCGCGTGCGGCCGGATCTGTTCGCCTGAGGCGCTACGCACCGCTGCCTCCGAGCGCCGCCGGCAGCGGCACGCGCGTCACGTGCCAGCCGCCGAAGTTGGCCAGCAGCAGGTCGCCGCCGGCGTCGAGCGCGCCGTTGGTCGGCCGGCACAGCAGGTGCGCCGTCGGATCGGCGACGAGCGTCCGCACCGCGCCGCCGCCGTCGGACGCCACCGCGAGCACGACCGACGGCTCGTAGCAGCAGACGAGCAGCGTGCCGCCGGGCGTGACGACGAGCCCGTCGGGCAAGCCGTCGAGCTCGTCCGCGACGACCTCGGCCGGCCCGGCGGCGTCGCCGTCGGCGTCGAGCGGGATCGCGACGACCTGCCGCCGGAAGGTCTCCGCCGCCCACAGCGTCGCGCCGTCGGCCGACAGCGCGAGGCCGTTGGCGAAGTGGAGCGGCTGCTCGACGCAGATCCGCCCCGGCCCGCCGTCGAGCGGGAAGCGCCAGATCGACGGCCGCGGAGCGCCCTCGCGGGTCGCGCTGTCGGAGACGAAGAGGCAGCCGCGGGCGGCGTCGACGACGATGAAGTTCGGCTGGGTCATCAGCCCGGCCGTCTGCGGCAGCGGCGCCAGCCTCCCGCTCGCGCGCTCGTAGGCGATGAGCTGCGCGGCGTGGGCGTCGCAGGCGAGCACGCGGTCGCCGGCCTCGTCGACGGCGATCCCGAGAAGGAAGCCGCCGGTCGAGCCGACGACCTCGCGCGCGCCGCCGTCGGGCGCGATCCGGTGCAGCTCGCCGGTCTCGCTGCCGCACCAGACGGTCCCGTCGGCGGCGATCGCGATCCCCTCCGGGTGGCGCATCGCCGGCTTCGCCGCCTGGCCGTCGTGGAAGGAGCGCGCCGCGTCCAGCGGCACGAGCGCGTCGACCTGCGCGAAGGCGCTCACGCCGCCACCCCGAAGCGCGACCGCTCGGCGACCGGCGTCGCCAGCGCGCCGCCGCCGTCGAGGTCGAACAGGTAGAGCCGCTCGGGGTCGAGCGCCAGCCGCGCGCGCTCGCCGACGCCGATGCCAGCGCGCGTCGCCAGCCGCGCGACCAGCGGCGCGCCGCTGCCGGCGAGCGGCGCCGGCGTGCCGTCGTCGGCCTCGCGCGCCGCCTCGACCTCGGCCGTCGCGACCGGCCGCGCGCCGGTCTCGACGTGCACGAGCACCTCCGAGCCGAGCACCTCGGTGCCGGCGACGACGCCGGACAGGCGGGACGCGTCCGGGGGAGCGGCGCCCGCCTCGCTGACGTCCTCCGGCCGCACGCCGAGCGCGACGCGGTCGCCGACCCGGTCGGCGACCGCGCGCGCCTGCGCCGCCCCGAGCGCGATCTCCTCCGCGCCGACGCGCGCGGCGACGCCGCCGTCCTCGCGCGCGACCAGCTCGACCTCGAACAGGTTCATCGCGGGCGAGCCGATGAAGCTCGCGACGAACAGGTTGGCCGGCCGCTCGAACAGCTCCTCCGGCGTCGCGAACTGCTGCAGCACGCCGTCGCGCATGATCGCGATGCGGTCGGCGAGCGTCATCGCCTCGACCTGGTCGTGCGTGACGTAGAGCGTCGTGACGGCGAGCTGGCGCTGCAGCCGGCTGACCTCCATCCGCATCTGCACGCGCAGCTTCGCGTCGAGGTTGGAGAGCGGCTCGTCCATCAGCAGCAGCGCCGCGTCGCGGACCATCGCGCGCGCCATCGCGACGCGCTGGCGCTGGCCGCCGGAGAGCGCGCGCGGTTTGCGCTTCAGCAGCGGCGTCAGTCCCAGCGTCGCGGCGACCTCCTCGACCCGTCTCGCCCGCTCGCGCTTGTCGACCTTGCGGGCGCGCATGCCGAAGGCGATGTTGTCGGCGACCGACAGGTGCGGGAAGAGCGCGTAGCTCTGGAAGACCATCGCGATGTCGCGCTGCTGCGGCTCGACGTCGTTGAGCAGGCGCTCGCCGAGGCGGATCTCGCCGCTGCTGACCGACTCCAGCCCGGCCAGCATCCGCAGCGTCGTCGACTTGCCGCAGCCCGACGGGCCGACGAGCACGACCAGCTCGCCGTCGCGCGTGCTCAGGCTCAGCCGGTCGACCGCGGTCGAGCCGTCGGGGAAGGTCTTGGTGACCTCGTCGAATGCAACCTCAGCCATCTCTCAACCCTTCACCGCGCCGGTCAGGCCGGCGTTCACGTAACGCTGCAGGACGGCGTACAGGAGGATGATCGGGACGACGATGATCGTCGCCGCCGCGAGCACCTCGTTCCAGTGCACGACGTTCTGGCTCAGCAGGTTCTGCAGACCGAGCGGGAGCGTGAACGAGTCGCGCTCGTTCAGCGTCACGCTCGGCAGCACGTACTCGTTCCAGATGCTGACGCAGTTGAGCACCGCGACGGTGATCAGCGCCGGCCGCGCGAGCGGGAAGTAGACGCGCGCGAAGACGGCCAGCTCGCCGTAGCCCTCCATCCGCGCCGCGTCGCGCAGCTCGCCCGGGATCGAGGCGAAGTAGGCGCGCAGGATCAGGATCGCCAGCGGCCCCGCGCCGTTGACGACCGGCAGGATCACGCCCCACTTCGTGTCGATCAGGCCGAGGTTGCGGTCGAGGATCACGATCGGCAGCAGCACCGTCACCGCCGGCACCAGCAGCGCGCCGACGAACAGCAGGAAGAGCGCTCCTCTGAAGGGGAAGTCGAGCACCGCGAAGGCGTAGGCGGCGAGCGGGAAGACGACCAGGATCAGCGCGATCGCGACGACCGTGATCAGCGTGCTGTTGAGCAGCAGCGTGAGGAAGTCGAGCTGGTCCCAGACGGCGCGGACGCCGTCGAGCGTCGGGTCGGCCGGCAGCGGCGAGGCGGTCCCGAGCACGTCCTGCTGGGACTTGAAGCCGCCGCCCAGCATCCACAGGAAGGGGTAGACGCTGACGGCGAGGTAGAGCGCCAGCAGCGCGCCGACGAGCGCGCGCAGCGGGCGGATCGTTCGCAGCCGGCTCATGAGCGGGTCCGATCTCGCATGATGCGGAGGTTCAGCAGCGACAGCGCGAGCGCGAGCGCGAACAGCGTCCAGCCGAGCGCGCTGGCGAGGCCGAGGTTGTTGTTGCCGCGGTCGAACGCCAGTCTGTAGACCTGCAGGCCGAGCACGTTGGTCGAGTCGACCGGGCCGCCGTTGGTCATCAGCAGGAACAGCTGGAAGTTCTGCAGCGCCTCGCGCAGGCAGATCACGATCAGCAGCGCCGTGATCGGCGCCAGCAGCGGCCAGACGACGCGGCGCACGATCGTGCACGCGCTCGCGCCCTCGACGCGCGCCGCCTCGAACAGCGACTCGTCGATCGTCTGCAGGCCGGTCAGGAACAGCAGGATCCCGAGCGGGACCGTCATCCACACGAGCACAGCGATCGTCGCCGGCAGCGCCGTCGAGGTCGAGCCGAGGAAGCCGTCGGCCTGCGCCAGCGAGCCGAGCCCGACGCTTCTCAGCAGCGCGTTGACGGCGCCGGCCGGCTCGTACATGAAGCGCCAGGCGTAGTAGACGCCGACGCCGGCGGTCACGTACGGGAGGAAGTAGAGCGTGCGCAGCGTCGCGCGCAGGCGCGTGATCGAGTTCAGCATCACCGCGATCGGGAGGCTGATCGCGATCACCAGCAGCGGCAGCGCGACCATCACGATCGCCGTCTTGCCGACCGCGCCGCGGACGCGCGGCGCCAGCACCGGGTCGGCGTCGAAGAGGTCCTTGAAGTTCTGCAGGCCGACCCACGTCCACTCGGGCGAGAGGCCGTTCCAGCGGTTGAAGCTGAGCAGGAAGCCGTACGCGACCGTGTAGACGCCGAAGATCGCGAACAGCACGACCGCCGGCGCGAGGAAGCCGTAGGCCGTCAGCGACTGCTTCAGGCCGTAGCGGCCGCGGGCCGCGCCGCGCCGGCGCGGGCGCGCGAGGGCGCGGCGGCCGTGCTCAGGCCGCCGCGTCCCCACCTCCGCAGGCGCTTCTACTTCTGCGCTGCCCATGCCTTCGCGTACGTCTCGGCCAGCTCGTCGCCGACCTGCTGCGGCGTCGCCTTGCCCGCGACGAGCTTGTTCAGCACGTCTGCCGTGCCGGGCGTCACGGGGCCGGCGCCGGCGCCCGGGTCGGCCGAGAAGTCGTTGACGTCGAGCACGTCGTCGCCGAGCGGGCTGAGCGCGGCGAACATCTCCCGCAGCGCCGGGTTCCAGCTCGCCGTCTCCTCGCCGAGGTCGGTCGCCGGGATGTCGTTGGCGTTCTCGCCGAACAGTCTCGCGCCCTCTCTGCTGCTGAGGAATCTGAGGAAGTCGATCGCCTCGGCGCGGTTCTTGCTCGTCGTCGCGACGCCGGCCGAGACGAGCGGCGCCGGGGCGAGCTTCGTCTCGTCGTAGGCGCCGCCCTCGGGCGGCGGGACCGGGAAGACCATCACGTCGTCGAGGTCCATCCCCTGGTCGAGCAGGAACGACAGCGTGTAGGTGCCGCCGATGTCCCAGGTGGCGCTGCCGTCGGCGAACTTCTGGTCGGCCTCGTCGATCCCGAGCGCGAGCACGCCCGGCACCCACAGTGGCGTCAGTCTGTCGTACAGCTCCAGCGTCTCGATGCTCTTGGGCGAGTTCCAGGCGACGCTCGGGTCCTTGCCCTGGCGGTTCAGGAAGTCGGCTCTGCCGAGGTAGTCGAACGAGAGCGGGCGGAAGAACCAGTAGTAGCCCGTCGGCGGGATCTTCAGACCGGTCGCGATGCCGCCTCTGTCGCCCAGTCTCGCGCGCGTCTTCTCGATCGCGGCGAGCATCTGCTCGTAGGTCGCCGGCGGTCTGGAGACGTCGACGCCGGCTCTTCTCAGCGCCGACTTGCGCGCGAAGACGAAGCCGGCAGAGCCCGACAGGTACGGGACGGCGTAGAAGTGGCCGGGCTCGAGGCCCTCGAGGCTGGTCGACGAGTTCGCCGCCGACGCCTTGATTCTCTCCTCGGTCAGGCTCGTCGCGCTGACGGCGCTCGGGTAGAGCTGGTCCTGCCACGCTCTGTCGAACTCGTCGCTGATGTCGTCGAGCACGCCGGCGGCGGCGAACTGCCACTCCTCGCTCGCGCTGTGGGCGGAGACGATGTCGGGCAGGTCGCGCGTGTTGGCGGCGGCGCGGACCTTCGTCGCGTAGGCGTCGTCGGGCGTGTAGACCTGGATTCTCAGCGTGTTGCCGGTTCTTCTGCCCCACGCGGCGGCGGCCGCCTCCAGCCCAGGGACGTTCGACTGCTTGAAGGTCCACATCGTCAGCGTCTTGCCGCTGCCGGCCTCGCCGGAGCCGCCGCTGCCGCCGTCGTCGCTGCTGCCGCAGCCGATCGCGCCCAGCGCCAGCAGCGCGCCGGCGCTCAGCAGCGCGGCCGCGCGCATCCTCGCGCGGCGGGGACCGCGCCCGTGCTTCGTGCCTTCCATGCTCTCCTCCTCGGGCGCCCGCGACCGGTCACCCAACTGATATATGAGATCATCACCACTGCACCGCTGCCCTGTCAAGGGGCTTCGCCTTGCGAGTTTCACGTCGGCGGGCCGTACTGCGGAGCGTCGGGGGAAACTCGCGGGGTTGAGCCCGTTCGCCCGTGCTCGGCCCTGAAGCCCAGCAGCGCCGCCGCGCGGGCGGTCGCGTAGGCGGTCCGGCGACCGGGCAGCGGCTCGCGCAGCTCGGTCTCCGGATGGAACTGCCGCACCAGCTGCTCGGTCGGCAGCGGCGAGAGCGTGTCGCCGGCGACGACGTAGACGGGATGGAAGCCGGGCGGGAGCTCCCGCTCGACAGCCAGCCGGCAGACGCGCGCAGCGTCGCGCACGTCGAGGTAGGACCACAGCTCTCTCGCCGCTTCCGCCGGATCCTCCGCGACGCGCGCGGCGCGCTCCGCGATCCGCTCGGCGGTCGTCGTGAACGGGAAGCGCAGCGCGACGACGGCGAGGTCGCCCTCGCGGCGACAGAACATCGCCGCGGTCGCCTCGTCGACCTCCTTCGCGAGCGCGTACGCCTCTCTCGGCCGCAGCGGATGGGCCTCGTCGATCGGGACGTACAGCGGCGAGACGTGATCGCTCGACCACGCCGCCCCGAGCGCCGAGACGCTCGACGCCGTCGCCACCCGCCGCACGCCGGCGCGGACCGCCTCGTCGAGCACGGTGAACGTCGCCTGCGTGTTGCCGGCGAACAGCTCCTGGTCGGCGACGATCCCGGGCGCCGGCACGCCGGCGAGGTGGACGACCGCGTCGACGCCGTCGAGCGCCGCGCGCACGAGCGCGGCGTCACGGCAGTCGCCGACGTGGACCGCGGCGGCACCGCCGTCGCCGCCGGCCGGGATGCCGTCGGCGGCGCGGTCGAGCGCGACGACGGCATGGCCGTGGGCGGCCAGCTCGGCGACGACGACGCGGCCGATGCCGCCGCCCGCCCCGGTCACCAGCACCCTCACGCCGCGACCGCCTTGATCAGCCCCTGCAGGTAGCCGATCGCGTGCGCTCTCGCCTGCAGGTAGCCGCTGTCGCCGATCATCCGCGGCACGTGGTCGTCGAGCAGCAGGCCGTCGAAGCCGACGCGCCGCAGCTGCCGCATGACCGCGGCCGGGTCGAAGTTGCCGTCGCCGATGAAGCACTCCTCGAAGCGCGGGACCGTGCCGCGCACGTCGCGGAAGTGGACGTAGGCGATCCGCCCAGACGGCCCGAGCAGGTCGATCGCGCGCTCGACCGCGGCCGCCCCGCCCGGCATCGCCGAGACGGTGCCGAGGCAGAGGTCGACGCCCCACGCCGGCGAGCCGTTCGTCGCCGCGTCCGCTCTCGCGAGCGCCTCCGGCGAGGTGAAGATCCGCGCGTTGCCGCCGATCGCCGCGACCGGCGGGTCGTCGGGATGGAGCGCCAGCCGCACGCCGGCCTCCTCGGCGACCGGCAGCAGCTCGGCGAGGAAGCGGTCGTGGTTGGCCCACAGCGCCTCCGCCGACAGCTGCTGCGAGGGCGACGCGTGCGGCATCTCGATGCGATTGCCCTCCTCGACGCGCGCGAGGTCGAAGGCCGTCACCGCGGCGCCGCCGCGACTGGGCGCCGCGAGATCGGTGCGCCAGACGAAGGTCGGCATGAAGTTGTAGCCGAGGATCGGCACGCCGGCGCGGCCGATCGCGCGGATCGTGTCGGCGATCGCGGCGAGCTGCTCGTCGCGACGCGGACCGCCGAGCATCACGTCGTCGTAGAAGCCGTACGGGAGGTTCTCGATCACCTCCAGCCGCAGCCCCAGCGCGGCGCAGCGGTCGCGCAGCGCGGCGACGTCGTCGTAGCGCCAGCGGCCGTCGACGGCCGGCAGCTCGGGCGTGTTGAACTGCACGCCGGTGATGCCGAGCTGACGCGCGTAGGTCGCGAGCCCCTCGTCGAGCCTGCTGATCTGCCCCAGGATGACCTGCATCTCTCTCCAGCTCTCTTGCGTGTGAGTCGGGCGGCCTTCAGTCCGCCGTCAAGGTGCGGTACGCGATCTGCTGCTCGCTGCCGGTGCGCGCCGCGCGCGCGATCGCGTCGCAGACCTCGGCACAGCGGTAGCCGTCCTCCGCCGTGGCGCCGAGCGGCGCGACCTGGTGGTGACCGGCGATCGCGCCGAGCAGGTGCGCGAACTCGAAGACGAAGCTGTCCTCCCAACCGATCGCGTGCCCCGCCGGCCAGCTGTTCGCCAGCAGCGGATGGGTCGGCTCGGAGACGTGGATGCGGCGGAAGCCGTCGCTCTCGGCGTCGCCGACCGTCATCAGCTGCAGCTCGTCCTTGCGCTCCTGGTCGAACGACAGCGAGCCGCGCGTGCCGTTGACCTCGAAGGCGAGCTGGTTCTTGCGCCCGGGCGCGACGCGGCTCGCCTCGAGCGTGCCGATCGCGCCGCCGTGGAAGGCGACCGTGGCGGCGAAGGCGTCGTCGACGTCGACCGTTCCACCGGGCCGCTCGCCGACGAAGGTGGCCAGGCGGGCCGTGACGGCGGCCGGCTCGCCGACGAGGTGGCGAGCGAGATCGACGACGTGCGAGCCGAGATCGCCGAGCGCGCCGGCGCCGGCCTCCTTCGCGTCGAGCCGCCAGCTCGCCGGCGCCGTCGGGTCGACCAGCCACGACTGTAGATAGCGCGCGCGGAAGTGGCGGATCTCGCCGAGCGCGCCGTCGGCGATCAGCTGCCGGGCGAGCGCGACGGCGGGGAAGAAGCGGTAGTTGAAGCCGGTCATGTGGACGACGCCGGCGCGCTCGACCGCCGTCCAGATCGCGTGCGCCTCGGCGGCGTCGCGGCCGAGCGGCTTCTCGCACAGGACGTGCTTGCCGGCCTGCGCGGCGGCGATCGTCGGCGCGGCGTGGAGCGCGTTCGGCCCGCCGTTGGAGACGAGGCCGATCGCGGGATCCTCGACCAGCTCGCGCCAGTCGAAGACGGCGCGCTCATAGCCGAACTGGCGCGCCATGCCGGTCGTCGCCTCGCGGTCGCGCCCGCAGAGCGCGACCAGCCGCACGGGCAGCTGCGGCGCGACCCACGCCAGCTTCCGCAGGGCGATCGAGTGGGCGCGCCCCATGAAGCCGCGGCCGAGCATGCCGACGCCGAGCGCGTCGTCGCCGGCGCCGCGCCCGGGGCTCCGGTCGCGCGACGGCGCATTGGTCTCTCCTCTCACCACGAGAGCTAATATATCAGAGCGCGAGGGCTGTGGCGAGACGAGCGCTCCGGCCCGGCGCGGGGAGGGCGAAACGCGGCGCGCCGAGCGACACGCGGCCCGTCGAGCGACACGCGGCACGTCGGGCGCCGCCCCCGGAGCCGAAACGCGGCGCGCCGCCCATCGGGGCGGCGCGCGGGTGCGTCGAGGTCTGTCGAGCGGTGGCTCAGCCGGTGAAGCTCGGCCGTTCGGCCGCTCTCGGCGCGGCTCTCGGCGCCGCGCTCGCGCGCGGGATCACGAGCGTGACCGCCTGGCGTCTGGTCACGCGCCGTCCGCTGGCGAGCGCCGTGGTGATCGTCAGCGTCGTGCGCAGCTTGCGCACGCCCTTCTGCTGCTGGGCCTTCACGAACGCGGCCGGCAGCTTCAGCGACAGTGTCTTGCGCGCGCCCGCCGCGATGCTCACACCGCTGAAGCGAGCCAGCACGCGGACCTTCGTCGTCGCCGCGGCACGCGCCTGACCGCCCGTGACCGCCAGCGTCAGCGTCCCGCTCACGCGGCAGGCCTCGCCGGGCGGGCAGACGAGCGGCAGCTCGACCGCGCCTGACGGCGTCACGGTCGCGCCTCTGCTGACGCTCGCCGGCGCGGAGGCGCCGACCGCAGGCGGCGCTCTCGGCGTCTCGGCCGGCTTGGCCGGCTTGGCCGGCGGCGGCGCCTGGGCCGGGGCTGCCGGCGGCTGGGCCGGGGCTGCCGGCGGCTGCGGCGTCGTCGGGGTCTCCGGCGTGGTCGGCGTCGTCGGGGTCTCCGGCGTCGTCGGCGTCTCCGGCTCTCTCTCCTGCGGTCTCGGCTCGACGCCGACGCCGGTCAGGTCGATCGGCCGGGAGCCCGTGTAGGCGTCGCTCCACACGAGCAGAGTGCCGCGGCGCACGCCACGCATGGTCGGCTTGAAGCGGACCGTGACGGTGCAGCTGGCGTTCGGCGCCAGCGTTCTGCCGCTGCAGAGGTCGTCGAGGGCGCTGTAGTCGGTGCTTCTGCCCGGCATGTCGCGCGGCATGTACTCGGCCAGGTAGATCCCGTCGAGCGCGTCGATCGTCAGCGTGCCGGCGCCGCTGTTGGTGAGCGTGAACTGCCGCGTCGCGCTGCTGCCGATCTCGACGTCGCCGAAGTCGTGGCCGGCCGGGCTGACCGTGACGGCGCCGGTGTAGACGTCGAACGGCAGGTTGGCGCTGGAGAAGGCGAAGCCGCTGTCGCCGCCGTAGAGCGCCGTCACCGAGTAGGGACCGGGCCGGGACGGCGCGTCGACCGCGCAGGTCGCGACGCCGGTCTCCGTATCGACCGGCTGCGCGTCACAGCCCCAGATCGTCTCGCCGTCGAGCTGGAACTCGACCACGCCGCCGGTCGGTGCCGGGGCGACGGTCGCCGTGTACGTGATCGCCTGGCCGACGTTCGGTCTCGCGCTGCTGAGCGCGAGCGAGGTCGTCGTCGCCGCCTTCGGCACCTTCCAGCTGAGCGAGACGATGCCGCCCTCGTTGGAGAGGCGCGAGATGCAGTCGACGATGTAGCAGGCGCTGTTGCCGCCACCGCCGCCGGCTCCGTTGGGCGTCCCCGTGTTGTTGGCGGCGGCACCACCGCCGCCGCCGAAGACGCCGCCGCCCCCGCCGCCACCGCCGGCGGTGCCGTCGCCGCCGGCGCCGCCGACGCGCACCGTGCCGGGGTATCCGTCGGCGCTCGGGCTCTCGCCGCTGAGGCCGGCGGCGCCGCCGCCGTTGTCGCCGCCGCCGCTGCCGGCACCGGCGAGCCCCTGCGAGAGGCCCATCGGCGCCTGCGTCTCCCAGATCATCCCGGCGTCGCCGCCGCTGCCGCCCGGACCGGCGCCGTAGCCACCGCCACCGCCGGCGATCGCGAACGCCTCGCCGAGCTCGGGCTGCGGGCTCAGCAGCGCGTAGCCGCCGCCTCTGTGCCCGTCGCCGAGGGTGCCGTGGCCGCCGTCGCCGCCGCCTTCGGCGACGCAGGCGTAGAGCACGTCGCCGGGCTCGACGGCGAGTCTGCCGCTCAGCTCGGCACCCCAACCGCCGAAGATGCCGCCCTGCTCGCCGCGCACCACGACCGACAACGAGGTGACGCCGTCGGGGACGACGAACTGGTTGGCGCTGACGCCGCCGACGCCGCCGCAGCCGGGGGTGGTGAAGTTGACCGTTCTGATGTCGCTGCTCTCGGCGAGAGCAGGCCCGGCGTGGAGCGCGAGCGCCGCCGGGACGATGGTGAGGAGGGGCAGGCCAAGGCGGCGCGCCCCGCGGGCCGCAGCACGCAACGGGGAAGTACGCATCGCCCGAGCATGACAGTGAACGACGATGCGCAAGCTGCTCAATTGGCCGCTGATCGGCCTGAATTGACGTCGCTAAAGAATGGGCGCTCGCGGCCGACATTGTCGGTCCGCCGCCGCCCTGGTTGAACCGCGCCTGCGCGAACCTCGCCAGCGACGCCGAGCGGCCCGGCGCCAACTGGATCGACCGCTTTTCTGCCGGCGAAAGCGGCGGCCGTTGCCGATAGTTGGCGCATAGACGCTCGCCTTGGGCCGCCGGCCGGGGCGCGTCCGCCGGCCGAGGCGCGCCTAGTGGTGGTGATGGTGCGCGTGCGCGGAGGCGGGCAGCGCGCTGGCCGGCGCCGGCGCGGCGATCAGCGCCGCGAGCGCCGTCGTCAGCGGGACCGAGACCAGCAGCGCGATCGCGCCGACGAGCGTCGCGACGATCGGCTCGGCGAGGTCCTCGCGGTTGAGCGCGTCGACGCCCGAGACACCGCCGGCGTTCAGCACCAGCAGCAGCGGGAAGGTCGCGCCGACGTAGACGAGCACGAGCGTGTGGGTCGTCGCGATCAGGTGGTCGCGGCCGACGGCGAGCGCCTCGCGGTAGACGCGCGCGACGCCGAGCGCCGGGTTGGCGCGCCGCAGCGCCAGCACGGCGGAGGCCTGCGTCACCGCCTGGTCGGCGAGCACGCCGAGCGCGCCGAAGACGAGGCCGGCCAGCACGACGCCCTGCAGCGAGAGGCCGGAGTTGAGCTGGACGAGCGCCTGCGACAGCTCGCTGGCGCGGCCGTCGAGCCGCGCCGAGTGGACGGCGAGCGTTCCCAGCCCGCCGGCCAGCAGCAGGCTCGTCGCGATCCCGAGGATCGCCGCCAGGCTCGGCGCCGCGACGCCGTAGGTGAGCCCGACCGTCACGAACATGACCGCGAACGAGCCGACCATCGCGACGAGGAAGGCCGGACCGCCCTGCGAGACGGCCGGCACGAGGAACTCGGTCAGCAGCAGCAGGCTGACGGCGAAGCCGACGAGCGCCAGCAGGCCGCGCCAGCGCGCGAGCAGCAGCACCAGCGCGACGAAGACGAGCCCCAGCCAGAGGATCGTCCCGCGCCGGTCGACCGAGCTGAAGCCGTAGCGCTGGCCGCCCTCCGCCGCGCCGGCGGCGCGCTGGACGCGCACGGAGTCGCCGACGTCGACCGTCGGCGCGACCGTGCTGGGACCGAGCGCGATCGTCTCGCGTCTGCCCTCGTCGGCGCCGCCGCCGATCCGCACGACGATCGTGCGGCAGCGCTGCTCGGCCGGTCCCGGGCATTCCGCCTCGCTGACCGCGACGACCTTCGCCGCGACCGTCGGCGGCGCCTTCGCCGGCGCGCC
>Ga0164243_10003637_pt1 | contig 24615 bp, 22 predicted proteins | sample OricompcompostOP_FD_108781 | JGI IMG/M metagenome (GOLD analysis project Ga0164243, IMG submission 108781) | Organic Plus compost microbial communities from Emeryville, California, USA - Original compost - Organic plus compost (OP) | ecosystem: Engineered > Solid waste > Mixed feedstock >...
CGTGGAGCCGGAGGAGACGCCGCTGTACCGCGCGCTCGGCCCGGAGGCCGGCGGCGTGTTCGCCGACCTGCACCGGCGCAACGGCGTGGAGCTGCGGCTGCGCACCGGCGTCACGGAGATCCGCGCGTCCGGCGGCGGCTACACCGTGGTCGCCTCCGACGGCTCCGAGCTGACCGCCGACGTGGTGATCGTCAGCGTCGGCGCCCAGCCCAACGATGACCTGGCCCGCGCGGCCGGCCTGGAGACCGACAACGGCGTCCTCGTCGACTCCGCGCTGCGCACCGCCGACCCCGACATCTACGCGGCCGGCGACGTCGCCAACGCCTACCACCCGGTGCTCGGCGACCGCCTGCGCGTGGAGCACTGGGACAACGCGCTGAACGGCGGCCCGGTCGCCGCCCGCGCGATGCTCGGCCGGGACGTCACGTACGAGCCGGTGCCGTACTTCTTCTCCGACCAGTACGACCTCGGCATGGAGTTCGCCGGCATCGTCGCGCCGGGGGAGTACGACGAGGTCGTGGTGCGCGGCGGCGTGCAGCCGAACGCCGACGGCGCGCTGGAGTTCGTCGCGTTCTGGACGTCCCGCGACCGCGTCATCGCCGGGATGAACGTCAACATCTGGGACGTCAACGAGCACATCCAGGAGCTGATCCGCTCGGCGGTGCCGGTGGACAAGGCGAAGCTCAGCGACCCGTCCGTGAGCCTGGACGACCTGACCTGAGCCTCAGCCTCAGCCTCAGCCTCAGCCGAACACCGCGGCCCGGGTGCCCATCACGATGTGGTCGCCCGGCCGCAGCGTGCGCAGGATGAACCGGACGTCGGCGGCGGCCACCGACACGCAGCCCGCCGTGGCGCCGGAACCGCTGATGTGCAGGAAGATCGCCGAGCCGTAGCCCTGGCGGATGGGGGAGTCGGGCGGGCGGTTGTAGTTGATCACCGCGGCCTGCCGGTACTGCCCGGCCTTGGCGATCTTCACCAGGTCCTCGTCGGTGTCCCGGCAGGTGCCGTGGAAGTACCGGTTGTACTGCGGCGTGCCGATCGTCGAGCCCCAGCACTCGTTGGACGCGCGGAGCCGGTGGTACCGCAGCCGGGTGCCGGGGTCGCCGAGCCCGAACGCGCGGTCGATGGAGTACGAGCCGCTCGGCGACCGGCCGTCGCCCTCGCGCTTGGCGCCGGGCGGGGCGTAGCCCTTGGAGCCGATGCGTCCGGGCGTGCGCAGCACCGTGCGCCAGTGCCCGCCGCGCTTCGCGCACTCGGTCACCGTGGCGTGACTGCTGCCGTACGCGCTCGCCACGGCGAACACCACGTGGTCACCGCGGCCCAGGGGAAGGCGCACCTGCCCGTGGTCCGCCTTCGCGCACGGCCCGGCGCCCGCCGTCCGTACGGTGTCCGCGACCGCCGGTGCGGTCAGGGCGGAGGTCGTCATGGAGGCCGTCACCAGTGCCGCGAGCGCCGCCGCGGCGGCCCGTCCCGTCATCCGCGCCTCCCGGGTCACACGGTCGGCTCCAGGCGGCGGCCGACCCCCGGATAGTTGAGCACGAAGCCGGCCGAATCGAAAGTCACCTCGGCCTGGAACGAGCCGCTGGCGTACCGGACGGTCGCCTCGTCGGCGTTGCGGTCCAGCGGCGTGTAGTGCTGCGGCACCAGGCGCGTGGTCAGCTGCGGCACGGTGACGAACACCATGTCGAAGTCCACGGTCCGCCCGTACGGGTCCAGCCCGCGGTGCAGTCCGTGGCGCAGCACCGGCATGGTGTTGGTCAGCGGGCAGCCCTCGATGTCGATGTCGAGCGCGCCGCGCAGCTCGGCCGGGTCGCCGCCGGGCGGCGGCAGCCCCGGGTCGCCCTCGGCCCACGGGCTGACCGTCCAGCCGCCGTCGTCCAGCCGCGTCAGCTCCAGCGAACGCCGCCACCCGAGCCCGGAGGCCCGGATGACCAGCCGGGACGTGACATAGCCGGCGCCCGTGACGTAGTCGGTGTCGGTGACCAGGTCATAGCGCAGCCGGTAGGGCAGCGGGTCGCCGCCGATCCCGGACCCGACCGCGGTGAGCCGGCCGTCGGTGACGTCCACCTCCGCGTACTCCGCACCCGTTGGCTCGACCCACATGACATCCCGCTTCATGACGCGTGACTCTACTGCCGCCGGCGATGCCGCGTGGCCTGTGGACAACGGTGCGCGGGGTGTGCGCCCGTCCCCATAGACTCGCCGGTATGGCCGGGCGGATACGTGACGAGGACCTGCGGGTCGTGCGGGAACGCTCGCCGGTCGACGAGGTGATCGGCGAGTACATCCAGCTGCGCAACGCCGGCGGCGGCTCCCTGAAGGGCCTCTGCCCGTTCCACGACGAGAAGTCCCCGTCGTTCAACGTCACCCCGGCGCGCGGGCTCTGGTACTGCTTCGGCTGCGCCGAGGGCGGTGACGTCATCTCCTTCGTGCAGAAGATCGACCACGTGACGTTCACCGACGCGGTCGAGCACCTGGCCGCGCGGGCGGGCGTGCAGCTGCGGTACGAAGAGGGCGGGTACGTCCCGGGCCGCGACCGCGGGGAGCGGACGCGGCTGGTCGAGGCGCACCGGGTGGCCGCGGAGTTCTACGCCGAGCAGCTCACCGGCCCGGGCGGCGAGGTGGGGCGGCGGTTCCTGGCCGAGCGCGGCTTCGAGCGGGCCGACGCCGAGCGGTTCGGGGTGGGGTACGCCCCGGCCGAGTGGGAGGCGCTGGTCCGGCACCTGCGCGGCCGCGGGTTCACCGAGAAGGAGCTGATCCGCAGCGGCCTGGCCAAGGAGGGGCGGCGCGGGCCGATGGACCGCTTCCGCGGGCGGCTGATGTGGCCGATCCGCGAGCTGTCCGGCGACGTCATCGCGTTCGGCGCGCGGCGGCTCGCGGAGAACGACGACGGGCCGAAGTACCTGAACACCCCGGAGACGCCGCTGTTCCACAAGGGCGCGGTGCTGTACGGCGCGGACCTGGCGAAGAAGGAGATCGCGCGGGCCCGCCAGGCCGTCATCGTGGAGGGGTACACCGATGTGATGGCCTGCCACCTGGCGGGCGTGCCGACCGCGGTGGCCACGTGCGGCACCTCGTTCGGCGACGACCACATCAAGATCCTCCGGCGGCTGCTGATGGACGCCGACGAGCTGCGCGGCGAGATCGTCTTCACGTTCGACGGCGACTCCGCCGGCCAGCGGGCCGCGCTGCGCGCGTTCGCCGACGAGCAGAAGTTCGTCACGCAGACGTTCGTGGCCGTCCAGCGCGACGGGCTCGACCCGTGCGACCTGCGCATCAAGCAGGGCGACGCGGCGGTCCGCGACCTGGTGGCGTCCCGTACGCCGCTGTTCGAGTTCGCCGTCCGCGAGGTGATGAGCCGGTACGACCTGTCCACCGCGGAGGGCCAGATCGCCGCGCTGGACGCCGCGGCGCCGATCGTGGCGGCCATCAAGGACCGCGGCATCCGGCAGCGGTACGCGGTGAACCTGGACCGCTGGCTCGGCATCATGGACGAGCGGTTCGTGCTGCGCCGGATCTCCGAGCACGCCAAGCGGCGCGCGCGTGAGGGCACCCACGCCGGCCGTAACGGGGAGGCGGCCGCAGCGGCCGAGCCGCGGCGCGAGGCCCCGCCGCAGCGGCCGGTCAACCCGGTGGTGGCGCAGGTCGAGGGCGAGCTGCTGAAGCTGGCCATCCAGCGGCCGGGGCTGCTCGGCCCGGCGTTCGACGCGGTCCCCGCGGAGACGTACACCTACCCGCCGCACGTCGCCATCCGTACGCTGGTCGCCGAGTGCGGCGGCGTCTCATCCGCGGGCGAGGGCTGGGTCGACGCGCTGCGCGAGCACGCCACCGACGAGTCGGTGCGCGACCTGGTGACGCGGTACGCCGTGGAGCCCTCGCGGACCGACGGCGATCCCGACGAGCGGTATGCCGCCTCGCTGCTCGCCCGGCTCCGCGAGATCCCGCTCAGCCGCGAACTGGCGTCCGCGAAAGGTGCGCTGCAGCGACTGAATCCGGTGGATAATCCGGAGGAGTACAACGCCCAGTTCGCCCGCTTGATCGCGCTTGAACAGGAACTTCGCGCCGTCCGGGAACAGGGGATCGGGGCGCTATAGCCCAGGGGTGAGAAAAATGGGTCCCCCTACAAAGCGGGTTGTTGACGCAGACTGTCAGCGTGGGCCCTACGGTGCTGCCGAGCGAGACGCTACCGCCGACCCAGGTAGCGGACCTCGTCGCGCGTGGCCGGGAACGGGGTGGCGTCACCGTTGATGACGTCGCCGCCGCTCTTGAACGTTCCGAACTGTCGGCCGACGCCATGGACGGCGTCGTGCAGATGCTCGCGGAACAGGGGGTAGAGGTTCTCGACTTCCAGGGGGCGGAAGCCGAAGAACTGCCGCGGGTCACCGACACCGGTAAACGTGCGCCAACGAGTGACCTCGTCCGTATTTACCTGCGTGAGATCGGCCGTGTCCCGCTGCTAACGGCTGAAGATGAAGTGGAACTCGCCAAATCGATCGAGGCCGGTTTGTTCGCCGCCGAGAAGCTTCATGTGGCGGACGGTACGGTCCCTCCGGACCTCACCACCGACCTCGACCAACTCGTCCGTGATGGAAGGCGGGCGAAGCAACGCCTGATCGAAGCGAACCTGCGCCTCGTGGTGTCGATCGCCAAGCGGTACGTGGGCCGCGGCATGCTGTTCCTGGACCTGATCCAGGAGGGCAACCTCGGCCTGATCCGGGCGGTCGAGAAGTTCGACTACACCAAGGGGTACAAGTTCTCGACCTACGCGACCTGGTGGATCCGGCAGGCGATCACCCGCGCGATCGCCGACCAGGCCCGGACCATCCGGATCCCGGTGCACATGGTGGAGACCATCAACAAGCTGGTGCGCGTGCAGCGCCAGCTGCATCAGGACCTCGGCCGGGAACCGTCCCCGGCGGAGATCGGCGCGGAGATGGCCCTGCCGCCAGACCGAGTGGTAGAGATCCAGCGGATCGCGCTCGAACCGGTTTCGCTGCAGTCCCCGATCGGTGAAGAGGACTCGAACCTGGGTGACTTCATCGAAGACGGGGACGCCGTGGTGCCGATCGAGGCCACGGCGTTCATCATGTTGCAGGATCAGATGGGGGAGATCCTGGAGTCCCTGTCCGAACGCGAGCAGCGCATCATCCAGCTGCGGTTCGGCCTCACCGACGGCCATCCGCGCACGCTGGAGGAGGTCGGCCGGGAGTTCGGCGTGACGCGCGAACGCATCCGGCAGATCGAGTCCAAGACCCTGGCGAAGCTGCGCCACCCCTCACGCGCGCAGATGCTGCGCGACTACCTGGAATGACCGTGTGACCGTCCGGCGGGCCGATCGGGATAGCGTGACACCATGCGCTGGTTGTCACGGATCGGCCCGCCCGAGACGGTACGGGCTCTGCGTCCCCGCGGCGAACGCCTTCTCGCGTACGCCTTCACCGCCGACGGCGACCCGGTCCTCGCGACCGACCGTACGCTGATCTTCGGAGCGGTCCGCCTGGGGTGGGCGGAGATCGAGCACGTCACCTGGCGCGACAACCGGCTGGCCGTCCGCGAGAACGGCGCCGGCGGCGCCACCCACACGCTGGACCTCCCCGAGCCCGGCCGGCTCACCGACGTCGTCTACGACCGGGTGACCGCCACGATCCTCCTCAGCCGGCACACCCCGCTGCGCGGCGACCTCGGCGTCCGCGTGGTCGCCCGCCGCGTCCCCCGCTCATCGGAGGTCACCTGGCACGTCCGCTTCGACGACGGCCTCGACGACTCCGACCCGGACATCCGCGAGGCCGCCGACCGCTTCCTGGCCGACACCCAGGCCGCGTACTTCTGACCCGTACTGCTGACGCGGCGCGGCATCGCGGCCGGTGTTCCCGCCACGTGCTCCTAGCGCGGCGCCGACCCGTTCAGGTGGTCATAGGCCACGGTCTCCTCGGCGCCGCGCCGCCGGTCCAGGTGCAGCTTCGCCGCCGCCTTGTCCCGCGCGGCCCCCGCGATCCCCGACGCCTGCTGCTGCACCACTCCCGCGGCCGCCTGCACCGCCGGACTGTCCGCGAGCCGCTGCGCCGCCCGCTTGATCTGCTCGTACCGCTCCCGCCCCGCCCGGGCACCCAGCACGTACCCGATCGCGACCCCGGCCCCGAACATCACGCGATAGCGCATCTGCCTGCTCCTAGTTCCGCGGTTCCCTCCCCGAGAACCTACCGCCCCCCGCCACCCCAAACCGGACCGCCAACGTGCACGGAGGACTCCCCAGGTGCGCTAACCTAGTGCCCATCGGCGCGACCGAACGGTCAGCGACCCCCGATCCCGCGTAGCTCAATCGGCAGAGCAGCCGGCTGTTAACCGGCAGGTTACTGGTTCGAGTCCAGTCGCGGGAGCACCCCGAAAAAGCCCAGGCGACCAGCCTGGGCTTTCGCATTCCAGGCACCGCCACATGGCCGCGAACCCCCGCAGTGCATGGAAGAATGACGACGCTGTCCGGGACGGTAGCTCAGCCGGTTAGAGCAGGGGACTCATAATCCCTGGGTCGTGGGTTCGAGTCCCACCCGTCCCACCCACCGGTCCGAGTCCGGCCAACTCGTCTACGTGGCCGCAGGATGCCAGATATAACCGGATTCACGTCACCCCGCATCCCGGAGACTTCCCCATGTCGAATCCTGATCTCAGCGTCCCCGAAAGGGCGGCTCTTCTCGCGTTGATGACATTCGTGAGCGAGGCCTCGAACACGGACTTACGCGACCGGTACGGCTTCGCGATCGACGGGAAGCTCCGTACGCGCTTAGAGGACCTGAAGCTGATCACCAGTCGCCGCGCCACCGGCGTCCCCGGGCGGCCGTATGTCGTGGAGCTGACCGAGGAGGGCTGGCGCTGGTGCCGCGAAGAGCTACGGGCGGTGCCGGAAGGAAAGCCGAAGGCGTACCGGATCGCGTACGGGCTGATGAACGTGCTCGACCGGTATCTCGACCGGTCCGACCGTACGATGGCCGACATCTTCGCGGTCGAGGAGGAGCCGGTCGAGGACCGGATCCGCGCCGCGTACGCGAGTCTCGCCGAACCGGGCGGCCGCCTGCTCCTCAGCCGGTTACGTGAACGGCTGGCGGACCTGCCGCGTGAACACGTCGACGCGGAGCTGCGGCGACTGGACCGCGAACGGGCGATCACGCTCAAGCCCGAGCTCAACCAGAAGGCACTGACACAGGATGACCGCGACGCCGCCATCAGCGTTGCCGGTGACGCCAAGCACCTCGTGGTGATCGGGCGCTCATGAACGACGACGAGCGAAGGGCACTGGCGGCGTTACGTTCGGACTGGGCGCTGACCCGTGAAGACGTCTGGGGACCGCTCGAAGCGCACGTCGAGAGCCTCAACGGCCACGTCGTCGACGCCGTCCTCGCCGGATACGCGGACGCGAGCCGGCACACGACGGGAAGCCCGCTCGGTGTCGCGATCACCGGCGACCCGGGCGTCGGCAAGACGCATCTGCTGGCCCGCGTCCGCAGCCAGGTGCAGGATGCCGGCGGCTACTTCTTTCTGGTGAGCCTGCGGCAGGGCCAGGACTTCTGGCAGAACGTCGTCCACGCGCTGATGTCCGGCCTACGGAGGCCCACTCCGAGCGGCGACGATCAGCTCACCGTCATGCTCCGGCGCCTCAGCGACCGTCTCGAGATCACCGACGACCTACGAGGGCAGATCATCGGCGACCGGCCGGTCACGCCGGGCGGCCTGCTGGACTTCGCCAAAGCGCTGCGGCGAGCCGACCGGGTCATCGGCCGTGAGTGCGCGTACACGGCCCGTGCGCTCGTGCTGGCGAACGCGGAGGACGACGACGCCCAGAACGTGAGCGAGGAGTACCTCACCGGCCTCGGCGAGAACGAACCCGGGGAATGGGGCCGCTGGGGCATTCGTCCCTTCCCGAAGAGCGCTCAGCAGGTCACCTGGGAGATGTCCCGGTTGCTGGCGCTCACCGGGCCGAGCGTGCTGGCAGTCGACCAGATCGACCAGCTGATCGCCCAGTCCGAGCGGACGACCGATCAACTCGATACCGAGTCCGGCCAGCTGATGGAGCAGCTCGGCAGTGGCCTGATGGACCTACGAGAATGGACCAGCCGTACGCTGACCGTCGTCTCGTGCTTCCAGGCGTCGTGGGACGGGATCACCGGGTATGCCGTGCGCTCGGCCCGAGACCGTTTCCGCGCCGCGTCCCCGCTCGAGGAGCGGGTGCCATCGGCCGCGATCGGACGTGAGCTCATCGCGGAGCGATTCCGCCGTCGCTTCGAGCGCGTCGGCTTCGCTCCGCCGTACCCCACGTGGCCGGTCGAACCTGAGGCGTTCGCCGATGCGCCGCTCCTCACACCCCGTCAGCTGATCGCGCGGATCGACGCGCACATTGCGGACTGTCTCGCCCGTGGCACGGTGGAACCGGTAAAGCGCCTGGACTCCGAACCCGTCGCGATGACCGAGCCGAAACCGGTGGCCCACGACCGGCTCACCCGGCTGGACGCGCGATTCGCCGCACTCCGCGACGAGGCGGACCCGGCCGTCGCGCTGAACCCGAGTTTCGAGGACGCGGAGATGGTCACGCTGCTGCCGGCCCTCCTGCACGCGTGGATCATCGAGCACCCCGATGAGGGATACACGATCGATCAGGCCGAACCGGGGCGCCGGCCCGCGGTGCACGCCCGGCTCCGGCAGACGCTCGACGAGAACGGTGTGCACCAGATCCACCGCTCGTTCCGGGCGATCGCGGCAGCGCACGCCAACGCGGTACGGCCGCGCCTGGAGCGGTTCCGGGGAAACGCCGGCCTGAACGACTCCGTTTCGAACAGCCACGGGTACGTACTGCGCCGGGATGGCTGGCCGGGCGGAGAGAAGACACGGGAGGCGATCGAGGCGTACACCGCGGCCGGTGGAGTCGTGCTGGCGCCCGAACCGGACGACCTGGCCACCTGCGCTGCGTTACGGGCGATGCTGAGCGAGGGGGACGCCGACCTGGCGGCCTGGCTGCTGAGCCGCCGGCCCGCCAGCCGTACGCGGCTGCTGATCGAGGTCTTCGGTGAGCCCGGGGAACCGCGCGGGGATGGCGGGAACGGCTCCCCGCCGGGCGGGCCGCGGACGAACCCGTCTTCTGGGCCTCGCCCATCCGGGCCAGCGACGTCGGGACCGGACCTCTCGATCGGCCGCGCCACCGACGCCGGGACGGCGGTCCGGGCGCCTCTCGAATCCCTCCGCAAGCACGCGGTGATCTTCGCGGGGTCCGGGTCGGGGAAGACCGTCCTGATTCGTCGCCTGGTCGAGGAGTGCGCGCTGCGCGGGGTCTCCTCGATCGTGCTCGATCCCAACAACGACCTGGCCCGGCTGGGGGATCCATGGCCGTCGCCGCCGGAGACCTGGGGAGACGGTGACGCGGAGAAGGCGCGTGCGTACCTGGACGGTACGGACGTCATCATCTGGACGCCGCGGCGTGAGGCCGGGCGGCCGCTCAGTTTCCAGCCGTTGCCGGACTTCGCCGCGGTCGCCGACGATCCGGACGAGTTCGGGCTGGCGCTCGACACGGCCGTGGCGGCGCTGGCGCCGCGGGCGAAGACGGACGGGAGCACGGCGAAGGCCGAGCGGGGCCGGGCCGTGCTGCGCGAGGCGCTGGCGTACTTCGCCAGGCAGGGCGGCACCGGGCTGAGCGGGTTCCTCGATCTGCTCGCCGAGCTGCCGGACGGGGTTACGTCGTTGGCCAAGGCGCAGGCGATCGCGGCGGACTTGGCGCAGACGCTCACCGCCGCGATGATCAACGACCCGCTGTTCGGTGGCTCTGGGGTGCCGCTCGACCCCGGGGTGCTGCTGACACCGCCGGAGGGCAAGCGGGCGCGGGTGTCGGTGATCAGCTTCGTCGGGCTGCCGTCGAACGAGCAGCGGCAGAGCTTCGTCAACCAGCTGCAGATGGCGCTGTTCGCCTGGATCAAGCGGCATCCGGCGGGGGAGCGGCCGCTGGGCGGGCTGTTCGTGATGGACGAGGCGCAGACGCTGGCGCCGTCGGGCGCGCTCACCGCCTGTACGGAGAGCACGCTGGCGCTGGCCTCGCAGGCGCGCAAGTACGGGCTGGGGCTGATCTTCGCCACCCAGGCGCCGCGCGGCATCCACAACCGGATCGTCGGCAACGCCGCCACGCAGTTCTACGGCTTCCTGAACAGCCCGGTGCAGATCGCGGCGGCCAAGGAGATGGCCTCGGCGAAGTCGAGCGGCGTGGTGGACATCTCGCGGCTGACCGCCGGCCAGTTCTACGCGGTCGGTGAGGGGCTGCCGTTCCAGAAGGTGGCCATGCCGATGTGCCTGAGCCACCACCCGGCGAGCGCGCTGACCGCGGAAGAGGTGCTGGCGCGCGCTCGAGAGGGGGCGTGATGGATGACGTCATCCGGAGTCTGGTCGAGCGGTTCCAGGCCGACCAGGATCTGACGCAGCTCGACGAGTCCGAAGCGTTCGAGGCGTTCGCGGGGTTCTGCGTGCTCAGCGCGTTCTACGAGAGCGAGTTCGCGCCGGACGCCTTCCGCATGGGCGAGGGCAACGATCTCGGCATCGACGTCTTCGGCATCCTCGTCAACGGCGAGCTGTACCACGACGCCGCCGACGTACGGGCGGCCGCCGACCAGGCGAGGACGCTGGACGTACGGATCATCGTGGTCCAGGCGAAGACCAGCGAGCGCTTCGACACGAAGGTGCTCTCCGACCTGGCCGACAACCTGCGGCACGTGGTCGACCCGGCCGACCTCCCGTACCCGTCCTCGGCGCGGGTGGACGGCATCCGGGAGTGCCTGCGCGCGGTGTACGACAACATCGGGAAGCTGGCGGGAGGGCTGCCCCGGCTGCACGTCCGGTACGTCACCACCGGCGCGCGGGTCGCGTCGATGGTGGAGCAGAAGGCGCGCTCCGCGGAGAAGCGGCTGCTCGGCGCCGGACGGTTCGACGCGGTCGACGTCCGCTGCGTGACCGAACGAGAGCTGCGCGGGCTGTACCACCGGGCGACCACCGCGATCGAGGCGCGGTTCGACATGGCGAAGAAGGTCGCGCTGGCGCGCATCCCCGGCGTGGAGCAGGCGCTGCTCGGCACGGTGTCCACGCGAGAGCTGGTGGGGAAGGTGCTGACCGATCCGGGCGGCAACGTCCGCCGGACGTTGTTCCGCGAGAACGTCCGCGACTTCCTCGGCTACGTCAACGACGCCAACCGGCAGATCCGCGACACGCTGCGGGACGCCGAGCGGCACCAGCGGTTCCCCGTGTTGAACAACGGCATCACGATCGTCACCCGCGCGCTCACGGTGGTCGGCGACGAGGTGTATCTGCACGATTTCCAGATCGTCAACGGCTGCCAGACCTGCTACGTCCTGTTCGACGAGCGCGACCGGCTCACCGACGAGATCCAGGTGAGCCTGCGCATCGTGCACGCCGTCGACGAGGACCTCATCGACGGCATCGTCGCGGCCACGAACCGGCAGACGGCGATCAGCGAGGCGGACCTGTCCGCGCGCGAGGACTTCCACAGGGACCTCGAGGAGTACTTCGAGGTCCAGCCGGCGCCGCGCACGCTGTACTACGAGCGGCGTGCCAAGCAGTACAGCGCCCGCCCGGACGTGCAGAAGACCCGCGTGATCACCCGTCCGCAGCTCACCGCCGCGTACGCGTCGATGTTCCTCGACGAACCGGCCGCCGCGGGCCGGATCAAGGAACTGCAGGACCGGCGCCGGAGCGACCTGTTCCAGCCCGGCCAGGCACGCGAGGCCTACTACGCGGCGGCGGCCGCGCTGTACCGGCTGGAGGCGCTGATCCGCAACGAGTGCGTGGCCCGTACGTACCGACCGGCGCGCTTCCATCTCCTAGCCGCCGTCCGGCTCGCGCTGATCGGCCCGGGCGCACTGCCGCGGTCCGAGCGCAAGGCCGCGGAAACGTGCCGCCGGATCGCCGATGTCGTCTGGGACGCCAACGCGTTCGAGCGGCTCGTCCTGGACCTGCTGCAGCCGCTGGACGGGGTGATGAAGTCCGAGCGCGCGGACGGGGTGCGCGACGACGCGATGGTCCGCACCCAGCGCTTCGCCGACCGGTACCGCGCGCAGGTGCTGCGCCGGTGAGGGGCCGAAGGTCCTTTCAGGCCGTGACGTGCGGCCCTGAGACGGGGCGGTGGGGCCGACTGAAATGGAGGGCGCATGCGGAATCGATGGGCCGGGGAGGCGGTGCCGGTGCCCGATCCGAACGGCCGTAAAGGTCGCCGGGAGGCGCCGGCCGAGCCCACGAGCCGGTCGCCCCGGCTGATGCCGATCGCCCTTGCCGCGGGCATCGGCCAGATCTTCAGTCGCCGTGTCTGACCCGGGGGTGGACCTCTCCGGCGCGTGGGCGCAGTGGATCGATCGGTGGACGCTCGTCTGGGGCGCCGATCCGGGGCAGCGGGCGTGGTGTGCGATCGCGTACTCCGCGGACGCCTCGCTTCGCGTCGTGGACGGGGAGCTGAAGGGTGGCGCGCGGGTCATACGGACCGGGGCGGCGGGGCCGCTGCCGGGTGGGGCGCCGGATCTGTTTCCGCATCTGGCCGGGCGGCCGGTCTACCGGATCGATCCGCGCGACATCGGGCTGGTGCCCGAAGCCGTCCGGTGTCAGGTGGTCGCCACCTTGCGCGACCCCGGCGGGCGGCTGGTCGCGGCGAGCGGGGTGCAGCTGGCGGGGGTGCTCGATGACCTGTACGGCGCCGCGGTCCACGAGGATCTCGGGCCGACCTGGTCCGGCGGCATTCCGCGGCTCGCGGTGTGGGCGCCGACCGCGCGTACGGTCGAGCTGGTGCTGTACGAGACCGCCGGTGCGCCCGAGGGCCGGACCGTGCCGATGCACCGTGACGACAGCACGGGGGTGTGGTGGGTGCTCGGCGACCACGCCTGGCGCGGCCGGTACTACACGTACCGGGTCACCGTGTACGCGCCCGACCAGGGCCGCCTCGTCGTCAACGACGTCACCGATCCGTACAGCCTGTCCCTGGCCGCCGACTCCGTGCGCAGCCAGATCGTCGACCTGGACGATCCCGCGCTCGCCCCGGAGGGCCGGCGGGACATGGTCGCGCTTCCACCGGTGCGGGCGGACCGGGCGACGATCTATGAGCTGCACGTACGGGACTTCTCCGCCGCCGACGGCTCGGTGCCGCCCGAGCTGCGCGGCACGTACGCGGCGTTCACGCTGCCCGGTTCGGACGGCATGAAGGCGCTGAAGGGCCTCGCCGAGGACGGCCTCACCCACGTGCAGCTGATGCCGATCGCCGACTTCGCGGCCACCCCGGAGCGGCGCGCCGACCGGACGCCGTCGCCGGACCTGCGCGGCCTGCCCCCGGACTCCCCGGAGCAGCAGGAGCGGGTGCGCCGGGTCAGCGGCGGCGACGCGTACGACTGGGGGTACGACACGCTGCACTGGACGACCCCCGAAGGCTCGTACGCGACCGACCCCGAGGGCTGGGCGCGGATCCGGGACGTCCGCGCGATGATCGCCGCGCTGCACCACATCGGCCTGCGCGTGGTGCTCGACGTGGCGTACAACCACAGCCACGCCGCGGGCAGCGGGCCCGGCTCGGTCCTCGACCGGGTGGTCCCCGGCTACTATCACCGGCTGCGCGACGACGGCTCGGTGGACCGCGGTACCGGCTGCCCGGACACCGCACCCGAGCACGCCATGATGGGCAAGCTGGTCATCGACTCCATGACGACCTGGGCCCGGCAGTACCGCGTGGACGGCTTCCGGGTGGACCTCATGGGCTTCCACCCGAAGGCGAACATGCTGGCGGTACGGGCGGCGCTGGACGCGCTCACCTCCGCCCGCGACGGCGTGGACGGCCGCGCGATCCTCCTGTACGGCGAGGGCTGGAGCCTCGGCGACGTCGCCGGCGACGCACGGTTCGTCCAGGCCACCCAGGAGAACCTGGCCGGTACGGGCATCGGCACGTTCAACGACCGGATCCGCGACGCGCTGCGCGGCGGCGGCGTGCTGGACGCCGACCCGCGCGTCCAGGGCCTCGGGTCCGGCCTGTGGACCGCGCCCAACGGCGCGCCGGTCAACGGCCCGCCCGACGCGCAGCTCGAGCGGCTGCGCGCGTACCAGGACGTGGTCGGCGCGGCGCTCGCCGGCTTCCTGCGCGGCGACGGCCGGCCCGGTTACGCGGCCGAGCCCGGCGAGGCCATCGCCTACGCCGACGCGCACGACAACGAGACGCTCTACGACGCCCTCGCGCACAAGCTGCCGCCGGGCACGCCGATGGCCGACCGGGTGCGCATGCACGTGCTGACGCTGGCCGTCGTGCTCCTGTGCCAGGGACCCGCGTTCCTGCTCGCCGGTACGGAGCGGCTGCGCTCGAAGTCGCTGGACCGCAACTCCTACAACTCCGGTGACTGGTTCAACCGGCTGTTCTGGGACGCCGCCGACGGGAACGGTTTCGGTTCCGGGCTGCCGCCCGAGCCGGACAACGGCGCCCTGTGGCCGTACGACGCGGTCCTGCTCCGCGACCGCGCGCTGTGCCCGGACGCGGCGGCGATCCGCGACGCACGGACGCGGTTCGGCCGGTTCCTGCGCATCCGGTCGAGCACCCCGGCGTTCGCGCTGGGCGATGCGGCGGAGATCCGCCGCCGCATCACCGTCGGCCTTCCGGGCGCCGCCGACCCGCCGGGCGTCGTCACCGTGCGCATCGACACGACGGGCCTGGACCGCCGGTGGCGGTCGGTGCTGGTGATCGTCAACGCCACGCCCGAGACCTGGACCGGGACGTACGCGGGCCTCGCCGGCGCGCGGCTCGCCGTGCACCCGCTGCTGGAGTCGACCGCCGAGGCGTACGACGGCGCGACCGGCTTCGACCCCGGTTCCGGCACCCTGCGCGTGCCGCCCCGCACCGTCACGGTCCTCGTCGAGGCGCACGAACGGCTCCCGTGACGCCATAGGCTGCGCAGTCAAGCGACAAGAAGGAGCGGACGTGGAACAGCGGCAGAAGCCCGAGATCGACTTCCCGGGTGGGGACGCGCCGAGCGAGTTGCAGATCGTGGACGAGATCGTCGGCGACGGCGCCGAGGCCACGAAGGGGTCGACGATCAGCGCCCACTACGTGGGCGTCGCGTTCTCCACCGGCGAGGAGTTCGACGCCTCGTGGAACCGCGGCGAGCCGCTGAGCTTCCCGCTCGGCGCGGGGTACGTCATCGACGGCTGGGACCAGGGCATCCAGGGCATGCGCGTCGGCGGCCGGCGGCGCATCGTGATCCCGCCGCACCTGGGGTACGGCGAGCGCGGCGCCGGGCCGGTGATCAAGCCGGGGGAGACGCTCATCTTCGTGGTCGACCTCGTCGACGTACGGTGAGCCGCTGTCCGGGCTGCGGGCTGGAGCTGCCCGCCGCGGCCGCGCCGCCGGCCCGGACGGACGGCTACCTGGCCTCGCCCGAGTGCCGGGCGCTGTACGGGGAGGTCGTCGGCTACGAGGTGACCGACCCCGTACGGCTCGCCCCCTGGCACCAGGTCTGCGTGGACGCCTACGGCGCGCAGCACGCCGGGCCCGACAGCAGGCCCATCGGCGTCGCGTTCGCGCTCAACGGCCTGTACCTGGTGTTCGAGCGCGGCTTCACCGGGATCCAGGCCCGCGAGGCGCACGGCTACCTGGCGAACACGGTCGCGTCGTGGCCGCGCTTCGACCGGCCCGGCTCGGCCGGCGGCGTTACGGTGTTCGACGTCGCGATGGCCGGGAGCGTGGACGAGCACATCGCCCAGGTACGGCGGTGGGGCCGTGCCGTGTGGGACGCGTGGCGGCACGTCCAGGCCGAGGTCGCCGAGATGACCGACCGGCAGTTGCGGGGCTGGCGGCCCCGTCCCGCGCGGGATTGATTTGCCGGGGACGTATGTTCGTAGTGGAAGGAACGCCGTCCGGGACGGTCCCGGACGGGACGGTTGAGGAGAGGCGCGGCAACGGTGCGGGACCCCGGTGAACTGTACGAGCTCGACCCGGCGGGCGAGCGGGTACCGGACGGGCTGGTCATGCTGCACGCCCTCGACGGCTTCATCGACGCCGGCTCGGCCGCACAGCAGATCGTCGACCTGCTGATCGGTGACCTCGACGGCACGATCGTGGCGCGGTTCGACACCGACCGGCTGATCGACTACCGCGCGCGCCGGCCCACCATGATGTTCGCCACCGACCACTGGGAGTCCTACGAGGCGCCCGAGCTGGTGCTGCGGCTGATGCGCGACGCCGGCGGTCAGGAGTTCCTGCTGCTGTCCGGGCCCGAGCCGGACCGCGAGTGGGAGCTGTTCGCGGCGGCCGTCGGGGAATTGGCGCAGCGGTTCGGCATCCGGCTGGCGGTCGGCTTCCAGGGCATCCCGATGGGCGTGCCGCACACCCGCCCGCTCGGCGTCACGGCGCACGGCACGCGGCGCGAGCTGCTGGAACGGTACCCCTCGGTGCTCGGCCGGGTGCAGGTGCCGGGCAGCGCGGACGCCCTGGTCGAGCTGCGGCTCGGCGAGTCCGGGTACGACACGGCCGGGTACGCCGTGCACGTGCCGCACTACCTGGCGCAGCTCGACTACCCCTCGGCCGCGCTCACCGCGCTGGACGCCGTCGTGCGCGCCACCGGCCTGTCGCTGCCCGGCGGCGAGCTTGAGGAGGCGGCCGAGCGTACGCGGGAGGACATCGAGAAGCAGGTCGCGGAGTCCGACGAGATCGCCACCGTGGTGCACTCGCTCGAGGAGCAGTACGACGCGTTCGTCCGCGGCCGCGACCAGGGCGGGCTGCTGGCCGAGGAGTCCGGCCCGATGCCCACGGCCGACGAGCTGGCCGCGGAGTTCGAGCGGTTCCTCGCCGAGCGCGACGACCCGCGCAACCGCGGCGACGACACGGAGTGATCAGCCTCCCGGCGTGACCAGCCCGGTCTCGTACGCGGCGATCACCAGCTGCGCGCGGTCCCGGGCGCCCAGCTTGTCCAGCAGATGGCCGACGTGCGTCTTCACCGTCGCCATCCCGACGTGCAGGTGCCCGGCGATCTCCGTGTTGGACAGCCCGCGCGCGACGAGCGTCAGCACCTCGCGCTCCCGCTCGGTGACCCCGTCCAGGGACACCGGCGCCCGCGCCGGCTCGGGGCGGCGGGCGAACTCGGCGATCAGCCGGCGGGTGACGGTGGGGGACAGCAGGCCCTCGCCGGACGCCACCACCCGCACCCCGGCCAGGAGGTCGCCCGGCGGGGTGTCCTTCAGCAGGAACCCGCTCGCGCCCGCGCGCAGCCCCGCGTAGACGTACTCGTCCAGATCGAACGTGGTCAGGATGAGCACCCGCGGCGTGTCCGGGCCGTCCGCGCGGATCCGCCGGGTGGCCTCGATGCCGTCCATGCCGGGCATCCGTACGTCCATCAGCACGACGTCCGGCCGCTCCCGCGCGGCGGCCGCCACGGCCTCGCCGCCGGTGCCGGCCTCGCCCACGACGGTGATGCCCGGCGCCGTCTCCAGCAGGACGCGGAAGCTGCCGCGCAGCAGGGCCTGGTCGTCGGCGACCAGCACGCGGATCCCGTCCGCCGTCTCCGTCATGGCGTCAGCCTCGCATCCCCCGTCAGCCCCGTACGGGCAAGGTCGCGTGCACGCGGAAGCCGCCGTGCGCCCGCGGCCCGGCGGCGAACGTGCCCCCGTACACGGCGGTCCGCTCGCGCATGCCGATCAGCCCGTGCCCGGTGGGCGCGTCCGGCAGGACGCGCACGCCCGGCCCGTCGTCGGTCACCTCGATCTCCACGACGCCGTCCGCCACGGTCACGGCGACCCGGCAGTGCGCCGGCGCGGCATGCTTGACCACGTTGGTCAGCGCCTCCTGCACGATCCGGAACACCGCGAGCCCCAGGCCCTCGGGCAGCCCGTCGGCGCCGCGCACGTCGGTGTCCACCCGTACGCCCGCGAGCGCAGCCCGGTCGACCAGCTCGGGCAGCCGCGCCAGCCCGGGCGTGGGGACCAGGTCGGCGGGCGGCGTGCCGTCGGAACGCAGCACGCCGAGCATGTGCCGCAGCTCGGTGAGCGCGCCGCGGCTGGTGGTCTCGATCAGCCGCAGCGCGTCGTGCGCCTCCTCGGGCCGCTCGCGCAGCACGTGGTTGGCCACGCCCGCCTTCACCGCGATCAGGCTCATGCCGTGCGCCACCACGTCGTGCAGCTCCCGGGCGATGCGCAGCCGCTCCTCGACGACGGCCCGCTCGGCCGCGTGCGCGGCGTACTCCCGGCGCTCCCGTACCGCCCGGCCGACCGTCCACACCCCGGCGAGCAGCGCGCCGCCGAACACGAACGTCGCCGGCGTCGTGCCCGGGCCGAATACCGGCGCCGAGGGCGCCCGCGCGGACCCGCCGAAGCCCAGGCCCACCGCCGCGACCGCGATGACCCCGGCGGTGACGGTAACCGCGCGCGGCACCCGTACGGACCGGGCGCGGTCCAGCGCGACCGGGTAGAGCGCGTACGCCGCGGCGACGAACGTGCCGACGCCCGCCTGCAGCAGCGTCGCCGCGACGGACAGCACGAGGACGGTGCAGAAGACGGGCACCGGCCAGATCCGGCGCACCGCGACGGGCAGCACCACGGCGGCCGCCAGCGCGTACCGGGCCCACGCCGGCACCGGGCCCGCCGCCGGCCCGCCGGCCGAGGGCAGGAGCAGCATCAGGTACCCCAGCGCCGCGACGGCGTCCACGGCGACCAGCCGCGTACGGCCGAGCCGGTACGGAGGGCGGGAGTCCACGCCACGACGGTATCCGCACGTCCGCGCGGCCGCGTCCGCCCACGGGCCGTCATCCCCGGGTCGGAGGCGGCGGACCGGAGGCGGGCGGGTACGGCCCGGGGCGGAGCGGTGATCTCCGGCGCCGGCCCGACGCGCGGCGCCCGTCCGGCGCGGCAGCGTGGGCCGCATGATCGAAGTATGTGACCTGACGAAACGCTACGGCCGTACGGTCGCCGTGGACGGGCTGTCGTTCACGGTCGAACCCGGCCACGTCACCGGGTTCCTCGGCCCGAACGGCGCGGGCAAGACGACGACGATGCGCGTGCTGCTCGGCCTGGACGCGCCGACGTCCGGTACGGCGCTGGTCGGCGGGCGGCGGTACGCCACGATCCGGCGCCCGATGTACGAGGTCGGGGCGCTGCTCGACGCGTCCGCCGTGCATCCCGGACGCCGCGCGGCCGACCACCTGGCGTGGCTCGCCCGGACGAACGGCATCGGGCGGCGGCGCGTCGCCGAGGTGCTCGAGGCCGTCGGCCTGGCCGGGGTGGCCCGCCGGAGGGTCGGCGGGTTCTCGCTCGGCATGCGGCAGCGCCTGGGCATCGCCGCGGCGCTGCTCGGCGACCCGGGTGTGCTGGTGTTCGACGAGCCCGTCAATGGCCTCGACCCCGACGGCGTCCGCTGGATCCGCGAGCTGACGCGGTCGCTGGCCGGCGAGGGACGCACCGTCCTGCTGTCCAGCCACCTGATGACCGAGATGGAGCTGACCGCCGACCGGCTGGTGATCATCGGACGCGGGCGGCTGCTCGCCGCGACCTCCGTGGCCGAGCTGGCCCGGCGGTACGCGCGGGGCGTGCTGGTCCGCTCGCCGCGCGCCGGGGAGCTGGCCCGCCTGCTGGAGTCCGCGGGCGGCTCGGTCGCTGGGGAGCCGGACGGCGGGCTGCGGGTGACCGGCCTGGACGCCGCCGCGATCGGTGACCTGGCAGCGCGGCATGCCGTCCCGGTACACGGCATAACGCCGCATTCGGCGTCGCTGGAGGACGCGTACATGCGGCTGACCGCCGACGCGGAGCAGTTCACCGCGGCAGGCGTCCGGTGATCGGCGTGGTCTCCGCCGAGTGGCTGAAGCTGCGCACGGTGCGGTCGACGTACCTGCTGCTGGCGGCCGCCGCGGTGTTCGTGCTGCTCACCGCGGCGTGGTCGGCCAACGTGGCGCACATCTGGGACGGCCGCCCGGCCGGCGGCAAGATCCACACGGCGGCGTCGCCGGAGTACCTGATCATGGCGCCGTTCGAGGTCTGCGCGGCGGTCCTGGGCACGCTGGGGATCACCGCCGAGTACGCGACCGGCACGATCCGCGCCGGGCTGACCGTGTGGCCGCGGCGGCTGACGTACCTGATGGCCAAGGTGCCGGTGGTGGCCGGGGCGGCTCTCGCGGGCGCACTGCCGGGCGTGCTGGCCGCGTTCCTGCTCGGCCGGCTCATCGTGGGCGACCGTCCCATCAACGGCTTCCGCACCCCGCTGGGCGAGGCGGCCCCGGCGCTCGTGGCGTCGGCCCTGATGCTGGTGGTGGCCGCGCTGCTGGCGCTCGCGCTCGGCGTGATCGTGCGGTCCGCCGCGGGTGCGCTGGCGGGCGCGCTCACGCTGCTGCTGGTGCTGCCCGGAGTGGCGGCGCATCTGCCCGCGCCGTGGGACTCCCGGGTGGGGTCGGTGCTGCCGACCGGGCTTCCGGGCGAGATCACGCGCGCTCCGGACGCGGCCGGGACGCTCGGGCCGGTGCCCGCCGCGGTACTGCTGGCCGCGTACGCCGTGGTGCCGCTGGCGGCCGCGGCCGCCGTGTTCGTGAGGAGGGACGCGTGAGCGGGGTGTTGTCCGCCGAGTGGCTGAAGATCCGTACGGTGCGGTCCACGTATGGCGTGCTGGCCGCGATGGTCCTCGCGACGCTGTTCGCGGTGCTGCTGGACCTGTACGGCGCGAGCATGTGGGAGCGGCTGCTGCCCGCGAGCCGGCCCGGGTACGCGACGATGATGGCGCAGGCGGTCACGCTGCCGATCACGCAGCTCAGCGCGGCGGTGTTCGGCGTGCTCGCGGCGACGTCGGAGTACGCGACCGGGACGATCCGGGCCGGTCTGATCGCGGTGCCGCGCCGCGGCCCGCTGCTCGCCGCGAAGGCCGCGGTGGTGGCCGGTGCGGCATTCCTGCTCGGTGTGGTCATCATGGGCGCGACGTCGCTGGGCGGGCGGGCGATCATCGGGGACCGGGTCGCGTCGCAGCCGGAGCTGCCGCGCGCGATCACGCTGGCGGTCGCGTCGAGCGCGTCGGTGATGGTGTACGCGCTGCTGGGACTGGGGCTCGGCCTGCTGCTGCGGTGGGCGGTGGCGGCGATCCCGGTGATCGTCGTGCTGTGGTACCCGTTGCCGCTGGTCACGGAGTGGCTGCCGACCCCGTGGAACGCGCGGATCGGCTCGTTCACGCTGCTCGATCTGCCGCCGGAGGTGGCCGGATACCACCTGGCGGGGCCGCCGCCGGGACTGCTGCCGCCCGTCGCCGCGGCGGTGGTGCTGGCCGCGTACGGGCAGGTGCCGTTGGCGGCGGGGGCGGTGGCGTTCCTGCGGCGCGATGTGCGGTGAAAATCGCTCGCATTTCCCCTTGGTGGCCACGCGATGGGCCTGTGGATAACTTTGCGCGGAAATTCGGCGGTCGGGTTAATGTGGTCGCGAACGAAAAACCGCGAGCACATGGAGGATTCCCATGCGGCCCATGACCGACGACACCTATGGCATTTCCGGCTCCGACGAGAAAGGCGTGGCGCGGCTCGATAACGAGCCCGGCATCATACGGGAAATGATCGACGAGATGCGCGAGCAGGCGATGCTGCTGCGCGCGTTCGATCCCGGCGAATTCGGCACGCCGCCCGGCGCCGATCCCGACCCGGGCCGCGACCGCGTCGCCGCGGGCGCGCTCATGCGGGCCGGGAACATCGTGCTCACCTGTCTGTTCGAGGACACGGCGCGGCTGCTCATGGAGCAGGAGAGCGTCGCCGAGGCGCCCGACCGCATGATCGTGCTCGACGACCTGCCGACGGCGTTCGCCCATCTGTACACGCACGCGTTCGCCGAGCGGTTCGTCGTCGTCACCGCCGGCGTGGTGGCCGCGCTGCACCGGTCCAAATGGATCCCGCCGAGCACGATCGCCGAGCGCCTCGCCCTGCATCTGCTGATCAAGACGGCGCGCGCCGGCCTGGAAATAGCCGAGGTCATCGACTGGGCGGACAGCCACGAGATCTACGAGCCGTTCCGCGCCGCGGCCTTCGGCGACCGAGACCACGAATTGCTGTACGAGCTCGATCGAGACGATCTTCCGGTGGCGATGCGCGGAGAACCCGCCGACGGTCTCGACAACGAGCTCGCGCACTGGTTCCGGCCCGTCGGCGGGCGCGGATTCATCCATCCCTTTCTGCGCGACTGAGCGCCGAGAATCATTACACTGGAGGTGAATCATCCGAACCGAGTTCCGTTCGGCCATCGCGGAATTCGCGAACCGGTTTCGCGCTATTATCGGCCGGTGGCCGATACCCCCTTGATCGCCGCCTGCTCCGACGAGGAGAAGGCCGCCGTACTCGACACCGTGCTGTCCCTGCATCCGGAGATCGCCGCCGACGCGGAGCGCCTCGCCCGCGCCGTCCTCGACGGCGCCGATTCCGACGACATCGCCGAGGAGGTGATCGATGCCCTGACCCCGCTGGACGACCTGCCTGCCGAGGCTCCCGCCGAGGAGACCGCCGAGCTCGTCACGTTCGCCCTCGGGCCCCATCTGGCCACCATCGAACGCCGCGCCCAGGCCGGCCTGGACGAATCGGCCGCCACCGTGGCCCTGGGCGTGCTCCGCGGCCTGTACGAATACCGCGACGCCCCCGCCTGCGACACCTTCGAGACCGCCGAAGACATCGAACGCCTGCTCAGCAAGCACGACATCGAGCTGGCCCCCGAGGACTACGCGGAGTACCTCCCCGACTGGGCGGAAGACGACGAGACCGACGACGAGGACGACGAGGCGCCCGGCGACTGACGGCCCTTGACGGCCCCGTCCCGTGGGCGGGCGATCCCGGGCCGCCCGCCCACGGCGGACCACGGGCTAACGGCGCGGCCGCTGCTAGCCCGCGGCGCACCGCGGCTAACGGCGTGGCCGCTGCTCGATGAGCTTCGCGTGCACGAGGGTGCCGGCGAGCTCGATGCGGAGCAGCGGGTCGGCGGTGGCGTCCTTGGCGCGGAGCTTGACCTTGGCGTAGGTGCGGGTGAGCCCGTCGGCGTCGATCACGATGCCCGGCGAGCCGATGATGCGCAGCTTGCCGTGCACCATCTCGGTATTGACGCGCAGGACGTCCGCGGTGATCACCGCGCGGGTGAAGTCCAGGGTGACCCGGCACATCTGCGTGCGGAGCTCGATCCGCGCGGGGACCCGCCACGGCCCCTCTTTCACGTACGTGCCGCCGTGCTGCTCGATCACGATCACGTCATCGGCGGTCCGCACGAGGTCGTCGGTGAGCCCGGCCAGCTCACCGACCGTCCGGGCGGCAAGCGCCCGCTCCAGCCGAGCATCAAGCTCCTCGGCATCGAGCCGCCCGTCTCCGGCCGCGACCCGTAACGCGTCCACCACCCGATCCCGATCCGCATGCGACGCCCGCAACTCCGGCCGCTTCTCCACCATGCCCAGCACGCTAGCAAGCCGCCCAACACCCCCGCGCCCGCAGAACCCGGCCCCCACCCCGGACCCGATCACCCCGAGCCCCGCGTTCCCCACACCCGCGAGACCACCCCTGCCCCGCCCTCCTCTAGCCCCGCCCTGCTCCGACCTAACCTGCTCCGACCTGAAAAAGCCTCACCTCGCGGCCCCGACGACTCCGCACCCTTCCCGCTCTGCGCGCTCCCGCGCCCTCGCGCTAAAGGCCTCGCTTCGCGAGACTGATTCTTGCGCGTGGGGCCGTGTTGCCTGGCTGGGCGCCGTTTGCGAAGTGCGGCCAGGGATTCCGAGCGTGGCCTGTGCGGATTCCTGGCACGGGGGCGTTGTGGTACTTCCAGGGCGCCGAGCCGACAAGCACGCGCTACGCGCGCTTTACGCACGGGCCCCTGGCCAACAACCTGCACAGACGCCGCCGGGATCCTGGCCGCGCCGCGCTCCCGAAGCCCGGCCGCGCACGGCGCCGCAGCTCGGGGCGGGTTCGCGGGGGGTGCCGGGCCGCGAAGTACGCGGGAGAGGGGCAGACGCCGGATCGTCGAGGGCGGGGGGGCAGCCGACTTCGGGACGGGCCCAAGGCCGCGCCCGCCGGGGGTGAGCCGGGCGGGTGGCTCGGCGGGCCCCGCGGTTCAGGAGCGCTGCCGATGGCCGGTGGTGGGGAAGAGGCGGGTCTGGACCATGTCGGCGAGTTCGCGGCCGTACGGACGTGGGTCGAAATCCGGGTCGCGGGCGCGGCGTTCGGCGGCTGAGTCGATGGCGCCGCGGATGATCATGGCCATGGTGCCGGTGTCGACGTCGCGCATCCGAGGGTCGGCGCGTTCGCGGGCGAGCAGGGCGGCCAGGTCGAGGGGGAGCAGCTCCTCCGGCCAGCGGTCCGCGCCGTCGATGATCTCGGCGAGCCGGCGGTGGTCGGGGCTGCGGTAGGCGGCGCCGAGTTCGACGATGGCGGCGATGTCGCGTGGGTTGTCGGCGATGAATTCGAGGTTGGCGCGGATGTAGGCGCGGATCCGTGCGGACGAGGTGGTCTCGGCGTCGACGGCGTGGGCGACGGCGTTGGCCAGGCGCGTGTGGACGTCGAGGACGAGCGCGCCCACGAGCGCGTCCTTGTCGCGGAAGTAGTGCAGGATCGCGCCCTTGCTGGCCCCGATCCGCTCGCCGATGCGGAC
>Ga0164243_10003638_pt1 | contig 24613 bp, 33 predicted proteins | sample OricompcompostOP_FD_108781 | JGI IMG/M metagenome (GOLD analysis project Ga0164243, IMG submission 108781) | Organic Plus compost microbial communities from Emeryville, California, USA - Original compost - Organic plus compost (OP) | ecosystem: Engineered > Solid waste > Mixed feedstock >...
CTGCCGACGCCGGGACCGCTCACCGGCCAGGCGAGACCCTGATCACGCCGATGGAGCCGTCCCGATGAAATTCAAGCGCACCAAGCCCTTCCTGCTCGCCACCGCCGGCTCGACCGTCGACGGCCGCGTGATCGACGACAAGATGCTCGACGAAATGGCGTCGAGCTATAACCCCAAAACCTATGGCGCCCGGCTGAATATCGAGCATATCCGCGGTATCACCGGCGACAAGCCGTTCCGCTCCTATGGCGACGTCGTCGAGCTGTCGGTCGGCGAGGTCGAAGTCGATTTCAACGGCACGAAGGAAAAGCGCAAGGCGCTCTATGGCGTCTTCGACGTACTCGAGGACGCGCAGCAGCTGAACGCCGCGGGCCAAAAGGTCTATCCGTCGATCGAGATCGAGCCGAATTTCGGCGGCAAGGGCTTCGCCTATCTGATGGGCTGCGCGCTGACCGACAGCCCCGCCGCGATCGCGACCGAGCGGCTGCAGTTCAATACCGCCCGCCCCGGTGCCCTCAACCTCAACGGTAACAGCGCCGCCCCGCTCGAGTACGCCGACGAAAAGGGCGACACCACGCCCGAAGGCGGCAGCTTTTTGAAGGCCCTCACCGCCGTTCTCGACAAGTTCGCCGGCAAGTCCGCCGAACCGGCGGCTCAGCCCCAGAGCCAACAGCCCGTCCAAGGCGCGGCGCCCCAAGCGCCCCAGGCGGGCGACCCGGCAATGCTGACCGGCCTCTTCACCGAAATGGGCAAGGCCTTCCAGGCTTCGCTTAACGATCTGCAGTCGACCTTTACGGGCGAGATCAACGCGATGGGGCTGAAACTCCAGGCGCTCGATCAGAAGTTCGAAGGGACGGCCGCCCCCGATCAGAAGGCGCGGCCGACCGCCGCGGGCGGGAATTTCGCCAAGACCGACTTCTGACCCGCCAACCCTAACCCCCAGACCCGCGACCTCACTGACGCCAAGGAAGCACTTCGATGCACACCACCACCCGAATCCTCTTCGCTGCCTATGTTTCGCAGATCGCGCTGGTCAACGGCCTGACGGCTGACGCTGTCGAGACCAAGTTCACCGTCGCCCCCACGGTCGAGCAGAAGCTCGAGGAGGCGATCAAGCAGAGCAGCGAATTCCTGCAGACGATCGAAATCACGACCGTCACGCAGCAGGTCGGCCAGAAGGTCGGCATCGGCACCACGCGCACCCTCGCCGGGCGCCGCAACAGCGCCGCAGGCAATGCCCGGAACCCGACCGACCCGACCGATACGTCGGATCGCGGACAGTATTTCTGCAAGCAGACCAATTTCGACTACGCGATCCCCTATGCGAAAATCGACGCCTGGCGGCACAAGCCCGAATTCCAGACGCTGATCGCCAACGCCATCGCGAAGCAGCAGGGTCGCGACCGCATCATGATCGGTTGGCACGGCACGTCCGCCGCCGTTGAGACTGACCGCGCCGCCAATCCGCTGCTGCAGGATGTCAACGAAGGCTGGTTGCACAAGATCCGCACTCACGCGGCGGAGCAGGTGCTCGATGACGGCGAGCTGACCGTCTATGACGATGGCGAAGATCACGAGGATCTGAAGGCGATCTATGTCAAGGCGGGTACGCTCTATGACGATTCGCTCGACAACGCGACGACGGCCGAGGCGGATTACAGCTCGCTCGAGGCCTTGGTGCTCGATGCGAAGTCGCTGATCCCCGAATGGCACCGCCAGAATCCCGAGCTGGTCGTGATCGTCGGGCAGGATCTGCTCGACGACAAATATTTCACGATCGCGCAAAAGACCGGCGCGACCGCGACCGAGATCGAAGCGACCGATCGCATTCTGCGCTCGGAAAAGAAGATTGGCGGCCTTCCGGCTGTTGCCGTCCCCTTCTTCCCCGCCAACGCGATCCTGATCACGACGCTCAAGAATCTCGCGATCTACGTCCAGGAAGGCAGCCGCCGCCGCCTGCTGAAGGATGAGCCCAAGCTCGACCAGATCGAGAATTATGAGAGCGTCAACGAGGCCTATGTGGTCGAAGACTACGAGCTCTGCGCGCTGGTCGAAAATATCGTCATCGGCGCCGCGCCCGAGCGCGAGGAAGCGCCCGCCTAATACAACCGAGAGGGGCATTGATGCCGGCAAGCCCGTGACGGGGTGAACCGGAAGAGCCCCGCCGCACAGGGCCGGCGACCGTCACATCGCCGGCCCGCCAATCAGGAGCCCGCTCATGACCAGTCTTGCCCGCCGAATGCGCGCCCGCAAACTCGCCGCCCGCGCCGCCGCCGAAGCCGGAACGGCGACGCCGGGCCGTGCCGCCCCGATGCCCAAGACGGGCGAATCGGCCAGCGAATATCGCGTCCTGCTTGCCGCGCTTCACGACGATCTGCGCACCCTGTCGGAAGTCCAGTCGATCGCCGACCGCAATCCGATGAAGGCCGAAATGGCCGCCAAATTCCTGCCCTGGGTCAAGGGCGCGCTCGAGGCCGGCGCCGCCGGCAAGGCCGCCCAGGACGAAATCGTCGTCACCATCATGATCTGGGCGATCGACTATCGGGACATCGACTTCGCGCTCGATATCGCCGCGCATGTGCTGAAGCACGGCCTCACGCTTCCCGAACGCTACAATCGCACGGCCGCCTGCCTGGTCGCCGAGGAACTCGCCGAAGTCTATCTGCGCGAGCCCGGCAGCGTCAGCGTCGCCCAGCTCGCCCGCGCCGCGCTGCTTACGGACGGCCGCGACATGCCCGATCAGGCGCGCGCCAAGATCTGCAAGGCGATCGGCCGCGCTTCGCTCGCCGCTGCCCAGAGCTATGACCCGGGCGCCGACAATGCCGTCGCGGGCGGCAAGGCCGGGCTGCTGCAGGCGGCGATCGATGCCTTCAAGGAAGCCATCCGCCGTCACGACAAGTGCGGCGCCAAGCTCGATCTGAAACTGGCTGAGACCGAGCTTGCGAAGCTCGGGACACCCCCGGGCACGTAAGGAGCTCGCGCCACGGCGCTCGGGGGGCGGTGACGGTTCGGCGGGCCACCTTGGGGGCCCGTCGAACCCGATCCCCACCCCCCGTAAAACAGGCCGGAAACGCAGGAAAAATGAGGCAAGGATGAGCGATCTGATCTCGACGCCGGCGTCGCCCGCCTCCCCGGCCAACAGCACGGTCGAAGCCGATGGCTGGTTCCCCGCGATCGATTGCAACGCGCTGCGCGCCAGGGTGCGCCTGGGCGAAAACATCGTCCCGCATGATCGCCTGGTCGCGGCCATCGAGGGCGCGATGCTGACCGCCTTTCGCCAGCCTGCGCTGATCGCGTGGCGCACGCTTCACGCCAGCGCCGGCGCCGAGGACCTTGCGGCCGTGTCCGATACCGTGACGATCGGCGGCGAGCCGCGGACCGTTGTGCTCTGGAACCGGATCGTCCGCTATTATGCCGCGGCCGAGATCGCCGATGGTCACCGCGACCTGATCGCGACCGATCAGCAATCGCAGCGCAGCGAGGAACGACGCCTGTCCGCCGACGATTATCGCCGCATGGGCCATGACGCGGTCGCCGATCTGATCTCGATCGGCGCCGGGGAATCGGTCCCGCGCAACAGCGTGGAGCTGCTCTGATGCGTGCCGTCGTACAGGACGGCGAACCGCTCGATGCGCTGTGCTGGCGCACGCTGGGCTTCACTGCCGGAGTCACCGAACAAGTTCTGGCTCTCAACCCCGGCCTCGCCGCCCTTGGCGGCCTGCTGCCGGAAGGAACCGAGGTCGATCTGCCCGAAGTCGCCGACGTCGCGCAGCCAGTGCGCGAGACGGTGCAGCTATGGGACTGACGGAAGGAACGAAATCATGCGCAGCATGCCTGTCCGCTGGGGGAAGCAAACGATGAAGCTGGATCCATTCTATGTCCTGGGCGCCTTCGGCGTCGCCGGCGTCGCCGCGGTCGATCGTGACCCCACCTATGCGCTCGCTTTCATGGCGTCGCTCGTGTCGGGCGGACTGATTGCGCTGTGCTTTTCGCTCTGGAAATCCCGGCAACGCAAGGCCGATGGCATCGACACGTCGCTGTGGGCGATGATCGCCGTCCTCGGATCCACGACGCTAGCCTTCGTGCTGGCGCCGGTCCTCGAAGGCCGGACGATCCCCTTGGTCGGTATCACCCTCACCCAGCCCCTCGCCGCCTTCCTAATCGCGGTCGGCGGGACGCCCTTCATCGAATGGCTGCTCACCGGAGAGGCCTTTGCGCTGATCCGCCGCTGGGTCGACAAGCGGGAGCGCGGCGCATGACGGCCGCTCAGCCGCTCGAAGCAGCGCAAGCCAAGCGCCTTTTTGATGCCATCCGCATCGTGAAAGGCGGGGCGCTCTCGCAGGCCGACGTCGATCGCATCAATCGAGCCATAGCGAACGATGTGTCGGAGGCAGTTGGGGGGCGCCGCGCGAGCGCCCGCTGCATAGACCTGATCCATAGCTTCGAGGATTTCCGCGCGACCACCTATCCAGATCCGGGGCCGACCGGAAAGCCGGTCACTGGAGGTTGGGGCACTACCCGGGACGAAAGCGGCAAGCCGTTGGCCCTCGGCGTCACCTGGCCGCGCGAACGCTGGGAGGCCTTATTCCGCCGCGACTTGGCCGCGAAGGAAGCTGCAGTGAACATGCTGCTCGGGGATGCGCCCACCACGCAGGGTCAATTCGACGCGCTCGTGTCCTTTGCCTACAATTGCGGAGAGGACATCGACGATGACGATATCGCCGAAGGCCTGGGCGACAGCACACTGCTCAAGAAGCATCTGCGCGGGGACTACGCCGGCGCGAAGGCCGAGTTCGCGAAATGGAACAAAAGCGGCGGCGTCGTCATGAAGGGACTGATCCGCCGCCGAGCCGCCGAGGCCGAACTCTACGGATCTTGACCCTATCCCCGCGCCCCACAGGAGTATCCCGATGATCAAAGTCAGAGGCTTCTTGATTGCCACCTCGCTCGCGCTCTGCGCCTGCGCGGTCCCTGGCACTGCGCCTTCCGACGGGAGCTTGCCGAACGCGCCTGGCGATCTTGCCGATGCCACCCTGCTCGACGAACAGGCCGCGCTTTCGGTCGAGCTCGCCTATCAGGCGGCGGGGGCAGCCGTGAAGACCGCCGTCGACGCGGGCGTGCTGCACGGCGACGCGGCCGACCAGGTCGCTGCGCTCGATCGCCAGGCCTATCGCGCCGTGCGCGCAGTCCGCGATGCCTACGACGCCGGAAACGCTGACAGCTATGCCGAGGCAGCGATCATAGCTCGTAAGCATATCGCCGCCCTTCTGGCTCTCGTCCGATAGGAGCACACCGATGAACTTCACCAAGATCCTGACGATCATCCAGACCGCCGCTCAAGCGGGTCCGGCCTTCTTCGAGCTGGCCGAGCAGGTGATCGCAACCTTCACGGAAAGCGACCAGGCCAAGCTGCAGGAAGCCCTCGCGGCCGCGCGTGAGCGCACCGATGCGCTGCACCAGAACGTGCAGGAAGCCCTCGCCGACGCGGCGAAGCGCTAAAGGGCGCTGCGCGCATGTTAAAACCAGACAGCCTTCGGGCGGCGCTCGCCGCCGTCGATCCCGCCCTCGCCGCCGATCCGGCGCAGCTGATCATGTGGATCCCGCAAGGCGCGATCGCGTCGCCGATAACGCCCAGCTTTTCCTTCTCCTACAGCTATCAGCTCAACATCTTCTTGCCCGGCTACGCGCGGCATCAGGCCCCGCTGATGATCGCCATCCTCCAATGGCTGCGCGTCCAGCAGCCCGACCTGCTGCAGCCGGGAAAGGACGCGATCGCCTTCGAAGCCGACTTCCTGGACAATGCGACGGTCGACCTCGAGCTGCGCCTGCAGCTGACCGAGGACGTGCGGGCGGTGAAGCGCCCCGATGGCGGATTCGACATGGAATTCCTGAACGAGCCCGATCCGCTGTTCGGCGACGATCTGGGAATCGCCGGAATCGATCCGGTCCCGGATCTCGCAAACCTCTGGTTCGGCGGCGAACGCCTGCTGCCCGACGCGCCGCTGCCATGAATATCGTGCCACGCTTCATTCGTGCCTGGTTCGCTTGGCGTCACGTCTTCGCGGCGGGCTGTTGGCTATATGAAGTGAACGAAATCACCGGAAAGCGTCGCGCGCGGAGCCTGTCCGGTGGCTATAGCCCGCTCGCGTGGGAATGGCTTCTGTCGGGCCGTGGGATGCCCAACATCGACGGCATTCCGGCTTGGCGCAGCCGATATCGAGACACTCTCTCCGAGGACATGATCGGGGTTTAGCGATGCCGGTCCAAGATAACTTTGCGGATCTCGAAACCTTCCTCGCCCGCTTCGCCGGCGCGCTCAGCCCGCGCGAGCGCAAGCGGCTGCTGACCAAGGTCGGGCAGTCGCTACGGCGCGCCAACAGCGCGCGGATCGCCCAGAATGTTGAGCCTGAAGGTGGAGCGATGAAGCCGCGGCGCCCGCGCCCCGAGGGTAAGCGCGGCAAGATGTTCCGCCGTCTGAGGCTCGCCCGGGTCCTGAAGGTGCGCGCAACTTCCGACCAAGTCAGCGTCCGCTTCATCGGCCCCGCGCAAAAGGTCGCGGAGACGCATCATTTCGGGCTGGTCGACGACGTCGGCCGCACCCGCGATGGCCGAACGATCCGCGCCCGCTATGCCGAGCGCCGCCTGCTCGGCTTCAGCCGCGACGATGAAGCGGCCGTCATGCAGGCGATCGAGGACCATCTCGCGCGTGAAGCCTAGCTCGCCCGGCAACCGCCCAGTCTTGTAACCGCACCCGATACAGGGCCAGCGGCTGGCGCCCACGCGCGCGTTGGTCTTTTCCCGTCGCCATGCCGCCGATCTCGTCCATCGCAACGTCGTCCGCCGTCGATCTTTCGGCGCTGCCGCCGCCCGATCTGATCCCACAGGCCGATTATGAGGCCCGCTTTGCGGGCAAGCTGGCGCGGCTGGTGACGTACCTGCCGGAATTTTCCGCGCTGGTCGAAAGCGATCCGGCGATCAAGTTGCTTGAATCCGACAGTTACGACGAAATGCTGCTGGCGCAGGCCTTCAACGACGCAGCGCGCTCGCTGCTACTCGCATTTGCCTCGGGCAGCGCGCTCGATCATCTGGCCGCGCCGTTCGACGTGGCCCGGCGCGAGCTGGTTCCCGCCGATCCCGACACCGGCACGCCCGCGATCATGGAAAGCGATGCGGACTTTCGCGCGCGGATCTTGCTCGCTCCCCACAGCTTTAGCGTCGCGGGACCCGAGCGGGCCTATGTCTATCACGCGCTATCAGCGTCCGGCGACGTCCTCGACGCGAGCGCGACCTCGCCCAGTCCCGGTCAGGTTGTCGTTTCTGTGCTTTCGCGCACCGGCGACGGCACCGCCCCTCAGCCGACACTCGACGCAGTCGAAGCGGTGCTGACCGACGATGCGGTGCGCCCGCTGACCGACGAAGTCATCGTCCAATCGGCGGACATCGTCGAATTCGAGATCGAGGCAAACGTCTGGCTTTATGCGGGTCCCGATTCGGCGCTGATCATCGAGACGGCCGAGGCGTCGCTCGATGCGTACCTAGCCAAGGCGCGCCGCCTGGGCCGCGACATCCCGCGATCCGCCATCATCGCCGCGATTCACGTCGCCGGCGTCCAGCGCGTCGAGCTCGTGTCCCCCGCTGAGGACCAGGTCATGACAGCACTGCAGGCGGGATGGCCGACCGCCGTCACCCTTAATTACGCCGGCGTCGACGAATGAGCGCGCTGCCGACTGAAATACTCGAAAAGAGTCTGCTCCCACCGGGCGCAACCGATACCGAGCGCGCCCTCGAGGACGCGATGCGCGCCGATATCGACCTGTCGTCGGTCGGCAACCTCTGGAATCCCGAGACCTGCCCCGCTGCCGTGCTGCCCTTCCTGGCATGGGGGCTGGCGATCTCTCGCTGGGACCCCGATTGGACCGAGGCCGAAAAGCGCGCCGCGATCGCCGACGCCATCCCCTTCCATCGCCGCAAGGGCACGCGCGCGATCGTCCGTGAAGTCCTCGATCGATTCCACCCCTTGCTTCAGGTTGTCGAATGGTGGGAGACGAGCCCGCGCGGCGAGCCCCACACCTTCGAGATCCGCGCACCCGCCGCCGACATCCCGGCGAGCTTTCTGACGGCCGACACCGCGGCGGCGATCATTCGCGACATCGCGTCAGTTAAGCCGGTGCGAAGCCATTTCGACTTCATCCAATCGCTGGAGGCTGAGGGCCAAATGTGGCTCGCCGCGGGTGCCAATCCAGCCAGCTTCACCCGTTTCGATGCTGCTGCCGCGCACGCGGACGACCCGATCTGGGCTGCCGCCCTTCTGACCGAAGATGGCGAACCGATGCAGGAAGACGATGGCGCCATTTTGGAGACCGATTGATGCCCCTGTCGATGATGATAACCGACGCAGGCCTCGCCGCGATCGTGGATGCCGAGAACGGGGAAACCGAGGAAATCGCGATCACGCAGATAGGATTAAGCTCTGTTCCATTTTTGATGGCACCGACGCTGACGGCATTACCTGGTGAATTCCGCCGTCTCGATACGGTGTCGGGGCAAGCTGTGGCTGAAAATATCATTCACGTCACAGCCTATGACGCCGAGCCGATTACATATGATGTGACCGGCTTCGGCCTCTATTCCGACGACGATGTCCTGATTGCTGTTTACAGCGCCGATGCCGACCCGATCCTGACGAAGGCCGCGCTCGCCACCAGTCTCTTCGCGATCGACATTGCGTTCGCAGGCGACATCGCCGCGGTGATCGAGTTCGGTGACGCATTGTTCCTCAATCCGCCCGCAACCGAAACAGTCGCAGGCGTCGTGAAGCTATCGACCGGAGATCTGGCCGACGAAGGCGACGACACCACAACCGCCATGACGCCGGCAATGGTTCAGCGCATGATCGACAATGCGCTGCGAAACAAGATCATGATCTGGTCGGGAGCGATCGTCGACATCCCCGAGGGTTGGCTGCTGTGCGACGGAACAAATGGAACGCCGGATCTGACTGGTTGCTTCGTCATGGGCGCGGGCGACGCCTATGATCCGGGCGACACCGGCGGCGCCGCGACCCATGATCACGAGGGAGAAACCGGCGGTCATGCGCTGACCATCGCCGAAATGCCTGCGCACGATCACGCCAACGGTGTTGGCGATCAGATCTCCACTTCATTCGTCTACGGGTCCGTCGCGGGCGCCAGTGTCAGCAACATGAACAACGATAGCGATCCGGGCACGGTGCAAGGCCTCACCGGCTCGCGGGGCGGCGGCACCGCGCACCAACATTCAATCACCGCGGCCAACCACCTTCCTCCCTATTTCGCCCTCGCATTCATCATGAAAGCCTGATCGATGGTCAAAATAACCCAACTGCCAAACGCCAATCCTCTCGACGGGAGCGAGGCCGTCCCCATCGTACAGGATGGTAAGACGCGCCAGATCAACCCCGCGGACCATCTGGCCTACATCTCCCGGGGTGCCGAAGAGGCGCGCGATATCGCCCAAGCAGCTGTCGGCGTCGACTACGCTGACGAGGCCGCGGCGTTGGCGGGTTCGGCCGAGGGCGACCGCTTCACCTATTGGGACGGCGACGAGATCGTCTACGCCAAGAAGGAAGAGGGAGCCGTCGTTCCGATCACGGCTCCCTGGTTCAGCGCTGACAAAGTGGGGGCGGTGAATGAAGGCAATGTCCAGACCGCGCTTCACAACCGGCGCAAGTCGATCAATGTCGCCAGCTATGCCTACAGTCGCGACGGCCTTATCGCGGCGATCGACGATGCGCCTGCGGACGGTGCGACGATCTGGATGCCGAAAGGTGATTATGTCATCCCGAGCCTGTTTTCCTTCTCAAAGAGCAACCTGACCTTCGAAGGTGAGCCTGGCACCCGGTTTATAGTCGATGGGGCGGCGGTGGTGCTTCTTCGCCCGCTGGGCACGGCGATGAATCCCCTGTCCAATATCACCATTCGGGGCATTGAATTCTTCGATCCCGATCCAGAGGCCCACGCCGCTGGCGCGGACGAAAGTCACGGTATCGGCGCGGTCTATGTCAACGGGCTGCTGATCGAGGACTGTGTGTTCACCAACATCGGCGACGAATCCGTCGAGATCAATCGTTGTTCGCAAGCGACCGCTCGCAACCTCCGCTTTAACGGCGCTGCGGCAGCCTCGTCAGGCGGCGGCGGCGTGACCATATCCAGCTCGCACGGCGTGGATGTCGATGGGTGCTGGTTTTTCGATACGATCCTCGGTCAAGGTGTGCGCGTGGAGATTGCCGAAGCGGGGCTGGACGCAAAAGACATCCGAATCCGGGGCAACTGGTTCAGGGGCCAGCAGGCATTGCAGGCGATCAGCGTGGCGCCGGGGCTCGCGAACGTCCTCGGTCTCTCCATAATTGGCAACCAGTTCGACCAATGTGCGACCGAAGCCATCTCGATGACTCCTTCGGGCGGGCGCTATGTTCGGGGCGTCTCGATCATGGGCAATATCGTGCGCGGTGGTGGCGACCTTTCCGCAACCGGCGCCGGTGCCGTCCGCGCGGCCATTTATGCCAACAGTGATCGCGTCCAGCGGGTCACGATCACGGGCAATGAGGTTTACGATTGGGGTGCAGCCGGTGCCGATAGCGCGGGCCACCACGGCATCGCCGCGTGGAATGCCGTTATTTCCGGGAACCATCTCGAATCCTGTTTCGACAGCGGCGTCGTCGGGCAGGGATCGAGCCTGATCACTGGCAACCGTTCGGTGGGCAATGGCCTGGCCGCGACGGGCGGCGGCCGTGCTGGCGTCCAGTATGGCAATGGAGCGATCGTACGGAACAACCTGATCGAGGGGAACTATCGCGGCGTCCATACTCGTTCGGCCGTCACGGGCGGCGTGATCGAGGACAACACGGTGACTGGCAACACGATCGGCATCGCGTTGAACGGCGCGAACTATTCGAGTCGAAACCGCATCAGTGGCAATACGACCGGTATTTCAATGAGCGGGACTGGCGCGTCGACCATCGACGATATCCTCGTCAACAACACAACGAACATCACTGACAGCGGGATGGGGAGCATCAAGCGCGGGCGCGCGCCTTCTGAGTTTGTCACCAAGAACAATGGCACTGCGACGGTGCCTTCGGGCGAGACCTATGTGCTCGTTTCGCACGGCCTCTCCAACCAGACCCCGGGCGCGAAAGACATCAGCGTGACCCCGACGAACAACCTGGGGAATGCGTCGCAATTCTGGGTCAGCAACATCACGTCGACGGGATTCCGCATCAACGTCGATGTCGATCCGGGGGGCGATGCGACCTTTGCTTGGCAGGCGGAAATCCAGTGATGGGCGGGTCAGTGGATGATGAACGTCGTAGGCGGGTCTTTCCGGCGAAGGATGGCCGTAATTCCGTTCACCAGCTTGTCCACATATTGCGAACCCCAGTCGTGATGCAGTTGGCGAAGCGTCTCAAGTCCGTGCTCAAGATTGCCGGTCAGCCGAAACCCTACTCCATCGAAATCGCATCCGACCAGCGCGGTCGGCCCGCCTCCGTAATCGAGGGTAACGTCTTTAAAGGTGCAGGCTTCAAAGGTGTTGCCGTCAAGGGCGACGGTGCAGCCCCGAAATGTCTCTCCGTTGTAATTCATGGCAATCGGATCCTCCCCCAGCGCCAAAGCGTGACGCGTCGGCTCTGGGGTAGGTTCACCAAGCTGCGAGAGTCAATCCGGTGACCGCACTGCCTGCAAACCAGATGCCGGCGATCACCAGCCAAGAGGCCAGCCCTAGCAATATGCCACTGGCGATGCCGCGCGCCGCATCGAGAGGGTCCTCGTTTGGATCGAAGAAGCAGATCGGCTCGGGGCGTTTGCGTCCAACGGTCTCGACCAGCATGGCGCAGTTCCTTTCTGGCTTGATCCCGTAACTACTCCGGATGTGTGACCATAAAATGACAGTCTAATGGAGATCCAGCACTCTGAATAATGCTTAATCGCTTGCCCGCGGCTAATAAATTATTCGGAAGATCTCGCCTTGACCAAATTTAAGGCGCCGCAATGACAGTTAAGGAGGACCTGCCTCTCAACTTTTCCGAGAAGATCTGAGATAAAATCCCAGGTCGATAGATTTCGCCCGAAGACGTATTTGCAGGCCCCGCATGCCAAGTGTTCTTCCGGGTTCGAGCCTCGGAAGACGGTTCCGTCTTCGATTTGAAGCCTTATTGCATTCGCCTCGGCCTCTGCCTCTGTTATAATTGGAAAGTAGATCTTTGCAGACATGGTGCCTCTCCCCTCTCTCAAACTGTAGCATGAGGCGTCGGTGAGTCGAGGGCAGACATACTGGCAATCCATGACTGCGCATCCCCGATGCGGGGAGATTCTCCCGTTTTGAGGGAATGCTTATAGGCCGCTTTGGCGCTTCTCAGATGCGGCGACATGGAAGGGGAGGGCGACAATAGGTCCTGTCACATACTCAGCGGCCTTTTGTCGCGCTTCGCTGAGAACAGTTGGCCCCTCCACTTGCTAACTAGGCGTTGTAAACCCGCGCCTCACAAAGCCGCGCGCTGGAATTTCCCTCACGTTGGCCCTTGGTGGCGGCATGGCCGCCGCACCCGAAGACATGCCCCTCGATCCCGCCGCGCTGCTGCGCGTCGGCACGGTCGCGAGCGTCGATCTGGCGACCGCGACCTGCACCGTGCTTTGCGGCGATCCCGAGGGCGAGGAAGTTGAAACGCCGCCGCTGCGCTGGCTGATGCCGCGCTCGGGCGCGACGCGCGTCTGGTCGCCGCCCAGCGAGGGCGAGCAGGGCCTCGTCTTCGCGCCCGAGGGCGATATCGCCGGCGCCATCTTCATCCCCGGCATCACGCGCGACGCCTTCCCGCCCGCCGGCGCGACTGCCGAAGAGGTCATCCTGTTCGCTGATGGCGCCCGCATCGCCTATGATCCCGAAGGCCATGTCCTGACGGCCGAGCTGCCCGGCGGCGCCACTGCGAACATCACGGCCGTTCAGGTCAACATTACGGGCAATGTCGCGATCGATGGCGACCTCGCCTGCACGGGCACGGTTACTGCCGAAACAGACGTCGTCGGCGGCGGCAAGAGCCTGAAGGACCACAAACACACCGGCGTCAGCGCCGGCGGCGCCGTGTCGGGGCCGCCGCAATGATCGGCGTGGACAGCGCCAGCGGCCGCCGGCTCGAAGGCAACGCCCATCTGGGGCAGTCGATCGCCGACATCCTGTCGACGCCGATCGGCAGCCGCGTCATGCGCCGCGACTATGGATCGATGCTGCCCGATCTGATCGACCAGCCCACCAACAGTATCACCCGCCAGCTGCTGTTCGCGGCGACGGCCGTCGCGATCGCGCGCTGGGAACCGCGCCTGTCGCTCAAAAAAGTCGGCGTCTCGACCGACAACCGCGACGGCCAGGTCATTATCGATATCAGCGGCGAACGCCGCGACCTGCCCGCCCCCAACGATCACGTCCTGCTTTCCATCCCGATTCGGCGGGGCGGCGTCGCCGTCTCCGCAGCCTGACCAAAGGAGTCCGCCATGCACGGCATCAAGACGAACCTGCTGACCACCGGAACCCGCGCTCTCGCCCCTGTCGCGACCGCGATCATCGGCATGGTCGCAACCGCTTCGGCCGCCGCCGGCCCAGCCGCCGAGGCGCTTGACGCGGCCTTCCCGCTCAACAAGCCCGTCCTAGTCGCCGACATTCGCGCCGCGATCGGCCAGGCCGGCACCGGCGGCACGTTGAAGCCCGCCCTGGAAGCGATCGCCGACCAGGCGAGCCCCGTCCTGGTCATCGTCCGCGTCGAAGAGGGCGAGAGCGATGAAGAGACCGAGGCCAAAATCATCGGCACGGTGGGCGACGACGGCATCGCCACCGGCATGCAGGCGCTGCTCGATGCCGAGGCGCAGGTCGGCTTCCGCCCGCGCATCCTGGGCGTCCCCGGGCTCGACACGCAGGACGTGACAGCCGCCCTCGCCATCATCGCGCGCAAGCTGCGCGGCTTCGCCTATGCCGCGATCCCCGAAGAGGTCATCGCCGACGCGGTCACCTATCGCGCAGATTTTTCCGCGCGCGAGCTGATGCTGCTCTGGCCGAACTTCTCCAGCGACTTCGACGGTGACGCCGTCGCCCGCGCGCTGGGCCTGCGCGCCCGCATCGACGAAGAGCAGGGCTGGCACAAGACGCTGTCCAACGTCGCGGTCGACGGCGTCACCGGCATCAGCAAATCGGTCTATTTCGACCTGCAGGACGATACGACGCCGGCGGGCGTGCTGAATGCCGCCCAGATCACGACGATCGTGCGCAGCACCGGATTCCGCTTCTGGGGCAACCGCACCACTGCCGACCCCGAAAGCGAGCCGCAGTGGGCATTTGAAAGCGCCGTCCGCACCAGCCAGGTGCTGCAGGACACGATCGCCGAAGGGCTCGCCTGGGCGCTCGACAAGCCGATGACGGTCAGCCTGATCCGCGACATCCTCGAAACGATCAATGCCGAATTCCGCCGCCTGAAGGCCGAAGGGCGCATTATCGACGGCCGCGCATGGTTCGACCCCGCGCTCAACCAGGAAAGCGACCTGGCCGCCGGCAAGCTGGTCATCGACTATGACTTCACGCCCGCCGCCCCTGCCGAGAACATCGTCCTCAACCAGCGGATCACCGACAAATATTACGCCGGTTTCGCCGACCAGCTGAACGGCTGACCCGCCGCGCCCCTCTAGCAGAAAGGATACGGCCATGGGCCTGCCGAGCAAACTCAAGAACTTCAACCTCTTCAACGACGGCAACAACTACATCGGCGTGATCGGGGAATTCACCCAGCCGAAGATCGCGCACGCGATGGAGGAATGGCGCGGCGGCGGCATGCTGGGGCCTGTGAAGGTCGACAACGGCCTGCAGCTGATGGAGGCCGAATTCACCAACGGCGGCCTCGTGCGCCAGTGCTTCCGTCAGATGGGCGATCCGCGCGTCGACGGCGTCCTGCTGCGCCTGGTCGGCGCCTATCGCGCCGATGACGGCAGCGGGGTCGACGCGGTCGAGATCGTCATGCGCGGCCGCATCGAAGAGCTCGACATGGGCAATGCGAAGGCGGGCGAGGACACAGAGCACAAGGTCAAGATGCCGCTGGCCTACTACAAGATCGCGATCAACGACCGCGTCGAGATCGAAATCGACATGCTCAACGCCGTTTACATCGTCGACGGCGTCGATCGCTACGCGGAGATCCGCGCCGCACTCGGCCTCTAGGCTTCCACGGAAATTCGGTCCGGCCTGAAGAGCGGGGTTGGCCGGAATCGAATAGGGGCGGCGTCTCTTGCGCGGCGCCGCCCCGTCCCCATCACCCCGCAACTAAAGGACCCCGCCCATGACCGACAAAGCGCCCGAGGCCGTTCAGGACGGCAAGAAATTCAAGGAAATCACGCTCGATCAGCCCATCAAGCGCGGTGATAGCGAGATCGCCGCCATCACCCTGCGCAAGCCGACCGCCGGCGAACTTCGCGGGCTGACGCTCGAGGACCTGCTGAAGACCGACGTCGCCACGATCCTGACGCTGATCCCGCGCATCAGTTCCCCGACGCTGATTCAGGAGGAAGTTGACGCCATGGACCCCGCCGACCTGACCGAATGCGGGGGCGCGATCCGCGGTTTTTTTATGACGAAGGCACAGCAGGCGATCATGGACAGGATGATCGCCGAACAACTGTCGACGAGCTGATGGCCGACCTCGCTATCATCAATCACTGGCCCCTGTCGGAGATGATGGCGATGGACATCCTCGAGCTGCTCGACTGGCGCCGCCGCGCCGTCGAGCGGTGGAAGCGCATGTATGAGGGCGGCAAATGAGCAATAAGCTCACCCTGCTGGTCAATTTCCAGGGCAGCGACAAGCTGTCGGGCGCGATCAAGAACATCATCGGCACCGGCAAGTCGGGTGCCCAGGCGCTGAAGGGCATGGGGCGCGAGGCGGCGCGCCTCGAGCGCGAGCTGGCGGCCGTGCGTCGCGAGATCGAGGGCAAGACCCGCGGCAACATCATCAAGCTGATCGACAAGGAACGTGATCTCGCGTCCCAGCTTGAGCGCACCAACGAGCAGCTGAAGCGCCAGAAGCGGCTCCTGGACATCGACGCCACGGTCAGCCGCGTCAGCGCCAAGGGACAGCAGTTCAAGGACCGCGGGCGCGAGAACATCGTCCAGGGCGCAGCGATCGCGGCGCCGATCGTGCTCGCCGTGAAGGCCGCTGGCGATTTTTCGAGCGGCATGGTCGATATCCAGCAAAAGGCCAACCTGACCAACCGCGAGGCCGACAAGCTGGCCCAGACCATCATCCTCGCCGCCGCCGCCGCCCGCCAGATGCCCGAGGATTTGCGCGGCGCCGTTGACGTGCTGTCGGGCTTTGGCCTCGATCCCCGCCAGGCCGCGCTGATGGTGCCTGCGATCGGCCGCCTCGGCACCGCATTCAAGGTCGACCTATCTGACGGCGCCAGTGCCGCCTATGCCAACCTCAACAATCTGAAGGTCCCGATCGCACAGACCAGCGCCGCGCTCGATATCATGGCCGCCTCGGGCAACGCCGGCGCATTCGAGATTCGCGACATGGCGCGGCACTTCCCCGGCCTGACGGCCCAGATGCAGGCGCTGGGGGAAAGCGGCCTGTCGGCAGTGGGCAACCTCTCCGCCGCGCTGCAGATCGCGCGCACCGGTACCGGCAGCGCCGATGAGGCGGCGAACAACATCAAAAACCTGCTGACCAAGATCAATTCGCCGGCGACGATCAAGGCCTTCCAGAAAAATTTCGGCATCGACCTCCCCGCGGCGATGAAGAAAATGAAGGATCAGGGGCTCGACACTTTCGAAGCCATTGCCAAGGTGACGCAGCAGGCGACGAAGGGCGATCTGGCGAAGCTGGGCTTCGCATTCGAGGACATGCAGGCGCAGGGCGCGATCCGCAGCCTGATCCAGAATCTCGACGACTATCGCAAAATCCGGGACGAGGCCATGAAATCGGGCGGCACGGTCGACGCGGCCTTCGACCAGCGCGTCCTGCGCGACGCCAACGTCCGCTGGGTCGAGATGAAAAGCTCGCTCTCTCAGGCCGCGATCAGCCTCGGCTCGACGCTGCTGCCCGTGATGGTGACGACACTCGGCTACCTCAACAGTATGGCGTCCGGCGTCGCAGCCTGGGCGCGCGAACATCCCCAGGCGGCCACCATGCTCCTGCAAGTCGTCGCGGCTCTAGCGGCGTTCAAGATCGGCCTGGGCGTCCTGCAGTTCGCCTTTGGCGGCATCATCGGCCCCGCGGCGCGACTGTGGGGCTTCTTCGCCAAGCTGCGCCTCGGTTCCGTGGTTGCGTCGCGGGGGTTCGGCCTTCTGATCAAGGGCGGAACGCTGCTCGGCCGCACCCTGCTCTTCGTCGGCCGTGCGCTGCTGATGAACCCGATCGGCATCGCGGTCACCGCGATCGGCGTCGCCGCCTATCTGATCTGGAAGCATTGGGACAAGATCAAGGGCGCCTTCAGCGCCGGCATCGGCTATCTGTCGACCGCCTGGGCCTGGGTGAAAGCCAACGGGCGTAGGATCCTGGAACTCAGCGGCCCGATCGGCCGGGCCGCCATCTTCATCTGGGACCATTGGGCGACCATCAAGCGCGCCTTCGGCGACGCGCTGGCCTTCGTCTGGGGCTTGCACGTCAAGTTCGTCAGCGCCGGCAAGGCGATCATCGACGGTCTGGTCGCGGGCATCAGGGCGGCCCCGGGGAAGATTTGGGCGGCCCTGAAGGCGATCATCAGCGGGGCATGGAACGGCGCGCTCAAGTTCCTGGGCATCCGCTCCCCGTCCCGCCTCTTTATGTCGATGGGCGGCCATATCAGCTCGGGCCTCGCGCTCGGCATCGATCGCGGCGGCCGCCAGCCGATCGGATCGATGAAGCGCCTCGCCGCCGGCGTCGCGGCCGCCGGCGCGATGTCCCTCGGCCCCGCCTATGCCGGTCCCGGCGGCGCGGCCGCGACCGCGCGCGGCACGTCGGCAACCGTCTCCGCCGCGCCGGCGCCGATCACCATCAACGTCTACGCCAGCGAGGGGCAGGACGCGAAGGCGATCGCCGATGAAGTCATGCGCCGCCTCGAGGCCGCGCAGGGCGCGCGCCGCCGCTCGGCCTTCGAGGATTTCTGACGATGAAGATCCCGACCAAGATCCCGGCGCCGCTTCGTTCGATCAGCCTGCCCTTCGACGGATGGAAGACCCGCGTCGACGCTGCGCGCTATCAGGCGGCGCGGCTGCAACGTCTGGTCAAGGGCCTGTTCCCGGACCCGCCGGCGGTCCCCGGCATCGACGCGCCGACCGTCGCGGGACCGCGCACGCTGATGAGCTGGGGCCTGTTCGTTTTCGGCCTGGAATCGCTCGCCTATGACAATTATCAGCGCCGCCGCACCTGGCGTCACGCGGCCTCGGAGCGTTTCGGCGCCCGCGCCGCGCGCCAGTTCATCGGCCCGGGCGACGACAATGTCAGCCTCTATGGCAGTCTGATCCCCGAAATCACCGGCAGCTTCGGGTCGATCGACCGCCTTGTAGAAATGGCCGATACCGGCGATCCGCAGCCGCTGGTCGACGGGGCCGGGCGACAGTGGGGGCAATATGTGCTCGTCGGGCTCGACGATAGCGGCAGCAACATCATCGCCGGCGGCATCGCTCGCCGCGTCGACTTCGCCATAGACTTCGAGCGGGTGGAATAGGCGCGCCCGATGGACGGAAACAGGGCCGCCATCCGCCTGACGCTTGAGGACGGGACCGACCTGGCCGACAAGGTCAACCCGCGCCACCTGTCGCTGACGCTGACCGAAAAGCGGGGCGAGGAAGCCGACGTGCTCGAGCTGACGCTGCACAACCATGACGGCGCGCTGGCTCCGCTGCGCCGGGGCGTCACCCTTTTGCTCGCGATGGGATGGGAAAAGGGGGCGAACGTCACTGTCGGGCTGGTCGACAAGGGCCGCTTCAAGGTTGACGAAGTCCGCCGCAGCGGCCCGCCCGACGTCGTTACCATCCGCGCCCGGGCGGCCGACCTGACCGGCACCTATCGCGAGCGCCGGCGCAAGATGTGGAAGGACACGACGCTCGGCGCGATCCTGACCGAAATCGCGGGGCGCAACCGCCTGACGCCGCGCATTCACTCCGACCTGGCATCGAAGCCGATCGCGGCGATCGACCAGAAGGCAAAGAGCGATATGGCCTTCGTCCGCGATCTCGGCCGCCGCTACGATGCGGTCGCCACACCCAAGGGCGGCGCGCTGGTCTTCATGCCGATCGGGGCCGCCACCACCGCGGGGGGCAATCCCCTGCCCGCGCTGACGCTGCAGAAGGACGGCGACGGATGGGCATGGGAGTTCGCCGCCGAATCGCGCGACGAATATGACGGCGCGGAGGCCCAGTATCGAGATCTGGCCGCGGGCCGTAATGTCACGGTCAAGGTCGGGGGTAGCAAGCGGAAGAGGCTGCGCCGTACCTATGCCAATCGCAGCGACGCGGAGGCGGCCGCCAGGGGCGAGGCATCGAAGCGCAAGCGCGGGACCTTCACCTTCACCTATGACCTTACGCTGGGCGACCCGACGCTGATTCCGAACGCGCGCATCACGCTGAAGGGATGGGATAGCGAGATCGACGCGATCGCCTGGCTGGTCGACGAAGCGACCCACACGCTCGACGGCAGCGGCGGATTGAAAACGGCGATCAAGCTGGAAAGTCGCTAGCGAATATCGATGTATGTATCCGACTTTTCGGATAGAGACCCGCTCGAAAGGATAAGCCATGGCGCAGCAGTCGACGATCGAATGGACCGATGTGACGTGGAATCCCGTCGCAGGTTGCTCGCCGGCGTCGGCAGGCTGCACCAACTGCTACGCGATGCGCATGGCCGCACGCCTCGAGGCGATGGGGAGCGAGAAATATCACGGGCTGACCAGAAAGTCCGGTGGCCGCGCCAAATGGAACGGCAAGATCCGGCTGCACTATCCCTCGCTCGAACAACCGCTGCGCTGGAAAAAGGGTCGCAAGATCTTCGTTAACTCGATGTCGGATCTTTTCCATGCCGATGTCGATATCAACTTCATCGCCGCCGTCTGGCAGGTCATGGAACAGACCCCGCAGCATAGTTACCAGATACTGACCAAGCGCCCCGACCGCATGGCAGACGTCATCGAGAGTCTCGCGGTACCGACATTGCCCAATGTCTGGTTAGGAACCAGCGTCGAGTCTGGCGAGGTGCTCGATCGGATCGAAACTCTCCGGACCATTCCGGCGACCATCCGCTTTATTTCCTTCGAGCCGCTGATCGGTTCCGTTAGTGAGGCTGATCTGCGCGACATTCACTGGGCGATCGTGGGCGGCGAGTCCGGGCCTTCAGCGCGGCCAATGGATGAGGCGTGGGTCGATGAGATCGAGGCACTGTGCGCCGTGACTGGCACTGCCTTCTTCTTCAAGCAATGGGGCGGGACGAACAAGAAGAAGACGGGTCGGCAGTTCAGGGGTGGGATTGCTGACGCTTATCCTGCCCATGCTTCCTTATGATGTCTGTGACGCCCTTCTTGATCAGCGCGATCGCTTGAGGGCTAGAGCTGTTCGAAAGGCAATAGAGCTCGAAATATCGATTCATCGATCCGACCGTCAGGGGTAGCGGATCGGACACGTAGCGGAAAAGGGTTCCGAGCCGCTCGCGCATGAATTGGGATATTTGCTCGGGAGTGGCTCTCTTGCTGCTGCTTGGACTGCTGCCGCCGAACAGATTACCCTGGTCAGGCCCCGATCGGTAAAACGCCGCCTGCCAGTCGTCGGTGCCGAAAACCTCCTTCAGAGCCAGATATTTGCTCTCGTCGATTCGTGCCCCGTCGCGCGCCATCTGCTGATTTACCGCCTTTACGTTGAACAGATACCAAACGTCGGCACGCTCCGACGCCGCCAGCGCCTCAAGCGTTCGCCACTTCACGCCCATCCCGTAGGGATCGAGGAACACGACAGCACGCTGGCGCCATTGGTCGCGATGCCCGCTCCAAGGGGGCTGCGCAAGTATGGACCGGATATGATCGTTTGCGTCGCCGGCGCTGACTTGACAGTCTTTCACGTTTTTCGTGTCGCATAGCTGCTGTAGCGTGGCTCTTCGCGGACCGTTGGCTTCGACAAAGCGATAATGGTCAAATGGCGGATTTACATTCAGAGCGATGCTCGCACTGCCCAGCAGCGTCTTCTCCTGAAATGCAATCGGAGCGTTAGCAAAGATGCCACCGGTCAATTCAGTCTGTTGCCGGAATCCCGTTCCAGCAAAGCCGTCTATGTACCAGGTCTCGAAGGCTTGATGCTTGAGCGCATTGCAATAGAAGTCGAGATACTTGCCTAGAACATCCAGCTTCAGCTCGGTATGTTCGCCCCCAAATCGGTGTTCTACCATCAGCCCCTCCTGCGGATGATTTGCCAGCACGCCTGTTTAAGGTCAGCGCACCCACTTTATGGAATTGTAAGCGCGACCTACAGACTGGCACGCGTTTGGTAGGCTAGCCAAAATTGATGCAGAACTTCTGGCGCGACCCCGAGCCCCCGTCCAGCTGCGGGCGCGCCAAGTCGTGTTGCATTTCGCCGCGGCGGTGATCAGCGCAATCATGATCGCCAACCTGGTGCAGGGCGTTAGCGGAATTGCATTGAAATGGTGAGCCAACTGTCGATTTACCAATCGCCCGGATCCGAAACGCAGTCGCGGAAAATTTCTTCCACATACCGCATGGGCCAAACCATGCCGATTTGAGCGTCTAGTTGATCGGATGAGCCTACTCGACCCGTGTACACACCGACGATCCGATTCCCATCGACACCGATCGTGACGTCGCCGTTCTCGGTCATATACCCGCCTGTCGATCGGGCGAGGACGATAGCTCCTGACATGCCTTCGCGGGAGGCTGTATCCACGAGCAGATGTCGATGCCCCGGCAAGTCTACGGCGGCCGCGTAGTCGATCGCCAATGACGCCCGCTTCCAGACGGGAAGCCCAAACCGATGCAAACTTTTGGGGTAGCCGAGGATGAACATATCCATCCCGGTGGCGAGGGCCAATTTCTGCGTGGCGATACGATTTGCCGGCCTATTGACGACCCCATCAGGCAACTCGGCTTTCACACTCAATGCGGCCAAATCTATCTCACTTGGCCCCAATCTATGAACGAGAAAGTGCGGGAGCCCGTCTTCGCCATACATGTCGATCGTCCATTTCATCTCTTCGAGATCAGACCGCAATAGGGAAAGCTCGACCTTATTGGGACGAGCGCCGGTGGTCGGTGACAGTGACTTTCGGGTCTGGGGATGCATCCCGCTGAAACAATGCCAAGCTGAAACGACAGACGTAACGCGATCGCCCGAAGGAAGGGAATGCTCCCAAAGAAAGCCGGAACCATGGGCAAGCGGCAGATCGTCCCTCATCATGCGCAATCGGACGGCGAGAGTGCTGAAGGGGTCAATCTGGAGCATATTACGACGCTGCGGGATCGTGATCCGCGTTTGAATGTCTGCCATTAGAAGATCCCCAAAGTTACCAGTCCCGGTCTATTGCGCTTTATTTTCCTCGATACCCAATTCGACACTTGTAGCGCCCAGTGCAGTTGCCGCTGAGACGATGCCGCCCACGCACAGCATCTGCCCGCGCTGGATGAGCTTTGTCATGTCCTCGAGCTCCACCACGTCGGACGGCTTCGCATCGCCATTCACGATGTTCTTCACTTTGCGAGCCCAAGACCATTTCATGACATAAGCCGTGTCGCACGCTTCGAGCGCGTCTTTCAGCGCCTTTCGGTGCTCGCCGGTGACGCTCTCGGGAACGTCTAGCTTGCGTATTTCGCTGCTCGTTCCCAAACATGCATCTTCCGCCAGATCGGCGGCACGGTAGGCGGGAACCAAATCTCCCCGTTGCATGGCATCCGCCATCCGCGAGGCCGCCGCGTCGCAAGGCGTCACGATGGATTTCACAGAATCATAGAGCGCGATCATGTCGCGCTTTGGATCACCCGTTTGCGAAGCCGCGTTCTTCGTGCCATTGGCGCCACTGTTGCCGTCGCCCCCGATGCAGGTCGCGAGCGCGAGTATGGCGACAACTACGGCCGCACAGCCGATGAGGCCGGCCTTCTTCTCATCCTTCGACACCGCGCTTGAATAGCTTTCGGCCTGCCTACGCGCGTCGATCTCGGCTTGCGTGAAAGTTGCGCCGCAATGCGGGCAAATTACGGACTTGGTTGATGACGGCTGCTTACAGTGCGGGCACAGTGCTTCACCCTTTTTTGCCTGGATGGTCATGCCCCTCCCCCTGCTTTTAATCTAATGCTTGCCTATCGACGCCACGACGCGGCCGATCACGAACATCTCATCGTCGACCGCGATCTCGGGGCTCACATTCGGATTGTCGCTCTTGATCTTGTAGCTGCCGTCGGCATTCGCCCAGATCCGCTTCACCATGCCGATGTCCGCGATCGCGATCGCCCAGACTTCGTCCTGTTCGTCGATCCGCCGGCGGCGCAGGTCGATAATCACGATCGCCCCATTGACCAGCGTCGGTTTCATCGAATCGCCACGCAGCCGGGCAAAGACCAGCATATGCGGCGGAGCATCGGTGAACTCGCGCAGCCAGTCGCGCGGGAAATAGCGCTGGGTTTCCACCACTGCGCCGTCCAGATAGGCGCCGCCTCCGCCCAGCGTCAGGTCGGCTTCCCTGATCGGGACCAAGCCCAGCTCATCGGGCGTCGGCTGAGAATCACGTCGCCCGTCTGTCGGCACGGTCGACGCCTCGCCCTCATCATCGGTTTCGCCCATCAGATAGGCGGGGCTGGTGCCGAGTTCGGCAGCGATCCGGTGCGTAAACTTCGACCCCTGAGCGGGCTCCTTCACGAGCTTCCAGATTGTCGTCTGGGATACGCCGATTCGGCGCGCGAGTTCGCTTTGCGAAATCCCGCGCCTTTCCATCAATGCCTCTAACCGATCACCCCGGAACATAGCGCGCACATTACAACCTTGGTTATTATCCGCTCTAAAACTTTTGTTGTTGACAGGTCTAAAACTTAGGTTGTAGCTATGGGGCATGAGCTACAACCTCTCCCCTTTTGAGGCGCTGGAAAAGGCAGTTGCCATCGCCGGTTCGCAAGCCGCGCTCGGCAAGATTTGCGGCGTCTCGCAGACCGCAGTCTGGAAATGGCTGCAGAGCTCGAAGCGCGTTCCGGCGGAATATGTGTTGGCGACCGAAGCCGCGACCGGCGTTTCGAGGCACCATCTGCGCCCCGACATCTACCCCCGCGAGACCATGGTCGACGGCCATGTCGAGGATCGCTTCTGCGGCATTGATCTGCGCCGGGGCGACAGGCGCGAAGCCGAACGCCGGAAGGTCGCCTGACCATGGCCGGGGGGCTCCATCATCATCCGATTGGCGGAACCATCCACCCGCCAATCCGGCGCGCCGCGATTCTTCCGGCGGCGCAGCCGGACTGCGAACAGGCCGTGGGGGCGGAGACGCCCCTCCCCACGGCCCCTGCGGCCTGTTCGCCCTTTGCATCTGACGCGCCCCCTTGCGGCCTCTGCGCGGTCACCCCTGCCCGCCGCTGCTGCCTGGCGCTTGCTGCCAG
>Ga0164243_10003640_pt1 | contig 24609 bp, 21 predicted proteins | sample OricompcompostOP_FD_108781 | JGI IMG/M metagenome (GOLD analysis project Ga0164243, IMG submission 108781) | Organic Plus compost microbial communities from Emeryville, California, USA - Original compost - Organic plus compost (OP) | ecosystem: Engineered > Solid waste > Mixed feedstock >...
ACGACCACCTCGCCGGACGGGTTGAGTTCCGGCGGCTTGCCCTTCGGCTCGGCCGCGAGCAACTGGCGCGTATAGGGATGCTGCGGGGCGGAGAATACGCGTTCAACCGTGCCGTGCTCGACGATCTGGCCTTGCCTCATCACGCATACGCGGTTCGCGATCTTGCGCACGATGCCGAGATCGTGGGTGATGAACAGCATGGTCATGCCCAGGCGCTTCTGAAGGTCGCGCAGCAACTCGAGAATCTGGGCCTGCACGGTGACGTCAAGCGCGGTGGTCGGCTCGTCGGCGATCAGGAGATCGGGCTCGTTGGCAAGCGCCATCGCGATCATCACACGCTGGCGCTGTCCGCCGGAAAGCTGGTGCGGGTAGCTCGCGAGGCGCCCTTCCGGGTCCGGAATGCCGACCTGCGTGAGCAGCTCGATAATGCGTTTTCGCGCGGCGAGGCCGGTGACGCCGCCGTGCAGCAAAAGAATCTCGCTGATCTGCTGCTCGATCGTATGCAGCGGATTGAGCGAGGTCATCGGCTCCTGGAAGATGATCGTGATGTCGTTGCCGCGCACCCGCCGGATTTTGGATTCGGGAAGGTCCAGCAGTTCCTTGCCCTTGAAATTGACGCTGCCGGAGGGATGACTGGCCGAGGGATAAGGCAGCAGTTTCAGCACCGACAGGGCGGTGACGGACTTTCCCGATCCGGACTCGCCGACCAGCGCAAGGGTTTCGCCTCTCGCGATATCGAACGAAACCTTGTCGACCGCGAGCGTGGTCTGGCCGCGCGAATGGAAGGCGACAGAGAGATCGCGAACGCTCAACAGCGGGGTCGTCGACGGCGCGTCCATCATCTCACCTGAAAACCTTGCGCGGATCGAATGCGTCGCGCACCGCTTCGCCGATGAAGATCAGCAGCGACAGCATGATCGCAAGCGTGAAGAATCCGGCGATGCCAAGCCACGGCGCCTGAATGTTGGCTTTCGCTTGCGACAGCAGTTCGCCGAGCGAGGGCGAACCCGGCGGCAGGCCGAAGCCGAGGAAGTCGAGCGCAGTCAGTGTCATTACCGATGACGACAGGATGAACGGCATGAACGTCAGCGAGGCGACCATGGCATTCGGCAGGACGTGGCGGAACATGATGACGGGATTCGATACGCCAAGCGCTCGCGCGGCGCGCACATATTCGAGATTGCGCGCACGCAGAAACTCGGCCCGTACGAGCCCGACCAGCCGGACCCACGAAAACAGAAGCAGGATGCCGAGCAGCACGAAGAAACCGGGTACGAGAATGGATGAGATGATGAGGAGCAGGTACAGCTCCGGAATCGAGTTCCAGATTTCGATGAATCGCTGGAACAGCAGATCGACCCAGCCGCCAAAATAACCCTGCACGGCGCCGGCGGCGATGCCGATGACCGACGACAGGATGGTCAAGACAAGCCCGAACAGAACCGATATCCGAAAGCCATAGATCAGGCGCGCGACGACATCGCGGCCCTGATCGTCGGTGCCGAGCCAGTTATATTCGAGATCGCTGCAGCCGTTGACGCCCTTTTTCTCGACCACCGCCTTGCATTGCGCTTCCGTGAGCATCCAGGTCGGCGGTGAGGGCGCCGGCGTTGGCAGGTCGAGATTGTGCGTGTTGTAGGAGTACCGGATCGGCGGCCACAGCATATAGCCGCCCTTCTCCGCGATCAGCTTCTGCAGGTATGGGTCGCGATAGTCGGCCGCGGTTTCAAAATCGCCGCCGAATGCCGTCTCGGGATAACTGATCACGGCGGGAAAGAAATAGTGGCCCTCGTATTTGACGAGGAACGGCTTGTCGTTCGCGATGAACTCGGCAAACAGCGACAACACGAAAAGGACGGAGAAAATCCACAACGACCAATAGCCGCGCCGGTTGGACTTGAAATTTTCCCAGCGCCGCCGGTTCATCGTCGACAGCGTAAAGCGCCGCCTTACCGGCATCGCAGCGCCGGTGGCGGAAATCCTCTTTTCCGTGGATTTGGCGGCAGCGCTCCCTTCCACGGCTAGACCTCGCGTGACTCGAAATCGATCCGCGGATCGATCCACATATAGGTGAGATCGGAAATGAGGTTCACCACGAGACCGATCAAGGCGAAAATATAAAGATTGGCGAACACGACAGGATAGTCGCGGTTCAAAACGCTTTCGAAGCTGAGCAGGCCAAGGCCGTCGAGCGAAAAGATCGTCTCGATCAGAAGCGAGCCGCCAAAGAACGCGCCGACAAAAGCGCCCGGAAACCCGGCGATGACAAGCAGCATGGCGTTACGGAATATGTGTCCGTAAAGAACCCGCCCCTCGCTCGCGCCCTTGGCGCGGGCGGTGAGCACGTATTGCTTGCGGATTTCATCAAGGAAGGAGTTCTTGGTGAGCAGGGTTGTCGTCGCGAAGGCGCCCAATCCCATCGATGTGATCGGCAGCACGAGGTGCCAGAAATAATCGAGGATTTTCTGCCACCAGGAAAGTTGGTCCCAATAGTCCGAGGTCAGGCCGCGGAGCGGGAAAATATCCCAGAACGAACCGCCGGCGAACAGGACGATAAGCAGGATCGCGAACAGAAAACCCGGGATGGCATAGCCGACGATGATCAGGCCGGATGTCCACACGTCGAACTGCGAGCCGTCCCGCACCGCTTTGCGAATGCCGAGCGGAATCGAGATCAGGTTTGTAAGCAGCGCCATCCAGATGCCGAGAGACATCGACACCGGCATCTTCTCCTTGATGAGATCGATGACACTGACGTCACGAAAAAAACTCTTGCCGAAGTCGAACATGGCGTAGTTCTTCAGCATGATGAAGAAGCGCTCGTAGGCCGGCTTGTCGAAGCCGAATTGCACCTCGAGCCGCTTGATGAATTCCGGATCGAGACCTTGCGCGCCGCGATATTTGGAATTTACGGCGTCGAGTTGCGAAGCGCCCTGCATGCCGCGACTGCCGAAGTCGCCGCCGGACGATCCTGAGATACGCGAGGATGCGCCGGTGTCGGATCCGGAGAGCTGCGCAATGACGCGCTCGACCGGTCCTCCCGGCGCGAATTGAACGACCACGAACGACACCAGCATGATGCCGAACAAGGTCGGGATCATGAACAGAATCCGGCGAATGATATAGGCGATCATGATTTACGCGATCCGGATCGAGGATGCGGCGTTACGAGCGATTTTTGACAGTAGCAGATCGTTCATCCCGCCCGTTCGTTCCGATTCGCCCGCTCACGATCGTACCACCACGTGTCGGGCACGCCACGGGCAAATCGCGGCTTCGCCGGCGGGTGCGCGAAAACGTCCCAGTAGGCGATCCAGTGCGACGCCTTGTACCATTGCGGGATCCAGTATTGGCCGGCGCGCAGGACGCGATCGAGCGCGCGGCATGCCGTCACCATGGCGGGGCGATCGTTGGCCGCGATAATGGTGTCGATAAGCGCATCGATCGCCGGGTTCGAAATGCCGGCGAGGTTCTGCGAACCTTTGAGCGCTGCCGCCTGCGACGAGAAGTAAGAGCGCAACGAATCTCCCGGTGTGGTGGAGAAGCCGAAGCGCTGGATGGTGATGTCGAAGTCGAAATCGTTGCGGCGCACCTGCATCTGTGTGGCATCGACGATCCGCAACGTTGCTTCGATGCCGAGCGTGCCCAGATTCTTGATGAACGGCATGTGATGAGGCTGGAACGACGGCTCTTCGATCAGGAACTCGATTGTGAGAGGTTCGCCCGAGGGGAGCACGCGCCGGCCGTTCTTGAACTGAACGCCTGCGGCCTGCAGCAACTGTATCGCCTTGCGCAGCAGGTTGCGGTCCTGTCCCGAGCCATCCGATACCGGGGGGACGAACGGCTCGCCGAACACTTCGTCGGGCACCTGGCCGCGAAACGGCTCCAGCAGTTTCAGCTCGGCTTCGCTCGGCTTGCCCGTTGCCATCATGTCCGAGTTCTGGAACACGGAATGCGTGCGCTGGTAGGACCCGTACATGATGTTCTTGTTGGTCCATTCAAAATCAAAAGCGTAGTCGAGCGCCTCGCGCACCCGCGGGTCCCCGAACTTCTTGCGCCGCGTATTGATGAACCAGCCTTGCGCGCCGGACGGCGTATCGTCCGGCAATTCGTCGCGTTTCACGCGGCCGTCGCGAACGGCCGGGAAATCGTAGCGCGTCGCCCAGATGCGGGAGGTGAACTCCTCGCGGAACAAATAGGTTTTCCCGGTAAAACCTTCAAAAGCCACATCGCGATCGCGATAGAATTCAAAGCGCAACGTGTCGAAATTGTTTTGCCCAACCGATACCGGAAGCTTCTCGCCCCACCAGTCCTTCACGCGGTCATATTCGATGAACCGTCCCGGCTCGAATTTCCCGACCTTGTAGGCGCCGGAGCCAAGCGGGATGTCGAGCGTCGATTCGTCAAAGAGATGCTTGCTGTAATAGGCCCGCGAAAAGATCGGCATTCCCGCGACGAACAAGGGCACGTCCCGCGCGCGCTTTTCCGCGAAGCGAACGACCATCGTTGCGTCGTCCTGTGCTTCCGCGGAAACGACGTCGCGCATGAACTGCGTGATGATGGGATGACCGTACTGCTTCAAGGTGGTGAGCGAAAATGCAACGTCGTGTGCGGTCAGGGCTGTGCCGTCGTGGAATTTCGCTTCCGGCCGCATCAGGAAACGATAGGTCAGTCCGTCGTTGGATATGACGACAGCGCGTGCGGCGAGGCCATACATGGCATCGGGCTCGTCGTCCGCGCGCGCCATGAGGGTTGCGAACGTAAGCTCCATGCCTTGCGCCGCATCCCCCTTGAGGATGTAGCTGTTGAGCGAATTGAAGGTGAGAAAATTCTGGTTGAATTGGCGATTCGGTCCGATCTGGGAGAACAGGCCGCCCTTCGGCGCCTCGGGGTTCACGAAATCGAAATGCCTGAAGTCCGGCGGATATTTAAGGTCGCCGAAGGCGGAAATCCCGTGAGCTTCCTGCTCCGCGGCCGTGGCCCGTAGCCTCATGCCGGTGCCGGCGAGAGCGCCGGCGGTAACGAGAAGCGCGCCGCGCCGGGTGAACTTCACGGCCGCGATCCCAGCTTGGCGGCTTTTTCCTTGTCGTACCACCAGATGGTTGGGAACGCCGAGACACCGTATTTGGGCAGTTTCTCCGGGCGGGAGAACCGGTTCCAGCGAGCAGTCCGCGCTTTCCCGTAGGTCCATTGCGGCACGACATAGTCGTTCCACAGCAGCACGCGGTCCAGCGCCTGCGTCGCCGCGACCAGATCCTCGCGGCTCTTGGCGAAGATCACCCGCTCGATGAGCGCGTCGACCGCCGGGTTCTTGATGCCGATCAGATTCTCCGATCCCGGCTGGTCCGCCGCATCGGAGCCCCAGTTGCCGCGTTGCTCGTTGCCCGGCGACAGCGATTCGCCCCAGCTTGCGACGATGATGTCGTAATCCCATTGCCGGAGCCGATTCTCGTATTGCGACTCGTCGACCGTGCGGATTGTGACAGTGATGCCCAGCCGTTCGAGGTTGGGTTGATAGCGCAGGGCAAGGCGTTCGAAAACGGGCTGTACCAGCAGGAACTCGACGGTGAAAGGTTCGCCGGTCTTGGTGTTGACCAGTTTCTGGTTCCGGATTTCGTAGCCGGCTTCGCGCAAGAGCCTGGTGGCTTCGCGCAAATTATTGCGGACGTTTTCGGGCGTGCCGCCGACCGGGTTGGTGTAGGGCTTGGTGAAAACTTCCGGAGGGACCTTGTCGCGGACGGTTTCGAGAATCTCGAGTTCACGGTCCTTGGGCAGACCGGAGGAGGCGAGCTCCATCCCCTCGAAGTAGCTGTCGATGCGCTTGTACTGGCCAAAGAACATGGCCTTGTTCATGTCCTCGAAGTCCAGTGCGTAGTTGAATGCGCGGCGCACCCGCCAGTCCTTGAACTTGTTGCGGCGAATGTTGAATGCAAAGGCCTGCATGCCGCCGAAGCTCTGGATCGGAAATTCCTCAAGGATGACACGCCCGTCTTTCACGGCGGGAAAGTCGTAGGCGGTTGCCCAGTCTTTGGCGCTGCTTTCCGTGCGCCAGTCCAGCTGATCGGCCTTGAAGGCTTCGAGCGAGACGGTGGTATCGCGGAAATATTCGTAACGCACCTCGTCGAAGTTATCGCGACCGATGTTGACGTTGAGGTCCTTGCCCCAATAGTCCTTCACGCGTTCGTAAGTGATGCTGCGGCCCGGCGAGAACTCCTTGATCTTGTAGGGGCCGGAACCCAGCGGCGGCTCCAGTGTCGTCGCGCCGATGTCGCGCTTGTTGCCGTTCTTGTCCGTGCCTTCCCACCAGTGTTTCGGCAGAATGTTGAGTTGCCCGACGATCTGCGGCAGTTCGCGATTGCCGGCTTGATCGAACGTGAAAGTGATATCACGGTCGCCGGTCTTCTCGGCCTTCACGACGTGGCGATAGTAGGCCGCCACTTGCGGCGCGTATTTCTTAAGAACATCGAACGAGTAGATGACGTCATCGGGCGTTACCGGCACGCCGTCATGCCACTTCGCCTCGGCGCGCAGCCGGTAGGTCACGGACGAAAAATCCGGAGGATAGGTGACGCTCTCGGCCAATAGTCCGTATTCGGTTGCGACTTCGTCGAGCGAACTGGTCAGCAACGAGTCGTAGATGAAGCCGTCGCCTATGACCGCAAATCCGGCGGCGATGGATCCTTTCACGCCGGATACGGCGACGTTGAAATTGTCGAAAGTACCAAATGCGCCGAGCCGGACCGTGCCGCCCTTCGGGGCATTCGGATTGACATAGTCAAAATGCTTGAAGCCCGGCGGATATTTCAGCGAACCGAACAGCGAAAGGCCGTGGCGCCACTCTTTCTTGTCTTCCTGCGCCGCCGCAGGATTTGAAAGGGAGCCGGTCAATGCCGCAGCGATGCCGAATGCCAGGGTGAGATTGGCCAGGGAGAAATTGTGCCAGGTTCCCAAGCGAGCACTCCGTTCGTTGTCGCGCGGCAGGGGCGCCGCCGGAATATCGAGGATTATTGTGGGTTTTGATTGCGGCGTCACCAAGCCTCGTGACGCAGAATTACCAATTCTTAATTCGCATCCTTAATTCACAAACGCGTGCCGCAAACAAAAAAGGCCGGGCCCAGGCCCGGCCTCTTGCTGAAATTTTCGGCCTCAGGGCGCTGTCGGAAGCGGTTTCGGCGAGTCCGACAACGTGTTGAGGAAGGAGATGATGTCCGCCCGCTCGCTCGCCTTGGAAACACCAGTGAAGCCCATCGACGTGCCGGGTATGAACGCCTTCGGGCTGGTGATGAACTTGTTGATATCGTCGATCGTCCACTCGCCGCCCTTGCCCTTCATCGCGGCGGAGTAATTGAATCCGGCGTGGTGCGCGCGCTCGCGGTCGACGATGCCCCACAGGTTGGGACCGACCTTGTTCGGGCCGCCTTTCTCAAAGGTATGACAAGTCTGGCACTTTTTGGCAGCGGTCGCGCCGCGCTTCGGATCGGCCGAGGCGAGCAGCGTCTCGATCGGCTGATCCGGCTGAGCCGATGCCACCTGCGTTTCGGCGCCCTTCTCCTCAACCGCAATTTCATAGCCCGGCTTTTCCATCTTTCCAGGCGCAAAAATCGCGTTGGCAGCGAGGTTTAGCGCCAGCAGGCACAGCAAGCCGAACAGCAGCGCGCCGAGTATCTTGTTAAGTTCAAAGGAATCCATCGCGGAAGGGCTCCCGCAGTCTGCGGAGGGTGGAAAAGCGGCGAATTTTTGCCTGGTTTGGCGGCGCAGAGATAGCCTTTTTGCGGTGGCTCTGGCAACCCGTATGGTTGCATATCGGTGTTATTTGCAATGGTTTGCCCCGTGATGTGCCGGCGATCGACCGGTGATGTGGAACCGTGTCGGATATTCTCAGGCGGGGTTTTGTCGGGGAAGTGGTTGGTAGGGGAATGTCAGGTGTGATCTGCATCGTGCCGGCCCGGATGGCGGCCAGCCGCCTGCCGGGCAAACCGCTGGCGGATATCGCGGGGCGGCCCATGATCGTGCGGGTGATGGAACAGGCCGCCGCGGCCGCCATCGGTCCTGTCGTGGTGGCGACCGATTCGCTCGAGATCAAATCCGCGGTGGAGGCGGCCGGCGGCCGCGCGGTCATCACACGAGTGGAGCACCCCTCGGGTTCCGATCGTATCTTTGAGGCGCTCACCCTGGTGGACCCGGAGGGGAAGGCCGGCATCGTGGTCAATGTTCAGGGTGACCTGCCCACCCTTGTCCCCCCGGACCTCAAGGCAGCGCTCGCTCCGCTCGACGACCCGGCCGTCGATGTTGCGACACTGGCCGCAGAGATCAGGAAACCGGAGGAGCGCACCAATCCCAACGTGGTGAAGGTCGTCGGCTCGCCGCTGGGGCCGGCACGGCTGCGCGCGCTTTACTTCACGCGCGCCACCGCGCCTTACGGCGACGGCCCGCTCTATCATCACATCGGGCTCTACGCCTATCGCCGCGCCGCGCTCGCCCGCTTCGTGTCGCTGCCGCCGTCGCCGCTCGAAATCCGCGAGCGGCTGGAGCAACTGCGCCTGCTCGAAGCCGGCATGCGGATCGACGTGACAATTGTAAGCTCGGTGCCGCTCGGCGTCGATACACCGGAAGACCTTGAAGCCGCCCGCGCCGCGTTCGCCCGCGCATAGCCGCCGCCAATGAGGCCACATTGACTTGTGCGGCGCTTCGCCGCAAACGGAACCCGCCGAAACCGCCGACCGAAAGACATTTTCCGTGCCCAAGAGCAGGTTCAAGAGCAGGTCCAAGACCACGTCAAAGAAGCTGATTGCCTACCAGGGCGAGCCCGGCGCCAATTCCGATCTCGCCTGCCGCAAGGCCTACCCCGATTACACGCCGCTGCCCTGCGCGACGTTCGAAGATGCCTTTGCGGCCGTGCGCAGCGGGCGTGCGGCGCTCGGCATGATCCCGATCGAGAATTCCGTGGCCGGGCGCGTGGCCGATATCCATTACCTGATGCCGCATTCGAAACTGCACATCGTGGCCGAATATTTTCTGCCGGTGCATCACCAATTGATGGCGCCCAAGGCAGCGAGTCTGAAGACCTTGAAGACGGTCGAAAGCCATATCCATGCACTCGGCCAATGCCGCAAGGAAATCCGCACGCTTGGCCTTAAGGCCGTGGTGGCAAGCGACACCGCGGGTTCGGCGCGCCAGGTCGCGGAAGCCGGCGACGTCACCCGCGCCTCGATCGCCACGGCGCTGGCGGCGAAAATCTACGGCTTGAAAGTCCTCCGGAAGAACATCGAAGACGAATCGCACAACACGACGCGCTTCGTCGTCCTCTCGCGCAGGCCGAAGTGGGCGCCGCCGCCCAAGAGCCGGCGCGACAAGGTCGTCACGACGTTCATCTTCGAGGTGCGCAACATTCCCGCCGCGCTCTACAAGGCGCTCGGCGGCTTCGCGACCAACGGCATCAACATGACCAAGCTTGAAAGCTATATGGTCGGCGGCACGTTCACCGCAACGCAGTTTTATGCCGACGTCGAAGCGCATCCGAAGGAGCGCGCACTGGCGCTTGCGCTGGAAGAACTCGATTTCGTGGCGCAGCCGAAGTCGGTGAAAATCCTCGGCGTGTATCCTGCCCACAAGGCACGCGCCAAGCTGACAGGATAAATCTTTCCGCGGTCGACGGGGCCTCGCGTCAGCGTTGTGGCGGCGAGCGATGGCTCGTCTCTTTACCCATTAATTATTGTGGCTGTCCCCGACAAAATCGCTGGGCTATGATCTTGGCGGATCAATGCGCGCTGTTCGACAAGTGCATGAACAAGGGATGAGACGACCATGAGCGAAAAATATCTGCGTCCGGAATCCGGTCACGCGAAAGTTCTGACCCGTCGTCAGGTGACGGGTGGCCTCGTTGCTGCATCGGCTCTTGGCACGTTTGCCCGGCCCGCCATCGCGCAGCAATACCCAAGCCAGGACGTCCACTTCATCTGCTCATTCCCCGCCGGGAGCGGCGCCGACGTCATCGTCCGCTACATGGCGGAAAAGATGCGGCCGCTCATGGGCCGCCAGATTCTGGTCGAGAACAAGCCCGGCGCGCTCGGCAACATCTCGACGGAATACCTCGTGCGCTCGAAACCGGATGGCCACACGATTCTCATTCACGGCGCGAGCGGTGTCGCCGCCGCTGCGAGCATCATCCGCAACTCGATGGACGTCGGCAAACTGATCCAGCTTGCGGGCACCATCAACCGGCAGCCGACCATGCTCGCGGTCCACGTCAGCAAGCCGTGGAAATCGGTGGCGGAAGTGACGGCTGCCATCAAGGAGAAAAAGGAAAAGGCGACCTACGCGACGACCAATCCGGTCGGCAAGGTGATGGGCGCGATCTACAAGAAGACGCTGAACCTGCAGGCGCTCGAGGTCAATTATCGGACGGCCGCCGACACGCTGAACGATCTTGCCAACGGGGCGGTCGATTACATTCTCGTCGACAACGTATTTGCGATGTCGCAGGTGCGTGAAAACCGGCTGCGCGTGCTTGCGGTTTCGACGGGTCAACGGATGCAGGCAACTCCCGATATCCCGACCATGACGGAAAATGGCGTGCCGATGGACGTTACCGGATATTTTGCGGCGATGGTGCCGAGCGGCACACCGCAGCCGATCGTTCAGCAGATCAGTAAATGGGTCGGCGAGGTTGTTGGAAGCGCGGAGACCAAAAAATTCCTGAATTCCTTTGCGTCGGACCCGTGGATTACCACGCCTGAGCAGGGCCAGGCCTATTTCCTGAAGGATATCGAGAACTGGAAGAACTACATCAAGATCGCGGATATCCAGCAGCAGGGATAATTGCCCTCAAAAAAATAGAGCGGAACGGTCCACGCCGGCGAAGGCGTGGATCGTTCGCCAAATCATTTCCTTTATCGTGACGGATGTCGGTCGCACCTGCCGTTGCATCACTGCGATGCAGCGTCGTCGAGTCCTTGCGCCAGATCGGCCAGGATGTCTTCGGTATTTTCCAGACCAACCGACATCCGGATGAGCCCGTCCGAAATGCCGTGCCGCGCGCGTTCTTCGGCCGAATAGGCCGCGTGCGTCATGCTGGCGGGATGCTGAATCAGTGTCTCGGCATCGCCAAGGCTGACGGCGCGCTGCGCCAACCTCAACGCATTCATCAGCGCGCGTCCTGCCTGCAAGCCGCCCTTGAGCTCGAACGACACGAGCCCGCTTCCCGCTGACATCTGGCGGCGCACGATGTCCGCCTGAGGAAAATCCGGCAGGCCCGGATAGTGGGCGACGGCAACTTGCGGGTGACCGGACAACATTTCTGCGACGGCAAGCGCCGAACGCGAATGCTGTGCCATCCGCAGTTCGAGCGTCTTCAGGCCGCGCTGCACCAGAAAGGCCGTGATCGGCGCCAGCGTCGCGCCAGTCAGATAGCGAAGGCCCTGAAGACGAATGCGCGACACGAGCTCGGCGGAACCGATCACGATCCCGGCCAGAAGGTCGCCATGCCCGCCAAGATACTTGGTCGCAGAATGAACCGCGAGGTCGGCGCCATGTTCGAGCGGCCGCTGCAAGGCCGGCGTCGCAAAAGTATTGTCGACCACGGTAAGCGCCTTCACACTCCGTGCAATCTGCGCAATCGCCTTGATGTCGATGACGCGCAGATTGGGATTGGCCGGTGTCTCGAAGAAAACCAGGCGCGTATTCGCGTTGACGGCTGCTTCCACGGTCTGCGGTTGCGTGAAGTCGGCGACGACGACATCGACGCCGAATTTGGCGAGGCCCTGGGTCAGCAGGATATAGGAATTGCCGTAGAGCACGCGGTCGATGACGATGCGGTCGCCGGCCTTGAGCAGGGTCCACATCGTGGCGGAAATGGCGGCCATGCCGGAGGCGACCGCGAGCGCAGCCTCGCCGCCTTCGAGACTTGCGAGTTTTGCTTCCAGGATGGTCTGGGTAGGATTTTTCGTGCGGCCGTAGATGTAGCCGTCGCGCTTGCCGGCAAATATCTCGGCGCCCTGCTCCGCGCTTTCGAAAGTGTAGGTGGACGACACATGAATGGGCGGTGTCAGCGCGCCATATTCGTCCCGCGGGTCGTAGCCGACGTGAATGGCGCGCGTTGAAAATCCCGGCCGGGCGTTGCGGGTTTGCTCAGCGCACATGTCTTGCCATCGTCTTCACGCGGAGACCCTCCATAAACGCCGGGCGCGGTTCGCGCGGCCGGCGGTGCCATATAGAGTATAGCCGCGGCCGGCGATCAGTTAACCAGCCGCACCTCGCCGGCGGAGGCGACATCATAGCCACCGAGTTCGGCGGCGCGTTCGCGGAAGGCCTCCGTTCGCATGAACTTCAGGAGCGTTTGAGGCCCCGGCAAGAAATAGTCGCGCTGGCGAAACACGAGGTCAAAGCGCTCCCAGGTGAGCGGGAGGAAATCGAGTGCGGCGGCACGCGCGACGGACCGTGTCGCGATTCCGCAATCGGCGCGGCCGGCGCGGATTGCCTGCGCGATTTCGAGGCCTGTCGGACAGACCGGCTTGACCAGCACCAGATCCTCTCGCGCGATGTTGGCACGCGCCAGGGATGCCACCAGCAGCAACTGAGCACCGGCGCCTGCCGGCCGTTGCGCAATGCGCGCGCGGCACGCGGCGATCGAGGCGATGTCGGTCAGGCCGAGCGGATTGCCCTCGGCGACAACGATTCCCTGTTCGCGCCGCTCGAACCCGATCACGACCGCATCGTGCAGCCCCTGGGTCGCCGCCACCGTCTCGGTGTTCGCTTTGTCATCATCGCCCTCCAGCCGGTGGAGATGGATCGCCGCGGCGATGACTTCGCCGCGCACCAGCCGCCGCAATCCTTCCTCGCTGCCTTCGGACAGGCTGGCGAGGCCGCTTTGACTTTCGCGCAGCGCCCAGTCGAGCAGCGGATCCTGACTGCCGCCGACGATCGGTGGCGCTGCCGCATGAGCGAGCGCCGCGGGCACGATCAATCCCGCCAGTACCCAGCGATCGAGCGCGGCGCGTGGAAACAGCCAGCGGCCTGTCACTTTCGTGCAGGGCACTTCGCCATTGGCAACCAGTTCGTAGAGTTTACGCTCGGACAACCGCAGATAAGCGGCAGCTTCATCGGTTGTTAGCAGATCAGGCATATGCACCTATATGCATGTTACTGCATCTGGTTCTTGGATTGACCTAAAATGTACCACGTGCACATGATGAACGATACTGAGATTTATCAATGCCGACCGATACTTCCGCGCTCCAGCTCATTTTGTCGGGCGATCCGGCTCTGTTCGAGATCGTGCGGCTGTCCCTGGCGGTGAGCCTTTCTGCCGTGGCCGTTGCGACGCTGATCGGCGTGCCGTTTGGCGCTCTGATCGCGCTGACGCGGTTCCCCGGGCGGGAGGCTGTGATTGTCTTCGTCAATGCCTTGATGGGGCTGCCGCCGGTGGTGGTGGGGCTTCTTGTTTATCTGTTGCTGTCGCGCTCCGGGCCGCTCGGCGTCTGGGGCATCCTGTTCACGCCGCAAGCCATGATCATCGCCCAAGCGATCCTTGTCGCGCCGATCATCGCCGCGCTTGCCCGTCAGACCATCGAGGATCTCTGGGAAGAATATCGCGACGAACTGGCGGCGATGAATGTCGGTCCGGCCGGGCGCATTGCAACGCTGATCTGGGACGCCCGCTTCAGCCTCGTCACGACGCTGCTCGCCGGCTTCGGCCGTGCTGCTGCGGAAGTTGGCGCCGTCATCATCGTCGGCGGCAATATCGATGGTTTCACCCGGACCATGACGACGGCAATCGCGCTCGAGACGTCAAAGGGCGATCTGCCGCTCGCGATCGGATTGGGAATTGTGCTGATGGTTATTATTATCTTCATCAATGCGATCGCCTGGTCAGTGCGGCGCGCCGGCGAGCGACTTGCGAGTTGACGATGCGGGCGCCCTCTTCCGATCTGCCGATTGTGTTCGATGGCGTCAGCCTGCGCACCGGCGATGTGACGATTCTCGATCATATCACGGTGTCGTTCAATACCGGCGCGCCCACTCTGCTGATCGGACCGAACGGCTCGGGCAAGACGACGCTGCTGCGCATGGCGATGGGACTGGTCGCTCCCAGCATCGGCCGTGTCACCTGGGGCGGACGGGAATCCGCGCCGCCGACGCGGCGCGCCATCGTGTTCCAGCATCCCACCATGCTTCGGCGCAGCGCCGGAGCGAACATTCGCTACGCGATGCGTGCAGCAAGGATTCCGCGCGGCGAGCGAGAGGCCCGGATCGTCGATGTACTGAATCTCGTGGGCCTGAAAGATTTCGCAGATCGCCCGGCGCGGCGTCTGTCGGGGGGCGAAAAGCAGCGGCTGGCGCTTGCCCGCGCGCTGGCCTGCAATCCCGCTGTGCTGTTTCTCGATGAGCCGACGGCGAGCCTTGACCCGGCGGCCACCAAGGCAGTGGAGGACGTGGTACGGGACATCGCTGCGCGCGGGATCAAGGTCGTCATGGCGACCCATGATCTCGGCGAAGCGCGCCGGCTCGCTGGCGATATCGTGCTGCTACATCGCGGCCGCGTCATCGAGAGTGGTGAAGCCTCCGCATTTTTTGCCTCTCCCAAAACCGGCGAAGCCAGGACATTTCTCGCCGGCGAATTGCTTGTGTGATGAACTGCCGGAGAAGTGACATGGTTACGCGCCGTTTTTTGATCGTGTTTGTCGCTGCGATTTCGCTTGCGGCGCCATCGCTCGCGCAAGACACGTCCCAGGACAAATCCATCGTCGTTTCGTCGACGACCTCGACCCAGGATTCCGGCCTGTTCGGCCACATTCTTCCGATCTTCAAAGCCAAGACCGGCATCGACGTGAAAGTTGTGTCGCAAGGCACCGGCCAGGCGCTCGACACGGGACGGCGCGGCGATGCCGACGTCGTGTTCGTCCATGCGCGGCCGCAGGAGGAAAAATTCGTCGCCGACGGGTTTGGCGTGAAGCGTTATCCGGTGATGTATAACGACTTTGTCCTGATCGGACCGAAAAGCGATCCCGCCGGGATCAAGGGCTCGAAGGATGTCGCCGCTGCGCTCACGACCATCAAGGAAAAAGGCGCGCCTTTTATTTCGCGCGGCGACAGGTCCGGCACGCACGCGGCCGAACTCGCCTTGTGGAAAGCTGCAGGCATCAATATCGCCGGCGCCGGCAGGGGGCCGTGGTATAAGGAAATCGGGCAGGGCATGGGCGCGGCGCTCAATACTGCCTCGGCCGCGAATGCTTATGTTCTTTCGGACCGCGGGACCTGGCTGTCATTCAAAAATCGCGGCGACCTCGAAATCCTCGTCGAGGGCGACAAGCGACTGTTCAACCAGTACGGCGTCATTCTGGTGAACCCGGAAAAACATCCGACAGTGAAGAAAGAGCTTGGCCAGCAGTTCATCGACTGGCTGGTGTCGCCGGAAGGCCAGAAGGCAATTGCCGATTACAAGATCAACGGCAAGCAGTTGTTTTATCCGAACGCCGGCGATCGCAATGCATGACGCGATTGTGCGCGTGCCGCAAAGGCGCGCGCTACGGTTAACATTGTCTCATAATACGGACGGCAAGCTGCTCATCGCGCGCTGAGGGTTGTGACGGCCGCTTCTTTCTCTGCTTGTGGTTCATGCGCCACAAGAAAAACGTGCATGAGCATTAAGAGTTTTTTTCACGGTCTCCACGTAAAGTTGTGTCGGCAGTACGCCATTGCTGCGTTGTGCAGCCACGTCATAGAACATGAGCCCCAGTGCCTCTCTCATTCAGGAAATCGAATCGTCGCTCGCGGCCGGGGCCGCGGCGCAGCGCAGCACGGTGCTGCGCAAAGTAACCGATCTGTTTCTCACTGGCGCGGAGAGCTTTTCCGACGAGCAGACCGATCTGTTCGACGACGTGTTCTGCCATCTTATCAAGAAGATCGAACGCAATGCCCTGATCGAACTGAGCGGCCGGCTGGCGCCGGTCGCCGCCGCGCCGTCGAACGTGGTGCGGCGTCTGGCGTGCGACAACGATATTGTTGTGGCCGGGCCGGTCCTCGAACAATCGGACGTGCTGACGGAAGACGACCTTCTGGACATCGCCCGTTCGATGAGCCAGGACCATCTTTATGCGATCGCCGGGCGTCGGCATGTCAGCGAATCCGTGTCGGAGGTTCTGGTCGATCGCGGTGAGGGCCGGGTGCTGCAACGTGTCGCAGGCAATTCGGGAGCGCAGTTCTCGCGGCTGACACTGGCGTCGCTGCTCGGCAAGGCAGGAACCGACGAAGATCTTGCCGCAACGGTTGCCAATCGCGCCGACATTCCGCCCGAGCTGTTCGATCAATTCGTCGCCAGGGCAACTGAGGCAGTGCGTCAGCGATTGCTTGAATCCGTCCGTCCCCTGGTACGCCATCGGATCGAGCAGGTGATTGCGAGCGTTGCCAGGAAAATCGCGGAGACCGAGGCGCCGCGCCGCCCATCGGGAGCCGTCAACGCACGGGGAGCGCCGTCCAATCCGGCCCATCTCAAGGAGCGCCTGTCGCAGGCGGCCAAGGCCCGGCGCGCATCCGAGACGCTGACAACGCTGGCGCTATGCTGCGACGTGCCGATCACATCGGTCAAGAATGTACATCGCCAGAAATCCGAGGAAGGCATGATCATCCTCGGCAAAGCCGCAGGACTCGGCTGGGCGGACATGAAGGAGGTTCTCGCGGCTACCTTGCCGGAAAAAGTAGGTTCAAAAGAAAACGAGAAGGCGTTGTTCGAAAAATTTCTGGCGATGACGGCGCCGAACGCTCAGCGTGTGGTCCGCTTCATCCGCAGCAGTCAAAAGCTGTCCAAGGACGAAATCCGAAAGCTGATCTGAACGGCCTTGCTTGCAGCAGTTGCATCGCGGCCAATCATTGCCGTCATGTCTCCCGTGCGCGGTATAATCGCTCCATCCTCTTTGCAGATTGGTTGGCCTCGCATAACGTTTCCCTGCAAATCAAGAAGCCGCTCGATCGGCATTCAGGGAGGCCGCGATGTATTTCAGCACCGATCACATTCTCACGTCTCACGCCGGCGTGTTGCCTCGTCCGGACGGACTCAAGGAAGCACTTGAGGCGGACTGGCAGGCGGCGCAGCCGCAACTGGCGCAAGCGGTGACGGCTGTCGTGCAGCGCCAGCTCGACATGGGCTTCGATATCGTCAATGACGGCGAACAATCGAAATTCCGCGGCTTTTCCGAATATGTCCGCGATCGGCTCTCCGGCATCGACAACAGCAGGACGGAGCGCCGGCGTCTGAGCATTCTTGCGCGCGACGCAAAGGATTTCCCGGGCTTCGTGGGGATGAAGTTCAAGAACTGGGGATCGAGCGTCGCGGTCTGCACCGGTCCGCTGGACTATATCGGTGGTGACGTCACGAAGACCGATATCGCCAACTTGAAAGCCGCGATGAACGGCAAGACGTCCGGCGCCTATCTTCCCTCGGTCGCGCCCGGAACGATCGAGCATTGGCTGCATGACGAATATTACAAGGATACGGAAAAATTTCTGTTCGCGATCGCCGACGCGATGGCGAAGGAATACAAGGCCATTACGGATGCTGGCTTTCTGCTGCAGGTCGACGACCCGGACCTGCCGGACGGCTGGCAGATGTTCCCCGGCATGTCGGTGAAGGACTATCGCAAATATGCATCGCTCCGGGTCGAAGCCCTCAACCACGCGCTCAGAGAGATTCCCCGCGAAAAGATCCGCCTGCATGTCTGCTGGGGAAGTAACCACGGGCCGCACAAGAACGACATTCCGTTCGCGGACATCATCGATATCGTGCTGCGGGTTAAGGCCGGCTGCGTGTCGTTCGAATTTGCCAACGTGCGCCACGAGCACGAGTGGCGGGTGTGGCAGGACGTGAAACTGAAGGACGGCACCACACTGATGCCGGGGGTGGTCGGTCACGCCACCGACATCATCGAACATCCGCAGCTTGTCGCCGACCGGCTGACGACGTTTGCCAATATCGTCGGACGCGAGAACGTGATCGCCGGCACCGATTGCGGCCTTGCGGCGCGGTTAAGCCATCCGGAATTGACCTGGGCGAAGCTCGACGCGTTGGTCGAAGGTGCGCGGCTGGCCACCCGCGCGCTCTGGCGCAGCGGAGCGAAGAAGGCCGTCAAAGCAGCGAAAGAAACGAGAGTCAGGAAAGCGTCGGCAAGGACCGCCTCCGGCAGAAAGACATCAGCGAAAAAGACGGCAAGAAACCGGGCGGCGAAAAAGGCGAAGGCGCGCAAACGACGCTGACGCGCCAAGCTAAGTCTCTGCCGCTCCCATCGCCTCCGCTTCGCGGCGGATTTTCACTGCCTGCACGGCGGGATCGATGGCAACATCGCTCCAGCGCACGATAGTGCCGGCAGCGACATCGTTCTTCAGCGCGACCTTGTGCGCGAGTCCGATCGGAAGCGCTTCCTCCTTGAGGCTACGGGCGGCCGGCATCAGCTTGCCATAGACCATGTAGCCGCCTTCACCGTCGAGCACCTCGCCGGCTTTGAGCGCGCGCTTGGCCACACTCGCTACGTCGCCGCGCCATTCGCGCGCCGCGCCGGTCGGCTCGCCGCGCAGAGCCGCATTGAGAATCGAGATGGAGAGTTCGAGGCCGATCAGGTGAAACGGTTTATACATCGCGGCGTAACGGCCGGTGGAATCCGTCGGCAGGCCGTATTGCTTGAAGCATGCCGCAGCGTAATCGTTCTGCGCCTTCAACACGACATAGACGCCCCAGCGCAGGTCCCGCTCGACCGGGCTTCCGTCCCGCTTGAGCGAGGACACAGCCTCCACCATGCCGTCCCGCTGAAGTTCGCCGCCGATAGCGCGCGGGCGCAAAACATCGGCAAGCGCATCCACGCCGCATGGCGGAAATTTCAAGCCGTCCTCCGGCACGTCGAGGCCGCAGGCGTTGGCAATAGCAGCCATCTCGATGGCGGACTTCGTGCCGTCGAGAAAGGAATTGAACATCTGTGCGTTCATGCCGGCCGCCTTCGCTTCTTCCGGCGTCAGGCCGTAATGCGCCCACACGTCGTCAGGCGTGACCTGATGATAGACCGGGAGATATTTTGTGCCTTTGCCGGCTGCCGCAACGGCGAAGCCTGCCGCGCGCGCCCAGTCCACCATTTCAGCAACCAGCGCCGGCTGATCGCCATAGGCCATCGAGTAGACGACGCCTTTCTCGCGGGCGCGTTTCGAAAGAAGCCAGCCTGCAAGGCAATCCGCCTCCACATTGACCATGATGATATGCTTGCCGGCGTCAATCGACCGGATCGCGTGCGCGATGCCGGCGTCGGGGCGGCCGGTGGCCTCGACGACAACTTCGACACTCTCGTCCAGACATGCATCCCGGCCGTGGTCGGAGAACCTGGTGCGGGCTATGCGCGACTCGTCCCAGCCGACGGTGCGGCAGGCTGCTTGGCCGCGCTCGATGCTGGTCTCCGAAATCACCGCGACTTCAAGTCCGGGAATAAATGGCACCTGCGACAGGAACATTGATCCGAACTTGCCGGCGCCGACAAGGCCGACACGCACAGGCTTTCCGGCGGCGGCACGCGCCGCGAGTTCGGCTTGCAGATTCATGGGTACCTCAGGGGATTTCGTAAACCAGCGTCTTGTCGGCGATGCCGCGCAAGGCCGCGCGCTGTTCGCGCGGCGTGAGCCCCGCCGCTCGTAGAATCTGCGAGGTCTGCGGGTCTTCGACAATCGGCTTGGTGACGAAGATCGCCCGCGACGACGCCAGACCCTGCACCCGCGCCGCCATGTTGACGGTCTGGCCGAAATAGTCCTGCCGGTCGTTGAGCGTCACCGCGAGGCACGGGCCTTCATGGAGGCCGATCTTGAGCAGTAGGTCTTCATTGCCGCGCTCACGGTTGATCGCTTGCATCGCCTCGCGCATGCGCAGCGCGGCGGCGAGTCCACGATCAGGCGTCGGAAATGTTGCCATCACAGCATCCCCAATGGTCTTGACTGTCGCGCCGGCCTCCGAGGCAACGATATCATGGAGCACGCGGAAATGCTGGCGCACGATGTCGTAAGCGACAAGGTCGCCAACACGTTCATAAAGCTCGGTCGAGCCTTTCAGATCGGTGAACAGGAAAGTCAGGCTGGTGATTTTCAGCCGCTGATCGACGTCGAGCGTATCGGTGCGATAAATGTCGCGAAAAGTCTGATTGGTAAGCAGTCTCTTGGCGGTAAGGAACGGCTTGCGCTTGCCAAGCAGCTCATGCAACGCGTGGCCGGCGATCCACACGCCCGGCAGGACGCGCCTGTTCGTGCGGTTCTCCAGTGACAGGCGCAACGGGCCGGGCCGCATTTCCACTGTGCCGGTCGGGGCCTTCACGTTGTTGAATACCATCGTCAGCGATTGCCGTTCCCTGGTCGGCTCGCCCTTCACGTCAATGAATTGCGTGCCGTGCGTCACCGGGTCGAAGACGATGATGAACTCGGGCGGGATTTGCAGCGAGATCAGCGCTTTCTCCCCGGCAGGCAGCTCCACGGCTTCGAGCTCGATGTCCTCCAACAACCCTTCCAGCGATCCCTCGGGAAGGTCGATACCAGAACTCCAGAAAATCTGGCGGAAATACTCGATGTGGGTGAGGGAGTCGGGATCGTGCGCTTCGATCTTCCGGACGCGCCGGTTGACCGTGAATGTCACCTCGACCATTTCATCCAGCGTCGCCTCGTAGCCGGCCGAACAGAGCGCGCAATCATACGTGTCGTGGTCGACGTTCTTGAGCGTGGCGCCGGCTTCGAGCACGCCGCCACAGCCGGGACACAGCACGTTCCATGACAGGTCGAAAATGCCGAGCCGTGCCGCATGCAGGAATGCAGCGATGGCTCCTTCAATGTCGAGATCGTTTTTGACGGCAAAGTCGAGCGCGTTGACGCGGCACAGCGCCCGGTCAGGCCCCTCCGCAATGAGTCGTTCAATCGCAATAACTGGCTGCGACGGCGCCGACTGGCGCAGAACGGACAACAACGCTTCGGTTTCGCTCATCGTGGCGGCACTGGTTTGCTCGGCACCGCAGCATCGCGCAAAAGCGGCCGTCGGGAAAGCCCGGATCCGTGCGCCTGGGCGCGTCTGGGCCCGCGCGGAACCGGCTACGTCCGAAGGCTCGGCGGAGCTCCTCAGAACGGCTTCCCCCTTTGGAACCACAGTGCTAGCGTGACGGCAAAAGCAGGTACAATCCGAAGGTCCGGAACACGAAGATTCCGAACCTCTGTAAAAGGTGAGGCGTCCATGGAAGTGCTTAGCGTCGATGACGCATGCCGCCGCAATGACCCGCTGCGTGCCAGCCTTGGCCGGCTGATCGAGGTGGTAGGCACTCCCAGGTTTGAGGACGAAATTTTTGCCACGGCGCGCGGCGCCTTTAACTGTGAGCACATTTCCGCGCTGTCCATTTCGGATGCGGCGTCGCCGCGCATACTAATGTCGGCGACCAATGGTCCCATGGCGATCCCGCATGATGTCGCCGAAAAGTATGTGATCCGCTACTGGGATCTCGATCCGGCCAATCACGCTCCGGATTCCCTTGCGCGTCATCAAAGCTTCGGCCTGCGTATCGTCGCCGACGAGGATATTACCGACGACCGCTATCGCCATGAATGCTACACCGCTTATCAGCTGATCGAGCGTATCTCGATCGTGCGGCGCAACGCGAACAGCGTTTATCGGCTGAACTTCTATGCGGGTGGACATCGCTTCGCGGAGTCCGACGTCAGCAACATGATGAACTCCGCGGATCTGCTGCTCGCGTTGTTGGTGAAACACGACGCCACCGGGTTCGAAACCACCGAGGAGCGTGCGGCAGCGTCGTTTCGCAGCCGCCTGCGGCTGGTCTCGCCGAAGATGCCGCAGCGCGAAACCGAAGTCTGTACCGCGATCATGCTCGGCATGACGTCGGAGGCGATCGCGTTGAAACTCGGCATCAGCGTCAACACGGTGCTGACCTATCGCAAGCGCGCCTATGGCCGGCTGAAGATCTCCTGCCAGAACGAGTTGATGCGGCTGGTGTTGTGCTAGCCTCCGCTTGAAATCTCCCGTTTGGCGTTCCGGGCACCATGCCGGCCGCGGTTGGGCTCGATTTTGGGTTGGCGGTCGCGTGTCTCGAAACGACGGGCGGCTTATTCCGCCGCGACCGCCGCCGCATGATAGCCGCCGACGAGGCGGCGGATGGCCTCGATCATCGCCGCAGGTGAAGCCTGGTTCTTGCCGGCGATGTCGAACGCGCTGCCATGCGCAACGGACGAAAACAGGATTGGCGTGCCGATGGCGAGACCCGCGGACTGGTTCGGCGCCAGCAGTTTGGCGGTGATGTGACCTTGATCGTGCAGCATCACGATGAACGCATCACACGCCTTGTGGAACATCGTGTCGGCGCCGAACGGGCCGGCGACGTCAAACCCTGCGGCTTTCGCACCCTCGACCGCCGGGATGATGATATCGAGTTCCTCCCGGCCGAACAGGCCGCCTTCGCCGGCATGCGGATTGAGGCCGCTGACAATGATTTTCGGCGACGCGATACCGAGCCGCTTCAGCGCGGCGTCGGTGACGCGGATGACACGCGCCACACGCTCGGGCGTAATGAGCCTGATCGCCTCGGCGACGCTCAGATGCAGGGTTGTGTGGACGATTCGGCGCTCGCCGAAACATAGCATCAGGAAGACATCATTCCTGTCGGTGCCGGTTTCCTTCGCGACAAACGATGGATAGCCATCGAATGCGATGCCGGCTGCGGCGACGGAGGTTTCGTTCTGCGGCGCCGCGACAACGGCCTCGACCTCCCCGGCCAAGGCCGCCTTGATTGCGAGTCGCGCGCTCGCCAGCGCGCCAAGCCCGTAGGCTGCGCCATGAGTGCCGAAAACCAGCTTCGTGTCGGCGGGCATCGGGGCGGTGAGCACATTGATTGGGCCCGGCCATCGAGCGTCGCCGGCATTGTCGATCAAATGAAAGGTATCCGTCATTCCGCAGGCCCGCGCATGTTGCGACAGCACGGCCGCATCGCCGACGACAATTGGCTGGCACATTGCCTGAACGACGGGATCGGCTGCGGCCTTCAACCCGACTTCAGGTCCGATGCCGGCGGGATCGCCGGTGGCAATGGCAACGCGCGGCAGTGCATTTGGCATGGCGGAAGTATTCTCCTGTTGGCGGATTGCCGATGGTGGTGAGGCGTTCGCCACCACGCCGCGGTGTCCGCAGGACCTTTTATCGTTTCCGAATATTGAACGTCAGCACGTCATTCAGGTGACTGGTTTTTTCCAATTCGTCGCCGGTTTCCCGGACCAGATTGGGAATGTCCAGGTCGGCCAGCGGGTCGGTACACGCCACGACCAGCAGGTCGCCCGGCGTAAGGCCTTTCAGCGCCTTGCGGGTGCGCAGCGCCGGCAAAGGGCACTTCAGGCCGCGCAAATCGAGGGTCGTTTCAGTCATCAGGCATATCCGGTATCATCGCTGCGCCGCTTTTTCAAAGTATGGCAAGATCGAGCAAGATCACGAGCGTTTCCCGGATGGTATAGGACTGCATGCGGATCATCGGCATGGCCGGCTGGAGCGGCGCCGGCAAGACCACTCTTCTGACCCGGGCGATTCCGCGCCTTGTCGCGCGCGGGCTCAAGGTCTCGACATTGAAGCACGCCCATCATGCCTTCGATATCGATAAGCCGGGCAAGGATTCTTACCGCCACCGCGAGGCTGGCGCGACGGAGGTGCTTGTGGCGTCGGAAAACCGCTATGCCCTGATGCACGAACTGCGCGGCGCGCCGGAGCCGAACATTGCCGAGTTATTGGGACGGCTTTCGCCCGTGGACCTCGTCATCATCGAAGGTTGGAAAGTGGCGCCCTACGCCAAGGTTGAAGTGTTCCGGCAGGAAGTCGGCAAGCCGCCGATTTATCCCGCCGATCCCTATATTCTAGGCATCGCGTCGGATGCGCCTCTGCCGCAGGCCAACCTGCCGGTGGTCGCCCTTTCCGATACGGATGCGGTGGTCGCCCTGATGCTGGAAAAGTCCGAACTCCTGTCGGTCGTGATGACGCGGCTGACATCCGCATCGCCGGCGCTGGTGGGCACATAATGGCGCAGCTCACGGACGATTGTTTCGCGTTCTCCGGGCCGCTGCTGCCGATCGAAGACATGGAGCGTTTGATCGCGGAGCGGATCGCCCCGCTGGCGGAGCAGGAAATCGTGCCGATCAATGCCGCGCGCGGCCGCGTCCTTGCAGCCGATGTCGTGTCGCCGATCGACGTGCCGCCGTTCGACAACTCCGCCGTCGATGGCTATGCGGTGCGGGCGGCCGATCTCGATCCGGCTGCCGAGACGCGCCTCACGGTCGTCGACCGCATCATGGCGGGCCACGGCGCACGCCATGCGCTCGGCGAGCGGCAGGCCGCGCGTATCTTTACCGGCGCTCCGGTTCCGAAGGAGGCCGATACGGTCTTCATGCAGGAGGATGTTCGCACCGACGGCAACACTGTTGTTGTACCGCCGGGTCTCAAACGTGGCGCGAATTACCGTTTTGCCGGAGAGGATTTCAAGGCCGGCGCGAGGGTACTTCCCGCGGGGCGCCGGCTTGCCGCGCAACACATCGCGTTGGCGGCAGCGGCCGGGCTGACGACGCTTCCGG
>Ga0164243_10003641_pt1 | contig 24609 bp, 17 predicted proteins | sample OricompcompostOP_FD_108781 | JGI IMG/M metagenome (GOLD analysis project Ga0164243, IMG submission 108781) | Organic Plus compost microbial communities from Emeryville, California, USA - Original compost - Organic plus compost (OP) | ecosystem: Engineered > Solid waste > Mixed feedstock >...
CCGGCAATATGGGGGTATTGCCGGCTATTGTACCCAGCGAATAACGCCGGGTATTTACAGGTCCATGTTCTAATTTACGAACCATAAATTGATCAAAAATATGAAAAAAGATCGAATTATTGCTTTAATCAAGATAGCGATGAGATTAACCTTTTTATATGCGCTCATCACCTCCTTGGTAATCTGTTCAACCTACGCCGCCGAAGCCGACGCACAGGGTTTGCTGAAAAAGCGAGTTGCTTTTCCGGCGAAACGTACGACGATCAAAGAGCTTATATCGACGTTGGAGGGGCAGGCTGGGGTGAAGTTCATTTACAGTTCATCTGCGATCAAAGCCGATCGCAAACTCAAGGTGTACGCGGCGGAAGGGGAACTTCAGCGAATTCTGGAACAAGTATTTCGGCCGCTGGGGATTACCTATCAGGTTTCGGATGATAAAGTGCTGCTTTTTAATCTCTTTCAGGGATTTACGATTACGGGAAGTGTTACCAGTGCAGAAGATAAGCAGCCGATTTCCGGTGCTGCGGTCAAGGTGAAAGGGACAACGCGGGGAACCAGTACCAATGATAACGGGCAATTCTCGCTGGAGGTGGAACCGAAAGAAGTGGTGGAAGTAAGTTATATAGGTTTTGGTACGCAGGAATTCACGGTAAACAGTGAACAACGGATCTATAACATCGCCTTGCAACCGACCTTAAGCGCGTTGGACGAGGTCGTGGTAACCGGTTATTCCGCTCAACGTGTGAAAGATCTGACCGGTTCGGTAGCCGTGGTTGACGTGAAGGGGTTGAAACAGCAACCGGCAGCGAGCCCGGTGGAAGCTCTTCAGGGCAAGGCTACCGGTGTACAGATCATCAACGATGGAGCGCCCGGGGCGACGCCGCAGATCCGTATCCGGGGTTTCAGTACGATCAACAACAACGATCCGCTTTACGTGATTGACGGGATGCCCTACGAGGGAAAGCTAGGGTGGCTGAGCGCGAACGACATTGAGTCTATGCAGGTCCTCAAAGACGCGTCGGCGGCTTCGATTTACGGAGCACGTGCCAACAACGGCGTGGTCATTATCACCACCCGCAAAGGCCAGAAAGGGGCGCCCAAGATCACTTTTGATGCTTATTACGGAACACAGAGTCCGCAACGGAATCGGTTTCCGGAGTTTCTCAATCCCCAGCAGTTTGGCGAATATGTGTATCAACGGTTTAAAAATGCCGGTGAAACACCAGGGACCAGTGAGACGAGTGGTACAAATTACGGATCGGACCCAGACCGCCCGACCTTGCCGGATTATCTGTTGGCTGGAACGAAGACCGGACACGACATTACAGCTGCCGATGTGGACCCGTCAAAATACAACTATGCAATGGATCCGGCCCAGTATTATACCATCGTACCGGCCAACAAGGCCGGAACGAACTGGTTTGATGCCATCACGCAGAATGCTCCCATGCAGAATTATCAATTAAGCATACTCGGTGGCGGTGAAAATTCGACGTACGCGATCAGCGGTGGAGCTTTCAAGCAAGAGGGAACTTTTAAGTATACGGCGTTTGAAAGGTATACCATCCGAAGCAATACGACGTTCAGCTTTTTGGACGACCGTTTAACGATCGGGGAAAATATGCAATATTCCTACACGCGCGGAAACGGTTTTGGTGTAAATGTCAACCGGGCTGGAGATTACCAGGGTGAAGGATCGCCCATAGGATGGGCATACCGCATTCAGACCATTATCCCGGTTTATGATATTATGGGCAACTTCGCCGGTACGCGCGGGGATAAAATGGGTAACGCCGATAACCCGTTGGCTGTACTGTACCGTGCGAAAGATAACGTTAACAATAGCGGCCAGTTTTTTGGAAGTACGTTTGCGGATGTCAAGCTCGCCAAGGGGTTGAACTTCCGCACGACTTTCGGATTACGTTATGAAAATTATAACAATAAATCCATCGGCTATCCCAACCCGGAACGTTCAGAAGGAAATTTCACAAACAACACGCTTGGAGAAACACAGGGATACAATTCGGAGTGGACATGGACCAATACGGCGACTTATAAAAATGTGTTCAACGATGCCCACGAGCTTACCCTGCTGGCTGGTATGGAAGCGGTGTCGTCTAACTGGCATCAGCTTGCTGGAAACGGGAATGACTTTTTCATTGCCGGCGACCTGAATTATTACTATCTGAATACGGCTGCCACCACGCGGGGGCAAAGTGAGGGAAGTGAAGGATCTTTATTTTCAATCTTCGGACGTGCTGACTATGCCTTTAAAAGCAAGTACCTGTTATCCGCGACGCTCCGCCGGGATGGTTCCTCCAACTTTGGTCCGAACAATCGATACGGTTTGTTTCCGGCGGCCAGTGGGGCATGGCGGATATCCGAGGAAAATTTCATGAATACGGCCGTATGGATTAACGATTTGAAACTTCGTGCAGGCTATGGAGTCACCGGCAATCAGCGAATACCTACCTTCCAATTCCTGAGAAGATACGCTTCCGGGGTTAATCAATCGTTTTACCCCATATCGGGCGGTAACGAGCTCGCCAGCGGCCTTTGGACCAGCGACTATGACAACCCCGCAGTAAAGTGGGAGGAGTTGAGGTCTATTAACCTGGGATTGGATTTTACGCTTTTCAACAACACCATTGATGGTGCGGTCGAATGGTTTGACCGTCGCACCACCGGTGTGTTGTACCCTGTTCCGCAACCCGCTGCAGCTACCGGAACGGGTTCGTCGCCCTTTGTCAATTCCGGTAATATTCAGAACAAAGGAATCGAAGTTTCTGTAAATTACCATTATACGGCACACGAAGGCGAAAACCCATTCCAGTTTGATGTGGGGTTGTTTTTTTCGCGGTATACGAATGATATTATCGAATTGGCCCCCTCGGTCAAAGAACAGCCTTATCTCACCCTGCGCGGTGTAACAACGTCTGTAATAAAAGCCGGTGCGCCACTGGGTGCTTTCTATGGCTATCAGGTAACCGGTATTTACCAAAATGAGGCAGACATTGCCAACAGTGCCTCCTATGAAGATGCCCGGGTAGGAGGTTTCAAATTTGCGGATGTCTCCGGTCCGGATGGAGTGCCTGACGGTGTGATTGACGGAGATGATCGTACGGTGATCGGTAATCCCCACCCGGATTTTATCTACTCGCTGAGTCTGGGAGCTTCCTATAAACGTTTTGATATCAGTATGTTTTTTAACGGTTCGCAGGGTAATGACCTGTTTGATCTTACCCGGCAGTATACGGACTTCTATGCATTTCCCGGCGCGGTCAGTACGCGGACGTTGGATGCATGGAGCCCAGAAAATCCGGGTAGCATGATGCCGTCGCCGCACTCGAAGGCGCCTACGATTGAATATCAGTCGTCCAGCTATTACGTACAGGATGGCAGTTTCTTCCGTATGAGGAATTTACAGCTCGGTTACAACGTTCCGGTTAGTAACGCGTTCCAGGGGCGGGTTGCGGCGCTGAGGTTGTATGCCAGTGTGACCAATCTGTTCACCATCACCGGTTACAGCGGCATGGATCCTGAAGTGAGTCAGTATTCCTCTACGTTTACCGCCCCGGGGGTGGATATGGGTGTTTATCCTGTACCACGGCAGTACCTGTTGGGCGTAAGCGTTACGTTTTAGTGGAGTGTTCAAACCTATCATAAACAGTAAAAGATTTTCAAGATGAAAAAAGTACTTATTGCGATCGCGTTGTTGAGCACGGCAGGCTGTGGTGAATCGTTTCTGGACCGGAGTCCGCAGGGGCAACTCACCGATGATCAGGTGAGCAATACGAAGGCTGTGGAGTGGATGCTTACCGGTGCATACGGCCTGATGAACGGAAACCGCGACGGTACCTGGGGCAATTATGCCTCTGCGCCTAGCCAATGGCTTTTCGGTGAAGTGGCGGCCGATAATGCTCATAAGGGTAGTGAGCTTGCGGATCAAGCGGTTATGTTTGATATTGAGAGGCATAACGCCATCAGTGTTAATGAGCACCTGTCCACCATGTGGAATAACTATTATGAAGGAATTACGCGCTGCAACGCGACGTTGCGCCAGCTCAGGGTAGTTCAGGAGTCAGACGGGGCAGAAAAGTTCTCGGACCAACGGGCCGCGGAGATAGAGGCGGAAGCCCGGATGCTGCGGGGTCATTATTATTTTTTCCTGTGGCGCGTATTCCGTAATATACCTTACGTAGATGAGACTGTTGCGACAGCAGATGCTGCTCAGGTACCCAATAACGTGGATGTATTACCCATGATAGAGGCTGATTTTCTTTTTGCGGCCCAGACGTTAACCAACGACAAGCCGTTGGGCGACAAGGGTAGAGCGGACGGGATTGCTGCGAAGTCGTACCTCGGAAAAGTCTATCTCTATCAGGAGAAGTATGCTGAGGCGCTGGTGCTTTTCAAAGAGGTGATTGCTGCACGTCCAGACCTGGAGGATTTAGCGTTTCTGGATAACTTTGATGTGAATACGGAAAATGGCCCGGAATCTATATTCGCGGCCCAGCACGCGATCAACCCAGATGGGGGTGGTGATAACGCCAACGTAGGCGACATGCTGGGGGGGCTATACGGATCTGCCCCTGCGAACTGCTGCGGGTTTTTTAATCCCAGTTTTGATTTGGTTAACTCGTTTCGGGTTACCCCGGCCGGTCTGCCCATGCTGGACGGGGCTTATCGAAATAATCCGTATAAGTCCGACTACGGCCTCACGGGGAGCGCCAAGTCTAACTATGAGGTAGACAGGAATCTCGCGGTTGATCCGCGGTTGGACTACACCGTTGGCAGACGGGGGGTACCGTATCACGATTGGGGGGTGATGCCGGGCGACGGTTGGCTCAGAGATCCGGCGTTTGGAGGTCCGTTTGTAGGGTACAAGCACATGATTGACCAGGCTGACTTTCCGGGCAATACACAATCTGGCGGAACCAACTATGTGACGTCGTTGAACGTCAATATTATCCGGTTGGCCGACGTATATCTGATGGCTGCGGAATGTGCGGCCAAAACGGGTGATCTGGCTTATGCGTTGGGCCGCGTTAACAAGGTACGGGCGAGAGCGGCAAAGGTGCCGAAAAAAATGGTTGACGGAAGCCCCGTGGCAGCATATAATGTCGCTCAATATACCTCCTTTCCGGATGAAGATTATGCGATGAATGCTATCCGTTTTGAGCGACGGTTGGAGTTGGCTTTGGAAGGCCACCGGTTCTTTGATCTGGTGCGGTGGGGTATCGCGAAGGAAACGCTTGAAAGTTATTCTGCCTTTGAGGGGAGTTTTATCAGCGCATACAGCGGCCTTACGTTCGCGGATAAAAACAATTATTTCCCCATTCCACAGGATCAGCTTGATCGGAGTGGTGGTGTACTTGTTCAGAATACGGGCTATTAGATTATTAGATGAACTCAACCAGACGAAGATTTATCCGTATGATGAGCCATGGTGTCGCCACAATGGTGGCGGCCCCGTGGCTATCCACGTATTCATGCCGGCAAGCGGTTAGGTCGGAGGAGAATACCGAGCGACCTTCCGAGTTATTCTTTAAAATTTCGCTGGCGGAATGGTCGCTTTACCGGACCCTCTTCAGTAGACAGCTTGACCATCTGGATTTTCCGTTATACGCCAAGGAAAAGTTTGGGATCGACGCGGTAGAATACGTCAACCAGTTTTTCATGGAACGCGCAAAGGACCGTAATTACCTCAGCGAGATGAAAATGCGGTGTGATGACCATGGGATCACGAGCGTATTAATCATGTGTGACCTGGAAGGTGATTTGGGCGATTCTGTGGAAAATAAACGGCGTGCGGCTGTGGAAAACCACTACAAATGGGTGGAAGCAGCCAATTTTTTAGGATGCCACGCCATCCGCGTAAACGCCGCCGGATCGGGTAGTCGCGAGGAAATCCATCACCAGGTGGTAAAAAGCCTGAGGGAACTGGCTACCTTCGCGCATGATTTTGGAATTTCTGTAATCGTCGAAAATCATGGTGGGTATTCGTCCGACGGCGCCTGGTTAAAGCACGTGATGAACGAGGTAGCTTTGCCGAATTGCGGTACATTGCCCGACGTGGGTAATTTCTGTATTAAACAGCGCGTTCCCGCTGAGCCGACCGTGGAAGATTACTTAACGGCGGAATGCCTGGAAGAGTACGATCGGTATCAGGGCCTACATGAATTGATGCCCTACGCCAAAGGGGTCAGCGCCAAGACCTACGACTTTGATGATCATGGTGCCGAAACCAGCATCGATTATCAACGTGTATTGCGGGAAGTCAGCAATGCCGGGTTCAGCGGATATATTGGTATTGAATACGAGGGACATCGGCTGCCTGCCGATGAAGGGATATTGAAAACCAAGGCGTTGCTTGAGCGTATCGGGCGTGAATTTTCTTAAGTGCTTAATCAAAACAAACACCCAGCAGGGGAGTCCGACCAATCTGGGCTCCCTTTTTTGTTGCAAGGGTGTCACGAACCGATGATTTGCCTATCTTAGCCCTCATAATGGAACCTTTGAAACCTCATAAAAATCACCCACCCACGATACGCGCCTGGGCGATGTTTGACTGGGCGAACTCGGCTTATAACCTGGTTATTACGTCGACCATTTTTCCAGCCTATTATACGGCAATTACCTATACCGAAGCCAATGGCGATCGGGTACGATTCTTTGGTTTTGAGGTGATTAATACCGCGCTGTCCAATTTTGCCCTGTCGTTCGCTTATTTACTTATGGCGCTGCTACTCCCCATTTTGTCTTCGGTGGCCGATTTTAAAGGCAATAAGAAGGCCTTCATGATGGGGTTTACGTACCTTGGGGGGCTCGCCTGTATGGGACTGTTTTACTTTAAATTGGAGACGTTAGAATGGGGGATGATCTGCTTTACCTTGGCTGCTATGGGGTATGTCGGTGGGGTGCTGTTCAATAATTCATACCTGCCGGAAATTGCCACGGTGGATCAACAGGATCGGGTGAGCGCGCAAGGCTTCGCCTATGGATATGTTGGTTGTGTAACCATCCAGATTATCTGCTTTGTTTTTATTCTCAAACCCGAATGGTTTGGTATCACGGATCCCACATTCGCGCCGAGGTTATCGTTTCTGTTGGTTGGACTTTGGTGGATTGGTTTCGCGCAGATACCGTTTTGGAAGCTTCCCAAGGGAGCCACCAATGGCCGGCGTGTAAACCGGCATGTGTTGCAGAAAGGGTTTATGGAATTACGGCACGTGTGGACAAGGCTCCGGCGGATTCCGGACATCCGGTATTTTTTGCCTGCCTTTTTCTTCTATGCCATGGGAGTGCAGACGGTTATGATCGTTGCTGCCGCCTTCGGAGAAAAGGTGTTGCATCTGGGGGCACCTAAGCTTATTGCCACCATTTTAATTATTCAGCTGGTAGCGATCGGAGGCGCGTATCTTATGTCATTATTGGCACGCTTCATTGGCAACATACGTGTGCTCATGCTGGTTGTATGTGTCTGGATCGGGATCTGCGTTTCGGCATACTTTATCCAGTATGAGACTGAGTTTTACCTCCTTGCCGCACTGGTTGGACTCGTTATGGGGGGGATTCAGTCGTTATCCCGTTCTACCTATTCCAAAATGGTTCCGGTTAATGAGCCGGATACTGCATCGTTTTTCAGCTTTTACGATGTTACCGAAAAAGTAGCCATTGTGATCGGACTTTTTTCATTCGCGCTGATCGAACAGGTAACCAACAATATCCGAAATTCGGCATTATGCTTGGGTATCTTTTTTGTGGCTGGGTTGGCACTTTTGGGACGTATGCAGGTATTGAACAAAAAAAGTTAAGTTTACAGCATGACGGTTCAACTTTTTATTCCCTGTTTTATGGATCAGCTGTTCCCGGAAACGGCTTTCAACACACTTCGCATCCTGGAAAAAGCGGGGTGCCGGGTGGAATACAATCCACAGCAGACCTGCTGTGGACAACCGGCGTATAATGCCGGATTCTGGGATGAAGCTAAAAAGGTTGGCCATAAGTTTCTGCACGATTTTGAAGAAGACAAGCCCGTGGTAACACCTTCCGCGTCCTGTTCGGGGATGGTAAAAAATGCGTACAATGACTTGTTTACCAATACCATGGTGCACAACCGCTGTCGGGCAATCCAGGGTAATATCCGTGAACTTTCCGATTTTCTTGTGAATGTTTTAAAAAAGGATTATTTTGGGGCTGAACTGGAGGGGCGTGCGGTGTATCATGACTCCTGTTCCGCACTGAGGGAATGTCAGATTCGGGAGGAGCCCCGTCAGTTGCTGAACAAGGTAGATGGGCTTGAATTGCTCGAAATGAAACATGGGGACACCTGTTGCGGTTTCGGGGGCACATTTTCGGTGAAGTTCGGGGCGATCTCCAGCGCCATGGCGGAACAGAAAGTGCTTGATGCTATGGAAAAAGAGGCAGATTATATTATTTCTACTGACTCGTCGTGCTTGCTTCATCTTCAGGCTTACATTGACAAACACCGACTGCCCATCAAAACGATGCACCTGGCGGATGTTTTGGCGCATGGATGGGCAAATATTTAGTGCTGCATGAACGTTTTATAAAAAAAATAAAAAAATGACAGATAGAAGATCCTTTTTAAAACACCTTGGTGCCGGTGCGTTGAGTATGTCTTTGATTCCGGCATTTGCCGACTCGCTTCTTCCGACCCCGGGAAAGAAGCTTTTTTTTGATATTTCATTGGCAGAGTGGTCGCTGCATAAAACCCTTTTTGAGGGTAAGCTGAATAACCTCGACTTTGCGGAAACGGCGGCAAAAAAATTCGGCATCTACGCAGTGGAATATGTGAATCAGTTTTTTAAGGACAAGGCGAAGGATAGAAATTACCTCACCGAGTTGAAGCAACGCGCCAAAGACAACGGCGTTAAGAATGTGCTTATCATGATCGATGGGGAGGGGCCGCTGGGGTCCACAAACAGAGCTGAGCGTACCACCGCTGTGGAAAATCACTACAAATGGGTGGAAGCTGCCAAATTTTTAGGGTGTCACGCCATCCGGGTGAATGCGGCCGGAGAAGGTACACCGGAGGAGGTAAAAGCTGCCGCGATTGATGGCCTGGGAAAATTAAGTGAGTTCGCTGCGCCTTATGGCATTAGCGTTATTGTTGAAAATCATGGCGGTATTTCTTCTCACGGTGACTGGCTCAGTGCGGTACTTCGGGGGGTAGGCAGAGAAAATTGCGGAAGCCTACCGGATTTTGGCAATTTTTACGAATACGACCGATATCAGGGAGTGCAGGACCTAATGCCCCTTGCCAAGGGGGTGAGTGCCAAAAGCAACGTCTTTGATGAAAATGGGAATGAATCCCATATCGATTTCCGAAAAATGCTGCAAATCGTGAAGAACGCTGGGTATAAGGGATATATTGGGATCGAATATGAAGGGGACCAGCTCAGTGAGGAGGAAGGTATCAAAGCTACCAAACGCCTGCTCGAACGGGTTGGGGCCGAGATTAGTTAGCAAAGCTTCTAATAACCGACAACATTTGGCGGCTTTTCTTGTTATACAAGCAAAATGTATAACCGATGAGAGCAATATGGACAGGGGCCATTGGCTTCGGACTGGTTAATATTCCGGTCCGGATATACAGTGCCACTACCGATAGCAGACCGGATTTTGATATGCTTGATCGGAAGGATCATTCCCGTATCCGGTATAAAAGGGTAAACGAAAAGACGGGTAAAGAGATAGATTGGGATCAAATTGTAAAGGGGTATATACTGGACGATCAGTATATTATTCTTGATGATGCAGATTTTGAAGAAGCCAGTCCAGAGAAAACCAAAACCATCAATCTGCAGTCGTTTGTAAAAGGTGCCGATATCGATAGCATATATTTTGAAAATCCCTACTACCTCCAGGCTCAGAAAGGAGGGGAAAAAGCTTATATGCTGTTGCTGAATGCGCTGGAAAAAACCAAGATGGCGGGATTGTCTACGTTTGTCATGCGTAATACGGAGAACCTGGCCGTAATCCGGCCTCACCGGGGTATTCTTCTTCTGAACACGCTACGTTTTGAAGAAGAGATCAGGGGGGTTGATGAGGTGAAATCCAACCAGCGTATAAAAATTTCAAAACCCGAAATGGATATGGCCGTCCAATTAATTAAGCGGTATTCCGGCGACTTCGATATTACGTCGTATCGCGACGAATATAGCAAGGAGTTGATGAAGATCATTCGTGCCAAGGCGAAGGGTAAGCGGCCTACGGTTCGGAAGATCAAACCCCGCAAAAAGGCTTCAGAAGATTTATTGGAGCAATTAAAGGCAAGTTTAGCATAAAATAAATTCGTGGCTCGATAGTTTGGCATCGGAATTGCTAACAAAGGATAGGTTTAGGTTGATAGTCCCCTAACCCCATTGGGGGCGGCCGTTCCGATGTAAAAATCGGGACGGTTTTTTTTTAAAGAAGCAGAGAAAGCCTTCCCATATGTTTGGGAAGGCTTTGTCGTGCGGTTGGTACGCCAACTACCGGGGGATGTCCTGATAGCCGCTGTTTTGAGTTAGTTTTGGATTTCGTTGTAACTCGTCCAACGAGATGGGCCAGCGTAGGTCGGTTTCTTTAAATGTGGCGCCGGAGCCATTTTGAGCACCCACAAGCGGCACGAAGTTAACCTGTCCTTTTACTGATTCTGAAATCACAGGGAACATGCCGGTGCGAAGGCAGTCATCCCACATCTTGAATTCGAGCGGAAGCTCCCGCAGGCGTTCGGTCCAGACTTCCTGCACAAATTGTTCAACCGGCAGGCTCTGCAATTCCGTCGTATATGCGGCGACGGTCTTTCCGTTGATGTCAGCCCGGGCCTTAATCTGCGCTAAATATTCAGCGGCATCGGTAACTCCGGAGGAGCGGGCGATTGATTCGGCAGCGATCAGCAATGCTTCAGCATACCTATACAGGTTCCAATCTTTGGTGCCTTTTCCAGTATTAAGTAATGCATCTTCGTCATAGTAATACCAGATTCCGGCCTGTGATGAAGACCATTTGGCATTGGTAACCGGATGGGTATACTCCCAATGAAAAAACTGGTTGGGTTGTATCCGCAGGTCGTCCGATTCGTAAACATTCAGGAAGCGGTCGGTCGGCCCGAAAACGCGTTCAAAAATCGAATACGTTGTAAAAATGGACGTGGCTGATGAGCTAAAAGCATAGGTGGTCCACCATCCGCTGTCGTTGATGGTACCATCGTATTCGTACGCGTATATGGCTTCATTGAGGTCGTCTGTTTCGCGTAGTTTATTATAGGCACTGTTCATTCCGTGGTCGGCATTTGCCGTCAACTCGTGAGGCGAGTCCAACACAATTTGGATGTACGTTGCCGCGTCGGCAAACTTTCCCTGCTGCTGATAGACATCAGCCAGGGCCATGGCAGCTACAAACCGGCTAATGCGGTGGGCGTTGTTGGCAAAAGTGCTTGCCGGTAGAACCTCCACGGCTTCTTTCAGATCGGATTCAATCAACGCATACACTTCGGACTCGTCTGTGCGAGGCAGGTAGAGCTCGTCTGTGGGAGCCTCGTACGGCGTGGTTGACAACGGCAGGTCACCGAACGTTTTTACCAGGTAAAAGTAGTTATAGGCCCGGAAAAATTTTGCTTCACCTACCAGTTTTGCCTTCAGGGCTGCATCCATTTCAATTGAGGGGATGTACTTTATGGCGGCGTTGGCGATGTTTATTGCCTTGTAACAGTCGTTCCAAATACTGTTCATGGTATTGGAAACGATTCGGGTATTATTCTGCCTTGTCAGCTCCCGGGCGTACAGGGTAATTAGTTCCTGACCTTCGTAGCTGTTTGTAAAGTAACCCGTCAGCATAGTATTGATTGACGCGTTGGGTCCTACATAGGCGCTTCCGGCCGAAGCGTAGCGCAAGGGAGCCCCCATCCGGTACAGCGAATTTATCTGTCCCTGCGCCTGGGCTTCGTTTTGATAATAAGCAACTGAAGTCACCGCTGATCGGGGATCCTCGTCCAAGAAACTTTCGCAGGCTGCGAACGTTAAGCTACTGCCGATCAGCAAGGTAACTGCTATATCTTTTGTTTTCATATTTACGTCTCCTGATAATTATAAGGTAATATTCAATCCCAACATAAATGATTTGGCTCTCGGGTAGGAGAAGAAAACCAGGTTTTGTCCGAATTTATTCGAGTCTCCCAACGAGGTGCCTTCCGGATCGTATCCCTGGAAGTCTTTGGATGTGATAAGCCAGGGATTATTTGCGTTGGCATATATCCGAAGAGCCGAGATGCCCAATCGACGGCACAAGGCTGAGTCAAACGTATAGCCCAATTGGATGACGTTAAACCGTAGGTAGGAACCATCGGTTACCCATTGTGAATCCACGTTTGTGTCCTGCCCGGCATGCCCGCTGTTGGTCAGGTAGATGGCTTGCTGCATGGTGTTGGGGTTAGAGCCGTTGTATGCATCGGTCAGGATGGTTTCCAGTCCGTTTGTGATACCAAATCGATCGTAGGTGGAGTGAAAGAACTGTTGCATGGTCTCCACTCCATATACAAATTGCAGATCGACGGTAAGGTCGATGTTCTTATAACGGAATGCGTTAATGAAACTTCCTGTCCAATCGGGCATACCTTTTCCAAGAATTTCCTGGGTGGTTGAACGTTTGGCCCTACCCACCTGGGAGAGCGAAGCTTCACCGGCTTCATAATCCTCAATGGTATAGACGCCGTAGCGCTGGTATCCGTAGAAGCTGTTCAGGTTCTCGCCCACGCGGATGATGCTGTTTGGTCCGCCTACCCAGCTGTTCTGCGGAATATCCTCGTTATTTTCACCCAGTTTTAGCACTTCATTTTTATTGTAGTTGGCATTGAGGGTGATATCCCAATTGAAATCGCCGGAGAAGGGGGAAGCGGTAATCATCATGTCCACACCCTGATTCCGGACCGAACCGATGTTGCGCATCACGGAGGAGAACCCGGTGGCATAGGGGAGCGGTGCGGCGAGCAACAGATCCGTTGTCGTGCGGTTGTAGTACGAAACGTCGAAATTCAGACGGTTCTGCAGGACACCTAATTCAATCCCCACGTCATAAGTGCCCGTTTTTTCCCACTTCAGGTCGGGATTTGACATGGTGCCGAGGTATGAAAAGGGTGCCCGCGTTCCGTCAAGCAGATGCGTTCCGGCCGTCACATTAGCCAGCGATGAATAGGGATCGATCTCTGAATTTCCGGTAAGACCATAGCTGGTATGCAGCTTCAGGTTGCTGATCCAGGAATTGTCTTCCATAAAACGTTCGTTGGAGACGTTCCATGCCAATCCCGCGGAGGGGAAGAAGGCGAACTTATTGTTGGCTCCAAATTTAGACGAGCCATCGTAACGTCCGGTAAGGGTGAGCGAATAACGGTCGTCATACGAATAGGCAGCACGTAAAAAGTAGGAGTTCATCCGCCATTGGTTCCAACTGGAGGAGGGTGAAGAAGGCGTGCGGCCAACCCCCATGTTGTTCCATTCGTAAAAATCGTCCGGAAAACCTTCGGTGCGGGAAGCGTCATAGCTATAGGTACGTTCCTGCCACGAGAGTCCGGCCATTGCGTTCACGCGGTGTTTATCGAACAGTTTGTTATACGTTAGGTAGGTTTCTTCCTGCCAATAAAACGTGTTCGTATGCTGGATCTCGGCCCAACCGTTCGGTCGGGATAAGTTGTTCAGGATAATGGAAGAATACCCTTTATAGTCTTTGCGATGGGCGTCGATCCCGAATTGGGTCTTCAGGTCCAATCCATCCGCCAGATGAAAGGTCAGCGCTGCGTTTCCGAAAAACTGCGTGTTGTAGCGCATGCGTTTCTGTTTGTCGAGAATGGCTACCGGGTTGGACATGCCTTCGAAACCCAGCACGTCGGTTATGGATGACGATGACGAGGAGGTGTATTGTCCGTCCGGCTGATATATGGGAAGCCAGGGCAGCATTTCAATCATGGTTCTTCTGGCGTCCTGGCCGCCACCGTCTTCGGGGGTATACCTGCCCCAGGTGTGGTTTGCCAGCAGGTTGACGCTGGTGGACAACCAATCCAAGGGTTTGGCGTCATACGCTAATTTGCCATTGACCCGCTTGCTGTAGGTGTTGTTTACGATTCCCTGTTGGTCGGTATAATTCAGAAAGGCACCCATGGACGATTTTTCGTCTCCCTGCTGGATATTCAGCTGGTGGTTATTGGTCACAGCTGTGCGAGTAGCCTCCCGCTGCCAATCGGTATTGTAAAGGGGATTGCCGTTGCTATCAAAATACGTAGGATCATTAAACCAATCGGCCTTATTCAGCGACCAGGATTTTCCCTGATATTTGTTTTCGTTTTCCAGGCCGATCATAAAGGCTTCTACCCATTGATTTGCGTCAAGCACCTTCATGAATCGTTGGGGAGAGCTAAAACCGACAGATCCCTGGTAGCTGATGGTCTTGCGCCCATCCTTGTTGCCCCGTTTGGTAGTAACCAAAATGACACCGTTGGCACCCCGTGCGCCGTAGATGGCGGCAGAAGACGCGTCTTTAAGTACTTCGATCCGCTCGATGTCATTGGGGTTAATCAGTTGAAAATCTTCCATCACGACCCCATCTACCACATACAGGGGATTGGACGAAGAGTTGATGGTAGCCGTTCCCCGGATAACCACACGGTTGGCGTAAGCTCCCGGTTGGCTGGAGTTGGAGAAAACATTCACCCCGGCGGCCTTCCCACGCAGGTTATCCAAGGCGCTGAAGTTCTGTGCCTTGATCATGTCTTCACCTTTGGCAATTGAAATAGAACCGGTTACATCCGACTTGCGCATGGTACCGTAACCGACGACGACAACCTCCTCCAGATCCCGGGTGTCTTCCTGGAGCGTGGCATTGACCTGGAGCTGATTACCTACTGTTAGTTCTAATGTGGTATATCCGATGAAGCTGAATACCAGTACATCGCCCGACGCGGCTTCGATGGAATATTGTCCCTGTTCGTTTGTGGTAACTCCGTTTTGCGTACCTTTTACGGTGACAGATACGCCAACCAGTGGCATTTGGTCGGCGGCACTGGTAACAATACCGGATATCGTCATCTGTTGACGGAGGTTTGTGAAAGTGTTTTTCGGATTCGCCAGATGCGGAGAAGATGCCATTGCCTGGGTGCCGTTTAGCGACCCGCCAACGGCAAATAGCATAGCCATGCTACTGACAAGCGTTTTACGTTTCATGAAAACTTGGTTTTTAGTGTGTTCCTAATTGTTTCTAATTAGATCTTTGGTCGGCTTTCGACCTTTGGCTGATTTACAAAAGCGTTTTAGTTACACTTTATAAATTAGCACATCATAACGGTTCGTGTTTCTATTTCATTTCACATCTCTTTGCTTATTTGGTTCATAAAATTGATCATAAAGAATCTAAACATTTTAATTTGAAACAAAATTAGGAATAACTTATTAAAAATATAAAAAAAGATTTTATCGTTGATTGTTGTTCAGCACGGCGGTTGTTTACAGCTACAGATGGAAATAAAGAAAGCTGTCGGGTGGGACAGCTTTAAGATTGAGCCGACGATGGGATTCGAACCTACGACCTACGCATTACGAATGCGTTGCTCTACCAGCTGAGCTACGTCGGCTACTCAGTTTTCGCGGCAAACTTAGATAATTTTCTGTGTTCCCGCAATAGGTATGCCGGGCGAAATTAAATTTTTACATGCTCATCAGCCGTTTCCTGACGGGGACAGGGTAACGGTTAGATCAATCTGGGCCTTTAACAGGTTGGAAATCGGGCATATATCTTTTGCTTTCCGGGCAATTTCCTCAAATTCTGATGCTGAAATGCCGGGGACTTCACCTGTAAGGTCGAGCTCTATCAATGTAATGCTGCCGTCTTCGAAGGTTACACGGGCATCCGTGTCCAATTGGCCGGGGGTATATCCTTCCGCGCTTAATAGGAAGCTGAGCTGCATGGTGAAGCAACCCGCGTGAGCAGCCCCGATCAACTCTTCGGGATTGGTTCCTACACCGTCTTCAAACCGGGTTTTATACGAATATTGGGTCCGGTCTAAAACGTTGCTTTGGGTAGATAATGTCCCTTTTCCATCCTTTCCGGTACCTTGCCAGTTGGCGCTGGCTTTTCTTGTAAATTTCATGGGCTTATAATTTTTGATAAACTAATATGCAGAAGAACAACGAACGGCTGAAATTGTTTATAAATTCGCAACATGGACAGGCTCATATACCTCGACAACAATGCGACGACACCGTTGGATCCCCGTGTGCTGGAAGCGATGATGCCTTTTCTGACCACGCGGTTTGCGAACGCCTCCAGCGTGACACACCGCGCAGGTCGTGTTGCTAACGCTGCTGTGGAGACCGCCCGGGAACTGGTTGCATCGCTCATCGGCGCCTCATCCGCAGAAATCACGTTCACTTCCGGTGCCACGGAAAGCATCAATATGGCTTTAAAGGGAGTATTTGCACGATATCGGCTCAAAGGAATGCACTTTATTACCTGTCAGACAGAGCATAAGGCCGTACTGGACACTTTTGCATATCTGGAAAAGCAGGGGGCGGAGGTTACCTATCTGCCGGTTTCCGGGGAGGGTGTCCTTGACCTGTCGTTGCTGGAAGCGGCCATCCGGCAGGATACGGTGCTATTGGCGCTCATGCATGCCAATAACGAAACAGGCGTACTTCATCCGGTAGAGGAAATTGCGAATATCGCGAAGCAACATGATGTTTTGTTTTTCTGTGACGCCACGCAGGCCGTCGGGAAAGTTCTGGTAGATGTGGTCAAAACGGGAGTTGATATGCTGTGTCTGAGTGCCCACAAGTTATATGGCCCAAAAGGGGTTGGCGCGCTGTATATACGGCGGCGTAGCAAGCGCATACAGACGGACGCGCTGCTGCACGGCGGGCGCCAGGAAGGCGGACTTCGTGCCGGGACTCTTAACGTACCCGGCATCGTTGGATTTGGGGAGGCGGCGTCGCTGGCGAGAAAAGAGATGGAAGCCGAATCGGTGCGGCTGGCGAAATTACGTGACGAATTGGAAGCCGGTTTGGCGCAACTGCCGTTGACCTTGGTCAATGGGGGCAGCAGTCCGCGCCTGCCCCATGTTACTAACCTGTCTTTTAAACATATCCGGGCGGATCAACTGATGGTGGAAGTGCCGGACATTGCCCTTTCTTCCGGTTCAGCCTGCGTAAGCGGTACGCGCGATCCTTCACATGTGCTTAAGGCCATGAATCTGTCGGATGCGGATGCCCATGCGTCTGTCCGTTTCAGTTTGGGTAGATTTACCACCGAGGAGGACGTTCGGATCTGTATGGCCCAGGTTACGGCAGCGGTGAATAACTTACGTGCCTCTTCGCCTATCTGGCAATTACATAACGATAGTTAAACAGCTTATTTTGACGGACAAAAACAATATTCTGATTATCGGCGCGTTCGACCGCTATAACTACGGCGACCTGTTATTTCCGCTGGTTATCGAAGCCCAGCTCCGCACGTACGGTCGGCCTTTTCACGCATCCTATTTCGGCATCATAGAGAGTGATCTGCGTGCAGTCGGCGGGAAACCAACCCAGGATATTCGAGCATTTTATGAGCAATGTAACCAACCGGAGGGGCATACCAGTGTCATTGTGGCAGGGGGCGAGGCCGTTGCCGTGACCTGGAACTCGCTGTTGTTGGCACTCAATAAATTATTTATGCGCACACGCCGGTTCCATCGTCATTTGGAAAAGGTAATCGATCTGAATGATTTCGCCAGGAGGATCCTGCATGGGCAGACGGAATTACCGTTTGCCGTCACGCCGGCCGACTTTAAGGGCGTAAACCGGGTGATTTTTAACTCATTGGGCGGCTCTGAACTGGGCTCTTCAGTGTTTGGACGTTTTCCGCGGTTGCGCGACCGTCTCCAACAGGTGGACTACTTTGCGGTGCGCGATAGAGCTACGCACGTAAACATGGAAAAGCAAGGAATCCACACACATCTTTACCCCGATTCCGCTATTTTGATGTCTAAGTTTTATCCTCGGACCGAGCTGATTGAGAAGGTCTCTCCACCGGTTGCGGATTTTACAGGTAGGCAGTGCGGGAAGTATCTTTTTTTTCAGGTTAAGGATAGTCATGCCCGGAATAACGAGCAACAGATCGCCAGGCAGTTAAATGCTATCGCCGAGCGGCACCCTGACGTTCACCTTTGCCTATGTCCGATTGGTAAGGCGTTGAACCATGATGATCACCTTGCATTGCAGCGGATAGCTCCCCTGTTGCGGTATCCGTATACTTTTTTTGAAACAGTTACTATATGGGATATCATGGGGTTGATAGCACATGCGAAGGCGTACATGGGTACAAGTCTTCATGGGGCAATAACAGCGATGAGTTATGCCGTGCCGTACGTTGGCGTGGTTGTACCCAAGCTGAACAGTTATCTGCAAACATGGGGGGTGGACGGAATAAACCAGACCGTGGCGCTGGATGAATTAGCGGAAGCCTTTCAACGGGCAATCAGCGTAGACAAAGTTTTGCTCGATCGGTCAAGGGAAGAACAACTTTGTGCTGCAGAGACCTCATTTTCCAAGATTGCTACCTTGGTATTACCTGAATAACGCATGCCCATGAATCCACATATCCTGTCTCCCCAGGTACAGCAGTACCTACGTGCCCATATGTCGGAAGCGGCCGCTCAGGTGGCGCTGCAGCGGAGCCCTTTTCCGGAGATTTCGTCGTCCGAATTGGCCCAACAGGTAGATGCCCGGCAGCGGTGCCGGAAGAAACTTCCACAATGGTATGAAACCGAAGGTATCTATTACCCCCAACGAACTTCTGTAGAGCAGGCATCGTCGGAACTAACCGCTGCCTACAAAGCAAGTCTGGTTTCTGAAGGGCTCAGCATGATTGATCTGACGGGCGGAATGGGGGTGGATAGTCTTTTTTTTGCAAAAAAGGCTGAATCGCTTGTATATTGTGAAAAGGAAGAAGGGCTGGCGCAGATCGTTCGGCATAATGCATCGGTGTTGGGAGCCAAAAACATTTCTTTCTGTGTTGCAGACGGTATGACGTATCTTCGTAGCCAGCCCGCCGATACGTTTGACTATGTATATGTTGACCCGTCGAGGCGGGTTGGGCAGCGCAGGGTGTTCCGCCTGGAAGATTGCGAACCCGACATCGTCAGCGCGCAGGGATGGCTCCTGCAAATGGCAAAAACCAATATGATTAAATGTGCACCGTTGCTTGATATTTCTGCTGCCCTGCAAGTGTTGGACCACGTAAGCGAAATTCATGTCATCAGTGTTGATAACGAATGCAAAGAATTGGTGTTTGTGCGCACCCGCGACTATACCGATTCACCCCGTATGGTCATTGCCACCCTGCACGGCGAAAACGTCAATGTTCTGGCATTCAGCGCCGACATTGAGAAGGAGGCCATTGCTGAATTTGGCAATCCGGAAGGTTACCTTTACGAGCCGGATGCTGCGCTGTTGAAGTCGGGCGCCTTCAGGTTTATATCTCAGCATTATAGGATACGAAAGCTGCATCCACACACCCATCTTTACACCTCTTCAAATGCAATCGACGGTTTCCTTGGAAAAACCTACCGAATAAGCCAGGTGATACCTTACGGTGAGTTCAAAAAAAATAAGGGGCCTCTGTATGCGATGATCAGCGCACGGAACTTTCCGTTGACCGTCGATGCGTTGCGGCAGCGTCACCGGATCCGTGAGGGAAACGACCAACACTTGTTTTTCTGCACCGGTAATGACGGGCGGCTTTTGGTCATCTTTGCATCAAAATGCTGAGGTGTGCTTGCAACCGCGCGGTGCTTTATGGTACTTTGTGCATATGGCTAAGCATCCCAAATTATCAGCGTTGGATCTTTCGGTAGTGATTGAAGGTGGAAACGCCGCATCGGCAATTGCACGTACGGTAGAGGTGGCCCGTTATGTGGAGCAATTAGGATATACGCGTATATGGCTCGCGGAGCACCACAACATGGAGTATATTGCGAGTTCGGCTACTTCGGTATTAATCGGCCATGTGGCAGGAAAGACAACGCGTATCCGGGTCGGTTCGGGAGGTATTATGTTGCCTAATCATGCTCCACTTGCCATCGCCGAGCAATTTGGTACATTGGAGACGCTCTATCCCGGCCGCATCGACCTTGGCTTGGGACGTGCACCGGGTACGGATCAACTGACCGCGATGGCATTACGCCGCAACAACCTGAATACTGCTTATCATTTTCCTTCCGACATCCGTGAGCTCCAGCTCTATTTCAGCGATGATAACAGCGACGGAAGGGTGCGGGCTTTCCCTGGGGAGGGGCTTGATATTCCGATGTGGATATTGGGCTCCAGTACAGACAGTGCCTACCTTGCTGCGGAAATGGGACTTCCTTATGCATTTGCGGCTCATTTCGCTCCCGGTCAATTTCGGACAGCGATTTCCTTATATCGGGAGCGGTTCAAGCCGTCCGCTCAGTTGGAAAAACCCTATGTGCTAGCTTGTGTCAATGTGATCGCTGCCGATACGGACCAGGAGGCCCAGGCATTGGCGACGAGTATGTACCGGATGTTTTTGGGAATTGTGACGAATACGCGCAGGCCTTTGCAGCCACCGGTACCTACGATGGAGCCGTATTGGTCGCCCGACGTAGAACAGGCTGTCAAACAGATGACTGCCTGTACATTTATTGGGAGTCCTTCCACGCTGGCCGTACAGCTCTCTCAATTCATTGATGAAACCGGCATAGATGAGTTGATGACCACGGGCAACATATACGATCAGGGAGCACGGTTAAAGTCGTACCGCATCCTGAAAGAAGTGTTGGAGCAATAGCTTACTCCAAGCCGCTTACGCCGCCGGACACGACCAGTTTCATCGCGTCCGTTGCACTCATTTTCAGGGGTTTGACCCGTTCGCTCTTGACGATTACCACCTGCCCGGCAAAGGAATACGAATACGGAAAGTATACGACCACTTCGTCCGATAAGCCGATTTTATGAAGGTCGCGTTGCGTTAAAAAACCAATCTTTTTCAGGCCCGTTTCATTCACTTCCACCAACACAGGTTCATTGAATTTCTTGGCATCCCCAACGAAGGCTTCTGTAAAATCCTTAATGGAAGAATATAATGTATTAAAAAGAGGAATGCGGTTAATAAGGTTATTAAACCAGGCATAGATAGGTTCCGTGACTACGTTGGTAAAGATCATCCCCACAACGACCAGCACTACTATCACGGTCAGTATCCCCAAGCCTGGCACATATACGGGCCTTCCGGCATCGTCTTCCCAAAACAGTCCGCTCAGATTGAGGGCCGAATCTATGCTGGCAACGATCCATACGATGAGAAACAGGGCTCCTGCCAGCGGAAGCATGACCAGGGTTCCCTTGATAAGGTAGTTGAAAAATAATCGTATTGTTTTGTTTTTCATGTTGTTGAATTCAGTAATATTCAATTTGAACAGTTATCGCTAACCATAGAAATACACCCGTTTCACCCGGTGCGATATGCCGGTTAACAACTCGTAAGGAATGGTGCCAATGGATTTTGCAAGTGCCTCGACATCCCCGAATACCGTCACTTCATCACCTTCCTGAACGTCAATTCCCGTGACATCCAGCATGGTCATATCCATACAGACATCCCCCACGGTTGCTACCGGATTGTTACCGATGAGCATATGGCCGACACCGTTTCCGAACCTTCGGTCGTATCCATCGGCATAGCCGATGCCCACCGTAGCGATCGTACTGTCTTTGTCAATACGGCCTTTTCTTCCGTAGCCTACCGTTTCACCAGCCGGCACCTTCCTGAGTTGGATGACGGTAGTTTTCAGTGAACTTGCCTGTTGAAGCGACCCTGCGCGTCCGTTTTCGTTGCCGATTCCATATAATCCGATACCAAGGCGGACCATTTCAAAATGCGCCTGTGGCCACCGCTGAATACCCGCTGTGTTGGCAATATGGCGGATTACTGGATATCCCAGGCCCCGCTGAAGTTTTTGGGAAAATATTACGAAACTGTTTATCTGCTGTTCCGTAAAGGTGTCATGTTCGGCTGTGCCCGCTGCGGCCAGGTGGGAGAATACCGATTGGACCTTAACGGGTGTTTCCTTAAGATAATTAACCAGCGCATCCACCTCGGTTGTTGAAAAGCCCAGTCGATGCATACCTGTATCTACTTTAAGATGAATGGGGTAGGAGTCTATACCCTTTTTTCTCAATACACCAACAAACTCTGTTAACATGGTAAAGCTGTAAATTTCGGGCTCCAGCTGGTGGGCAAGCAATGCATCAAAGCTGGAAGGTGTGGGCCCCATTACCATGATGGGTAATTGAATACCTGCTTTCCGCAGGTCTATGCCCTCATCCACAAATGCTACAGCTAAATATTCTACTTTGTTGAATTGCAGAAGGTTGGCTACCTCGAAGCTGCCGCTACCATAAGAGAATGCCTTTACCATCACCATTATCTTGGTAGAGGGCGAAACGAGCGATTTATGTTGATTCAGGTTATACTCCACGGCATTCAGGTTAATTTCCAATACCGTGCCGTGTGTTTTTGCGGTAAGTAGGCGACTGATGCGTTCAAAAGAAAAGTGTCTGGCTCCTTTAAGCAGAATAGCTTCGTCCTGAAATGACAGGGTTGGAAAGGCCTTCAAAAAGGACTCCGTATCCGGGAAGGCCTCATGCTTCAGAAATTCAAATCCAGGAGCGTGCTTAAGCAGTGACGGGCCGATGGTAATAAGCCTGCTCACCCGACTGTTTTCTAACAGATTCGATACCTTTTCATACACCTGTGGTTCCTTTTCGGGACTGACGGGCAGGTCGGACAGAATCAGTGTAAGTCGGCCATGCTGTCGTTGCTGTTGCAAGAAATCAAGTGCAATGGAAAGCGACGACAGGTCGTTGCTGTAACTGTCATCCACCACCGTACATTGGTTGATTCCCTTTTTCATTTCCAGCCGCATTTCTACCGGTTGAAGAAGCCTCATCCGTTCACCAATGACGGATGGTTCATACCCCATGGCCAACAGAGTAGCCCAACAGCACACAGCGTTTTCAATCGCCGCTGCATCTGTAAAGGGGATGACGATCTCCAGGTCCTTTCCTTCGTACCGGGCATCGATGCGGCATTGGCCATCACCGAGGATGTGGTGTCCCCGGACGTGCAACCGTGCGTTCTTCTTTCCCCAGGTCATTTGCGCTCCCGTATGAGGTAAGGGAATACTGCCCAGATAGTCCGGGGAATAAACCGCTATTTTGACACCGTCGAAGAGCTTGATCTTTTCATTGATTTTCTCTTTAACGGAGGAAAATCCTTCGTCATGAGCAGGTCCGATGTTTGTCAATATGCCGATGTCCGGTCGGATCATTTGATGCAGTGCTTCCATTTCGCCGGGTTGACTGATTCCCGCTTCGATGATGGCAAGATTAACCGTAGCGTCCAGCTGCCATAGAGAAAGCGCGACGCCTATCTGTGAATTGTAGCTTTTTGGACTTCGTGCAATGCGATATTCGGGCGACAGTAATTGGACCAACCATTCTTTAACGACCGTTTTTCCGTTACTTCCTGTGATACCAATGACGGGATAACTGAAACGGTCGCGGTGACGCGCTGCAAGCATTTGGATAGCGGCTAACGTGTCGGGAACAATTATAAAATTGGCCCCGGGATAATCGGCAATGTGGACCTTGTTGGGTTTCACTACAAAATTGCGTATCCCTTTGCGGTAGGCGTCTGCAATATACCTGTGACCGTCACGCCGTCCCTCCAATGCGAAGAACAGTCCGTATGCTTTGTCGATGAGCTTCCTGCTGTCATAAAGAAGGGTAGAGATCCTCGCCGTTTCATTGGTCAGAGAAGTCTGTACCGAAGGCATCATGGCCGAGATCTGCCTGATGGTATAAAGCCGTTCGCCGATATCCATGGCACGAATTTCAGCATTTTTTAGGTACAGAAATAATTTTTTGCCATTTTGGTCTGATGGATTACGCAACCGCGAAACGGAAGGCTGAAGCCTATTGTGCCTATCAGGAGCGATCGCAGCAGGAAGTACGGGATAAACTTTATGGCTGGGGGCTACACGCTTCCGAAGTGGAGTCTTTGATTGCCGATTTGATTGCGGAAAATTTTCTGAATGAAGAACGCTTTGCGTTGGCATTTGCGGCAGGTCATTTCCGCATGAAAGGGTGGGGAAGGTATAGAATAAAGCAGGGGTTGGTTCAAAAATCCGTTTCGCCACCACTCGTCCGGGCAGCCCTTGCCAGCTTGGATGAACAGGAGTACAAGGAAAAATTGGAGGCTGTTTTGCAGAAAAAATCCCGCTTGTTGAAAGAAGCAGACCCTCTTAAGCGAAAAAATAAACTGTATCGATATGCTTTACATAAAGGTTACGAAAGTGAGTTGATTCTTGATCTGTTGAGTAACAATGATTTGTGATTTTTTTTAAAAAAATGTTGACAGAAGTGGAAAACTGCGCTATATTTGCATCCACAAACAGCAAGCGAAAGTAGCTCAGTTGGTAGAGCGCAACCTTGCCAAGGTTGAGGTCGCGAGTTCGAACCTCGTCTTTCGCTCCAAAAGATCCCTTCTTCTTGCAAA